>JACCDX011199126.1_pt1 | contig 21681 bp, 18 predicted proteins | sample 7449681 | NCBI WGS metagenome assembly JACCDX01 (sample SAMN15323450, study PRJNA562643) | freshwater metagenome | isolation source: river surface water | place: USA:Blue River Watershed | collected 2017-08-18
CGGAATGTGTGCTGATCGACTGCAAGCGCTTCGAGGCCGGCCCGGTGGTGCGGATCGCGCTGCCGCACAAGATCAGCAGCGGCACCCACAGCTGCTGGGCCGACCGGCGCTTCATCCGCGACGGGGTTTTGCCGCGGCCCTGAGTCGCGAGGGGCATGAAAAGGGGCAGCCTCGGCTGCCCCTTTGCGTTGGCGCAGGAGGGGCGCCAGGCGCCCTCCGTTCGGCCGCGGCTTACTTGATGATGCCGCTCATGGGGTCGGACACCTTGGTCCACTTGCCGCCCTTGACCTGGTCGATCGAGACCAGCTCGGGGTTCACGTGGTTGGCGCGGAAGCTCTGGCGGGCGTAGGTGGTGAAGTCCTGGTGGCTGCTGGCCTGCAGGGCCTTCACCGCCGCGTCGGTGGTGAGGTTGCGGCCGGCGGCCTGCAGGCCGGCAAGGAACCAGGAGGTGTACGAGTACGCGTTCGCGGCGTTCTCGTCGGCGTCCATGTTGAACTTCTGCCTGAAGGCGGTCATGAACCTGGCCACGTCGGGCTCCCTGGAGCCGGCGTCGTGCAGGCGCCAGCCGCCGATGCCGTAGAGGCCCTCGACCGCGTCCTTGCCCACGTTGACCACCACCGTGCTGCGGCCGGGGAGGGTGGTCAGCACGCGCACGTTCCATCCCAGCTTCTTGGTCTCGGCCATGACCGCCACCGTCTCGCGGGTGATGGTGCCGGCGACGATCAGGTCGACGTTGGCGGCGCGCATCCTGGCGACCTGGGACGAGAAGTCGATGTCGCCCGCCTTCCAGGCTGCCTCGGCGGCGACGGTGAAGCCGCCCACCTCCTTTTGCGCCTGCGCGACGCCGGCCTTGACCATGTCGCCGAACGGGCCCTCCTGGTAGATCACGCCCACGCGCTGCGGCTTCCAGTTCTTGGCCGCCCAGGACATGCCGGTGGCGGTGGTGGTGTCGTAGTTCTGGACGGTGGTGAACACCAGCGGGCTGCCGTTGGCCGTCTTCTGGATGATGTTCGACGCCGCCCAGGGCGCCCACAGGATCACGTTCGAATCGATCACCATCTTCAGCGTGGCCAGGTTGGCGCCCGAGCCGAAGGGGTTGATGATGGCGAAGACGTTGTCGCTCTTGGTCAGCTTCTGCACCGCCCGCACCGCCTGCTGGGGCTGGCCGGCGTTGTCCTCGACCACCAGCCGGATCCGGCGGCCGTTGATGCCGCCGGCGGCGTTGACCTCGTCGATGCGCAGCTGCATGGCGTTGCGCAAGGAGGGCATGCCCGCGGCCACCGGGCCCGACAGGTCCAGGTGCGTGCCCAGCACGATCTCGGTGTCGGTGATGCCCTGGCTCTGGGCCAGTGCCAGGGCGCTGGTGCCCAGGCCGGCGGCCAGGGCGGCGCTGGCCAGCAGGGTGCGTCGCTTGAAGTTCATGATCTCGTCTCCTCCAGTGAAGGGGTTGGCAGGGTGGCCGTGGCTCTCGCTTCCATCACGACTGAGCGGCCGTCTCAGCGGGATACATCGAATCGATCAGGCTCGCGTACTTGCGCACGATCACCTTGCGTTTGAGCTTCATCGTCGGCGTGAGCTCCTCGTCCTCGGCGGTGAGGAGCTCGGCGATGATGCGGAAGTCCTTGATCTGCTCCACCCGGGCCAGCTGCCCGTTGACCCGCTCGATCTCGGCGCGGACCAGGGCCACGATCTCGGGCGCCCGGGTCAGGCTGGCGAAGTCGGTGTAGGGCACCTGCTGCTCCTGGGCGTGGCGGGCCACATGCTCCTGGTCGATCATCACCAGGCAGGTGAGGAACTTGCGCCCGTCGCCGATCACCACCGCGTCGGTGATGTAGGGGCTGAACTTGAGCAGGTTCTCGATGTGGCTCGGGGTGATGTTCTTGCCGCCCGAGGTGATCAGGATGTCCTTGATGCGGTCGCGGATGGCGATGAAGCCGTCCTCCGAGACCTCGCCGCAGTCGCCGGTGTGCAGCCAGCCTCCAGCATCGATCGTCTCGGCAGTCTTCTCGGGGTTGCGCCAGTAGCCGCCAAAGACATTGGGCCCGCGCACCAGCAGCTCGCCCCCCTCGCCGGTGCGGATCTCGGTGCCCGGCGCGATCTCGCCGGCCCAGCCCAGGCGGATCCGGCCACGCGGGGTGATGGAGGCGCCGCCCGAGGTCTCGGTCATGCCGAAGGACTCGCGCAGCTCGATGCCGCAGGCCAGGAACCAGCGGATCAGGTCTGGCGGTACGGGCGCGGCACCGGTGAGCGCGGTGCGCACGTTCTGCAGCCCGAGGAAGGTCTTCACATTGCGCAGCGCCGCCCATTGCAGCAACCGCGCCCAGGGAGACAGCGTCGCCGGCGCGCGGCCTTCCACCTGGGCCTGGACGCTGGCGCCCAGGGCCTGGCGGGCCTGGTGGTAGGCCCAGCGGGCCGGTCCGACCGCGTCGCGCATGAACAACTCCACCTGCGAGTACATCTTCTCCCAGAAGCGGGGTGGCGCGAACACCAGGTGCGGCGCCACCTCGCGCATGTCGTTGAAGACCGTGCCCGCATTCTCGGGGAAGTGCACCACCACGCCAATGGCCAGCGGGTTGAACACCGTGGCCATGCGCTCGGCGATGTGGCACAGGGGCAGGAAGGACAGCGACTTGTCGCCCGGACGGATCTCGAAGTAGCGGCCGGCCACGTGCATCTGGAACATCAGGTTCCAGTTCATGATCATGGCGCCCTTGGGCGCGCCGGTGGTACCCGAGGTGTAGACCAGGAAGGCCAGGTCCTGCGAACGGCCGGCGTCGATCGCGTCCTCGAACGCCTGCGCGCGGGTCTGGGCCAGGGCCTGTCCGCGTGCGAGCAGGTCGTCGAAGAAGACCACCTGGGGGTCGGCGAGGCCACGCAGGCCCTCGCGCTCCATGACCACGATGCGCCGCAGGCCGGGGCAGGCGTCGCGCACCTGCAGCGCCTTGTCCAGCTGTTCCTGGTTCTCGACGAAGAGGACCGCGGTGCCCGAGTCGACCAGCACATGCTGCACCTGCTCGGGCGAGGCGGTGGGGTAGATGCCGTTGCCGACGAACCCCATGCACTGGGCGCCCAGGTCGGCGTAGAGCCACTCGGGCCGGTTCTCGGCCAGCACGCAGACGACGTCGCCGCGGGCCAGGCCCAGGTCGGCCAGGGCCAGACCGATCGCCCGCGCGTTGGCGTAGTACTGGTCCCAGGTGGTGGTCTGCCACAGGCCGTGGACCTTGCGGCGCAGCGCCGGCCGGCCGGCCCATTCGCGGCAGCGGGCACGCAGCAGCCTGGCCGGCGTGTCATGGCCCTGGAATTGCCCGAAGGCGCCGGCGGTTGCAGCGCGCGCCGCCGGGTCCGCCAGGTCCGCCGGATGGGGCAGGCCGGCAGGGACAGCACCACCGGCTGGCGTGGAAGTGGCTTGTTCGGGCATGTCGGTCCGCATGTCGTTCCTCAGCGCCATGTCTTGCGCCGCTTCCAGCGCTGGGCGGTACCGCTGGCGTTCTGGTGCGCTGCCTGGCCCCCCAGGTAGGCCTCGCGCACGTCCGCCTTCTGGCTCAGGTTGGCGCAGGTGTCGGCGGCGACGATGCGCCCCAGTTCCATGATGTAGCCGTCGTCGGCATGGGCCAGCGCGATGGCGGCGTTCTGTTCGACCACCAGGATGGCGGTGCCCGTCTCGGACCGGATGCGGCTCACGATGCCGAAGATCTCCTTGGTCAGGAGCGGCGACAGGCCCAGCGAGGGCTCGTCGAGCATCAGCAGCCTGGGACGCGAGAGGTAGGCCCGACCGATCGCCAGCATCTGCTGCTCGCCACCCGACAGCAGGCCGGCATGCTGCCGCTCCCGTTCCCGCAGGCGCGGGAACCAGCCGAAGACCCGGGCGATGTCCTCGCGCACGCCGTCGGGGTCGCCGCGGGTGAAGGCGCCCATGGTGAGGTTGTCCCGCACGCTGAGGAAGGGGTAGATCTGCCGGCCTTCGGGCACCAGCACCAGGCCGCGCCGGCAGACCGCGTCGGGGTCGAGCCCGTGGATGCGCTCGCCCTGCCAGAGGACCTCGCCCTTGAAGGGGTCGACGACCCCGGCCAGGGTGTTCAGCAGGGTGGTCTTGCCGGCGCCGTTGGCGCCCAGCACGGCCACCATCTGGCCTTCGCGCACCTGCAGGTTGACGCCCTGCATCGCGGCGATGGGGCCGTACCAGGTCTCCAGGTTGCGGACCTCCAGCAGCGGCGAGGCCGCCGTGGCGGGCGCTGCGCGCCTGTCACGGGCGGGATGCATCGTCGATTCCACGATCAGGCTCCCAGGTAGGCGGCGATGACCGCCGGGTCGGACTGCACCTGCGCGGGCGTGCCCTCGGCCAGCAGCCGCCCCTGGGCCATGCAGATCACCCGGTCGGCGACGGCGCTGACCAGGGACATGTCGTGTTCGACCATGACCACGGTGATACCGAGGTCGCTGCGGATGTCGTCGATCCAGAAGGCCAGGTCGCGCGTTTCCTCCGGGTTCAGGCCGGAGGCGGGCTCGTCGAGAAACAGCAGCTCCGGCTTCGCGCACAGCGCCCGCCCGAGCTCCACCACCTTGCGCACGCCATAGGGCAGCCCGGAGATGGCGGCATTGCGCCAGGGCGAGAGGTCGAGGAAGTCGATCACGCGCTCGACCTCGGCGTAGGCCTCTTCCTCGCGGCGCACCAGCGCCGGGGTGCGAAGCAGCTGCTGCCACCAGCGTCCCTGGGGGAAGCGCTGCCGGCCCAGCATCAGGTTGTCCAGCACCGTGGCGGCCTCGAACAGCTCGATGTTCTGGAAGGTGCGCGCCAGCCCCAGGTGGGCGATGCGCTGGCGCGGCAGGCCGGTGATGTCCTGGCCCTTGAAGCGGATGCTGCCGGCGCTGGGGTCGAACACCCGGGTCACCGCGTTGAGCAGCGAGGTCTTGCCGGCGCCGTTGGGCCCGATGACCGCGAGGACCTCGCCCGGATGCACCTGCAGCGAGAGGTCGGCAATGGCGCGCACCCCGCCGAAGGTCAGGGCCAGGCCCTGCACCTCCATCAGCGGGCTGCCGGGTGTGGGGAGGTTCATCGGTAACGCTCCGACTTCATGTACCGCTTGTTACGCTTGAAGGTGTCCTTGCGATAGAGCGGGAAGGACTCCAGGAAGGCGCGCACCTTGAGCCAGCGGCCGTTGAGGCCGGTGGGCTCGAACAGCACGAACAGCGCCAGCACCAGGCCGAAGGTGAAGATCTCCAGCCCGAACTGCTTGGCGATCGAGTCGGGCAGCACGGTCTTCACCCGCGAGATCGTCACCGGCAGCATGCTGATCAGGACGGCGCCCAGCACCGCGCCGCGCACGCTGCCCAGGCCGCCGATCACCACCATCAGCACCAGCTCCAGCGAGAGCAGCAGGGTGAAGCCGTCGGGCGTGAGGTACTTGAGGTGGTGCGCAAGCACCGCGCCGGCGAGGCCGGTGACGCCCGCCGACAGCGCAAAGGCGCCGGCCTTGACCCGGTTGACTGCAATGCCCAGGGCATAGGACGCGGCTTCGGACTCGCGCACGCCGACGAAGGCCCGGCCGATGCCCGAGCGCAGCAGGTTGCGCATGGCCACGATCACCAGCACCAGCACACCGAGGCAGAAGAAGTAGAAGGGGATGGGCCGGCCCAGGTTCAGGCCCAGCAGCTTCGCATCCGGCACCGGCAGGCCGGTGAATCCACCGGTCACCGACGACCACCGGCCGATGACATGCTCGACGATGATCGCGAAGGCCAGGGTCACCATCGCCAGGTACAGGCCCGAGACACGGATCGCCGGGATGCCCACCAGCAGGCCGGCCAGGCCGCTCAGGCTGGCGGCGGCAAGCAGGGACAGCGGCAGCGGCAGGCCCTTGCCGAGGAACCAGGCGTGGGCGTAGGCGCCGATGGCGACGAAGGCCGCATGCCCCAGGGACACCTGGCCGGTGAAACCCGCCAGGACCATCAGGCCCAGGCTGGCGATGCACAGGATGAACACATAGCTCAATTCGCCCAGGACGAAGGGCGTGGCCACCGCCGGCACGGCGCACAGCGCCAGCAGAAGGAGCAGGTACAGCGCGCGCTCGAGCGGGCTGCGAAAGAGCGGGAAGCGGTCCCGGTAGCGGGTGTGGTAGTCAAAACGCATAGGTGGGCGGCCCTGCCTTCCGTCAGACCCGGCGCCCGTGGGCCTCGCCCAGCAGGCCGTGCGGCCGCAGCACCAGTACCGCGATCAGCACCAGGTAGGCCACGATGTCCTTGCTGCCATCGGGCATGTAGACCCCGGCGAACTGCTCGATGATTCCGATCAGGAGGCCGCCCACGATGGCGCCAGGCAGGCTGCCGAAGCCGCCGAGCACGATGGCCGACAGGGCCTTGAGCGTGACGAACCAGAGGCTGATGTCTACCAGGGTGATGGGCGCCAGCAGCACGCCGGCCACCGCCGCCGACACGCCGGCCAGGGCCCAGACCAGGGAGTTGACCCTTTTGACGCGGATGCCATTGAGGTAGGCCGCGAGCTGGTTCTGCGAGGCGGCCTGCATCGCCACGCCCAGGCGGGTGTGGCGGAAGAAGGCGAACAGGGCCAGGGTCACCAGCATCGCCGCCGCCAGGATCACCAGCTGCAGCTCGGCGACCGCGATGCCGCCCAGGCTGATCGACTTGTTGCTCCAGGGCGTGGTGTAGTTGCGCGACTCGGGGCCGGCGACCATGCTCACCGCGCCGCGGATCATGAAGGCCAGGGCAATGGTCAGCATCACCCCGGCGAACTGCGGCTGGCCGGCGATGCGCCGGATCACCAGGGCGTCCAGGGCGAAGGCCAGCAAGGCCAGCGCCGCCACGACGGCGACGAGGGCTGCCCAGAAGGGCCATTTCAGCACCGCGATCAGGCCCCAGGCGCCGAAGGCAGCCACCACCAGCAGGTCGCCGTGGGCGAAGTTCAGGACTTCGGTCGCCTTGTAGATCAGGACGATGCCGATGGCGACCAGGGCGTAGATGGCGCCCACCGCGATGCCGTTGACAGTGAGCTGGGCGGCGGTGGCCAACACGTCGTTCATGCGACCTCCGTGCCGGCCTGTTCAATCACCATCGCTACCGCCACGCCGGCGGCGCCGCAGATGGCGATCACCGCGCGCCGCAGGTCGCGGCGCTCGAGTTCGTCCAGCACTGTGCCCAGGAGGCTGGCGCCGGTGGCGCCCATGGCATGGCCCAGGGCGATGGCGCCGCCGTTCACGTTGAGCCGGTCATGGCCGATGCCCAGATGCTTCATGTAATGCAGCATCAGCGCGGCGAAGGACTCGTTGACCTCGAACAGGTCGATGTCCAGCGGCGTGAGCCCGGCGCGGCGCAGCGCCAGGCGGGTGGCGTCGAGCGCGCCGGTCAGGGCGAGGGTGCGGTCGATGGAGACGTCGGCGCTGGCCAGGATGCGTGCCCTAGCCCGCAGGCCCAGCCGCCGGGCCGCGCCCGGGCTGGCCACCAGCACCGCGGAGGCGCCGTCGGCGGTGGCGGGCGAGTTGCCGGCGTGGTGGACATGGTCGATGCGTGCCAGCCCGTAGCGCTTGCATAGCAGGGCGTCGATGCCGTATTTTTCGCCCATGGCCGCAAAGGCGGGGGCCAGGCTCGCCAGCGTCTCGGCGCTGGTCTGGGGGCGCGGCGTCTCGTCGCGGGCCAGCAGCTCGGCGCCGTCGGCCGTCACCGGCACCAGCGAGCGGAAGTGGCCGGCTGCGGCCGCGGCGCCGGCGCGCTGCTGGGAGGCGAGGGCATAGTCGTCGCACTGGGCGCGGGAGAAGCCTTCCATCGTGGCCACCGCGTCGGCGGCCAGGCCGATCGGCACCAGGGCGGTCGCCTGCTGGAAGTCGCGGTCATGGGTGAGGGGGCCCTGGTCGCTGGCCATGGGCACGCGGGACATCATCTCCACCCCGCCGCCCACGGCCAGGGCGTCGGCCTGCAGCGCCTGCCAGCTGGCGAACTGCACTGCGCTCAGGCCGGAGGCGCAGTAGCGGTTGATCGTCATGCCGGGCACCGCGTCGCTCCAGCCAGCCTGCACCAGGGCCAGCTTGCCGAGGTTGGCGCCCTGTTCGGCGGTCTGGGTCACGCAGCCGAAGAGTCCGTCGGCCACCTGCGACGTGTCCAGGCCATGCCGGTCGGCCAGGGCACGCAGAGGCTGCGCGAGCAGCTCCACCGGCTTGACGCCCTTGAAGGCGCCCTTGTCGCTACCGCGCCCGCGGGGCGTGCGCAGCGCGTCGATGATCAGGGCCTGGGTCATGCATCTCCGCTCCAAAGCTCCGGCGGAGTCTACGAGTCTGGTTTAGTTATGCAAGTAAGTGGCAACCCGAGGGTGCCAGACCGGCTCGCACGCGCCGGCGCGTTGCCGGATCAGGCCTTGCTGCGCCGCGCTGTCGCCGGCGTGACCTCATAGAGGACATCGTGCGCATGCAGCGCCTCGCCGCAGGCCGAGCAGCTCACCTTCAGCTGCAGCGGCTGGCCGCAGGCCCGGTGCGTCAGCAGCAAGGGAGGGCCCTCGGGCGCGACGTAATAGGTGTCGCCCCACACCAGGAGCGACAGGAGGATCGGGTAGTAGTCGATGCCCTTGTCGGTCAGGCGGTACTCGCTGCGGCCGCTGCCGATGTCGTGGAGGTGGACGATTCCCCGGTCGATCAGCCAGGCCAGGCGCTCGGACAGGATGTTGGTCGCCATCGCGGTGTCGCGCTGGATCTCGTCGAAGCGCCGCAGCCCGGTGAAGATGGACCGCAGTACGAGCGAGGCCCAGCGGTCGCCGGTCAGTTGCGCGATCTCGACCAGGATGCCGGGGGCCTCCGCCGCGGCCTCACGCTGCTGCCGGCGCCGGCTGTAGTGCGGCGGCATCCAGCCCACGCCCGGGCCTGGCGCCCAGTCGATGTCGCGGGCCGTCACCTCGCGGCCGCAGCAGCCGCAGGTGGGCGCCGCCTCGAAGTCGTGTCCGCAGGTGGCATGGCGCAGCGTGATGCGCAAGGGCGCCTGCACCTTGGCCCACCGCAGCTCCCAGCGCAGCATCAACAGGGCGGTGCCGTACAGGTCCAGCCCCTTGGGCGTGAGCTTGTACTCGTGGCGCAGGGGCTTGTCGGAGTAGGGCACCTTGTCGAACACGCCGGCCGCGACCAGGCGCTTGAGGCGGTCGGACAGGGTCGTCTTGAGGAGGCCGGTGCGGGCCTGGAACTCGTCGAACCGGTGGACGCCCAGCCAGGCCGCCTGCATCACCAGCAGGACGGAGGTGTCGCCCACGATCTCGAGGGCGCGCCAGATCGAGCAGGTGCGGATCCAGCCGGCGGGCGGCGTGGCGCTGCGGGCGGCATGCGCCCGGGCCTTGGCAGTTGCGACGCCGGCCATCACACGATCTCCCGGGCCAGCGCCTGCAGCTGGGGCGCGATCTCGTGCCGCAGCCAGTCCGCATCGAGCGGCCGGCCCTGGAAGGAGCAGTTGATGGCGGCTGGCTCGCCGCGGTCAATGCGGCCCAGGGGCACGGCCACGGCCTGGACGTCGGGGTAGACCTCGCCCACCGAGATGCAGCAGCCATGGCGCGGGAAGTTGCGCAGGTTGTCCATCAGCCCCCGCTGGTGGCGGCGCCAGTCATCAGGCGACTTGACCTGGATCTGGTTGATCAGGCCCTCGCGCTCGGCGGGCCGGCAGGACATGAGCAGTGCCCGGCCCACCGCGGTGCCGGCCATGGAGTGGCGGGTGCCGATCTCCAGCGGATAGACCCGGCGGTTCCAGTGGCGGGCGGACTCGATGTAGATGATGTCCAGGCGGTCGCGGATGCCGATCGAGACGGTGCCGCCGGTGGCCCGGGCCAGGTCCAGCATTAGCGGGCGGGCACGCCGGCGCAGGGTGAACTGCGCCAGCACCGGATGCCCCAGGGACAGCACCGCGGACCCGAGCTGGTACTTGCCGTAATGCTCGGTCGGCGCCAGGTAGCCCATGCAGCTGAGGGTGTAGGTCAGGCGGGAGATGGTGGCGGCCGGCTGGCCCAGGCGCTGGGCCAGGTCCTTGTTGCCCAGGACCGGCTCCTCGGGCGTGAAGCACCGCAGCAGCTCCAGGCCGCGGGCCAGGGTGGTGGCGAACTGGCGGTCACCCTCGAAGTCCTCCAGGCCGGCGGGCACGCGGCGTGGGACCTCGGCGGGAACAGGATTCAACATATCGGATTGAGTTTTGATATATCGAAATTTTAGGCGCATCCGCCGCTCGACTGCCTAGACTGTGGCCACAAGGAAGCCGCCCCATGCAGGCGCGGCAAACAGGAGACAAGGCATGAAGCGCGACGAACTGCCGGTGCATGACATCCCGGCCCTCAGCGGCAACAACGCACCGGTGCACCAGGAGGATAGCTTCAACGCGCTCGAGGTGATCGGGCAGGTGCCCAGGGACCTCAATGGCCTGTACGTGCGCAATGGCCCGAACGCCTACTACCCGCCGGACTGGCGATACCACGCCTACGACGGCGACGGCATGCTCCACGCGGTGCGCTTCGAGCGCGGGCAGGTGAGCTACCGCAACCGGTGGATCCAGACCGCCGCCCTGCGCGAGGAGCAGGCTGCCGGCCATGCGCTGTGGAAGGGCCTCAAGGAGCCGATGCGGGCCGACCGGCCCGACGAGCCCCTGAAGAACACCTCCAACACCGACGTGAAGTACCACGCCGGGCGCCTCATCTCGATGTGGTACCGCTCGGGCATGCCCTATGCGGTGGACCCGTACACGCTGGAGACGGCGGGGCCCGCAGACTTCGACGGCGCGATCAGCCGCATCTCGGCCCATTCACGGCCCGACGAGCACACCGGCGAGCTGCTGTTCTTCGACTACGCGCTCACGCCGCCCTACATGCAGTACGGCGTGGTGGGCCCGGACCGCAAGCTGCGGCACAAGATCGACATCGACCTGCCGGCACCCGGCCTGCCGCATGACATGGCGATCACGGAGCACTACACCATCCTGCACGACTTCCCTCTGCGGCCCGACCCTGAGGCGCTCACGGCCGGCCGCTACAAGGTGCGCTTCAACCCCGACCAGCCCTCGCGCTTCGGCATCGTGCCGCGCTACGGGCAGGCCCATGAGGTGCGCTGGTTCGAGGCTGCGCCGACCTACCTGCTGCATGTGGTCAATGCCTGGGAGGAGGGCGACGAGGTGGTGATGGTGGGCACGCCCTACCGCACCTACCGCGACGCCGACGGCCGCATCGACGCCACTCGCCTGGAGCAGACCATCCACCTGCGCCAGCGCGACTTCGAGCTGCATGAGTGGCGCTTCAACCTGCGCACCGGCCAGACCACCGAGCGCACGCTCGACGATGTCCTCAACACCGAGTTCCCGGTGATCAACAGCGCCTTCCAGGGCCGCCGCAACCGCTGGTCCTACCACGTGCTGTTCCCGCAAGGCGGGCGCGAGGAGCCGCGCTTTCCGGGCCTCGTGAAGTACGACCTGGAGACGGGTGGCTACGTCGCCTACAGCGCCGGGCCGCAGTACTTCTACAACGAGCCCGGGTTCGCCCCGCGCGATGGCGCCACCGCCGAGGACGACGGCTACCTGGTGATGCTGGTGTGGAACCCGAAGGACCAGCGCTCTGAGGTGCAGGTGTTCGACGCCCGTGGCGCCCGCCTGGCCGAAGGGCCGGTGGCCCGGGTGCTGCTGCCGCGGCGGGTGCCGCACGGCTTCCACGCCACCTTCGTGAGCGAAGCCACCCTCCAGCGCTGGAAGTGACCCCATGATCCTCGTGCCGCAAGACAAGATCGACGACTACACCCGCCGCGGCTGGTGGGGCGAGCGCATGATCGGCGAGGCGTTCCTGGACCAGGTGCCGGCGCTCCATGACAGCCTGGCGGTGGCCGATGCGCCCAACCGGCCTGCCATCACCGGCGAGCCGGCCCTGCGCTGGACCTGGGGCGAGCTGCAGGCGCAGGTGGGCCGCTGGCTCGCTGTCTTCGAGGCGCAGGGCCTGCGCAAGGACGATGTGGTGGTGATGCAATTGCCCAACATGGTCGAGATGCACGCCATCTACCTGGCCTGCGCCATCGCCGGCGTCGTGATCTCGCCGGTGCCGGTGCAGTACCGGGCGCACGAGCTGGCCCACATCGTGGCCACCACCCAGGCCCGCGTGGCCATCGTCGCCAGCCGTGTCGGCCAGCATGCCTGCGCGGCGCATTGGCTTTCGCACAAGACCCAGCTCGAGGGCCTGACGGCGGTCTGGGCGCTGGGCGAGGAGGCGCCGGCCGGGGCGCTGCCGCTGTGCGCGGCGCTGGCACAGGCCACACCGTGGGACGCCGCGCGCATGCGCGAACACATGCGCGCCATCGGCCTCACCGCCCACGATGTCTTCACCATCTGCTGGACCTCGGGAACCGAGGCCCGGTCCAAGGGCGTGCCACGCAACCACAACGAGTGGCTGATCATCGGGCAGTCGGTGGTGGACGCCGGCCAGCTCAAGCGCGGCACGCAGATGGTCATTCCCTTCCCCTTCGTCAACATGGCGGGGGTGTCCACCAGTCTGATGGCGTGGCTGATGACGGGCGGCGGCCTGCACCTGCACCATCCGTTCGACCTCGACGTGTTCGTGCAGCAGCTGCGCGAGCAGCCGATCGACTACAGCGTGGCGGCGCCGGCCGTCCTCAACTTCCTCCTCAAGCAGCCGGAAAAGCTGCACGGGGTGGACCTCACGCGGCTGCGGCGCATCGGCTCTGGCGGCGGACCGCTCTCGCCCTGGCTGATGGAGCAGATGGCCAGCCAGTTCGGCATCGAGGTGGTGAACTATTTCGGCTCCAATGAGGGCGCCTCGCTCGCGGCATCGCCAGTCGACGTGCCCGACCGGGCGCAACGTGCGCTGTTCTTCCCGCGCGTGGGCGTTCCGGGCTTCGACTGGTCCCTGAGCAACGCGCGCAAGGTGACGACGCGCCTGGTCGATGTCGACAGCGGCGACGAGATCACCGAGAGCGGCCGCATCGGCGAGCTGCGGTTCAAGGGCCCGACCATCTTCAGCGGCTACTACCGGGCGCCGGAGCTCACCGCCCGCGCCTTCGACGAGCAGGGCTACTACCGCACCGGCGACCTGTTCGAGATCGCCGGAGACCGGCAGCAGTTCTACCGCTTCGCCGGCCGGCACAAGGACATCGTGATCCGGGGCGGCATGAACATCTCCTCCGAGGAGGTCGAGAACATGCTCATGGGCCACCCCAAGGTGCGCGAGTGCGCGGTGATCGGCGTGCCCGATCCGCTCCTGGGCGAGAAGGTCTGCGCGGTGGTCGCGCCGCAGCCCGGGCAGACCGTGACGCTGCCCGACCTGGTCCGGCACCTGCGGGAGGTCGAGGAGACCGCCGCATTCAAGTGGCCGGAGCACCTGCTGCTGGTCGACGAGCTGCCACGCAACCCGGTCGGCAAGATCCTCAAGCGCGAGCTGCGCCAGCGATTTGCGGCGCAGGCCCCGGAGGCTGCATGAAGCCCGTGCTGCTGCTGATCCCGGGCATGCTCAATGACGGGCGCGTGTGGACGCCTGTGGCGGAGCGGCTGGCAGGCGTGGCCGATGTGCGGGTGGCGGACGTGAGCCACCAGGACAGCATCGCCGGCATGCGCCGGGACGCCTGGGCCCTGGTGGCCGATGTCCCGGCGGGGGTGCCGCTGGTGATCGCCGGGTTTTCGATGGGCGGCTACGTGCTGCAGGACATGCTGGCGCACCCGGCCCGGCCGGTGAACGGGCTGCTGTTCCTGGACACCTCGGCACAACCCGATACCGAACAGAGCCTCCGCGGCCGCGACAAGACCCTGGCGGCCATCGAGGCCGACTACCCGCGCTTCGTCGACGGCGTCCTCGGCTTCAACACCCACTCGGCCAGCGAGGCGCTGCGCTCGGAGCTGCGGCAGATGATGCTGGACCTCGGTGCAGAGACCGCTCGCCGGCAGGTGCGCGCGATCATGGGTCGCCAGGACCACCGCTCGCTATTGCCTGCCATCACCGTGCCCACCGCCGTCCTGTGCGGGCGCCACGATCGCGTGACGCCGCCGGCGCTGTCCGAGGCGCTGGCCCAGTCCGTTCCCGGGGCGCAGCTGCAACTGGTCGACGACGCTGGCCACATGCTTCCCCGCGAGCAGCCCCAAGCCGTGGCCGTTGCGCTGCGCACCCTGATCACCACCTGCCAATGAAGAAGGAGACAACCATGAAGAAACGAACATTCCTGACCGTAGCCAGCCTGCTGGCGACGGCAGCCCTGATGGCGGCCGCGCCCGCCCGGGCCCAGCAATGGCCCGATCGCCCGATCAAGGTGGTGGTGCCCTTTGCCGCCGGCAACGTGCTGGACACCGCGCTGCGCCAGGTCAGCGAGGAGCTGAAGAAGAACACCGGCCAGAACATCGTGATCGACAACAAGCCGGGCGGGTCCGGGATCATCGCTGTCCAGACGGTGCTGAACGCGCCGCCCGATGGCTACACCCTGCTTCTGAGCAACACCAGCATGCTCACCATCAACCCCTACACCTTCTCCAAGCTGCCCTATGACGCGGAGAAGAGCTTCAAGCATGTGACCGGCTTCCTGGGTTCCTCGCTGGTGCTGGCGGTCAACACCGCGATGGTTCCGTCTACCAACCTCAAGGAGTTCATCACCTGGGCCAGGCAGCAGGGCGGCAACGTGTCCTATGCCTCCTTCACCGCTGGCAATTCCTCGCACTTCGCGGGCGTGATCCTGAACCAGCGCGCCGGCCTGAACATGGTCCATGTGCCGTTCAACGGAACGCCGCCGGCGGTGCAGAACCTGGTGGGCGGCCAGGTGCATGCGGCCTTCCTGCCCCTGACTGCGGTGCGCCCGCATGTCGAGAGCGGCAAGGTGCGGGTGCTGGCGGTGTCCACGCCCAAGCGCTCGCCGCTGATGCCGGCCGTGCCCACCTTCGTCGAGGAGGGCTACCCGGACATGAACCTCTACATCTGGTCGGGTCTGTCGGCCCACGCCAGCACGCCGGACGCGGTGGTTCAGCGCATCCAGGCCGAGTTCGCCAAGGCCCTCAAGACCCCGGCCATCGTCGACAAGTGGCGCGAGACCGACTCCGAGCCGCTGGCCTTCACCACGCCCGAGTTCAACAACTTCATCCGCGCCGACGCCAAGCGCTGGTCCGAGGCGGTGCGGATCTCCGGCTTCAAGGCGAGCGAATGAGGCGCTGAGGCCATGGGCACCGCTTCGTTGCTGCAGTCGATGCGCGTGCCCGTGGTGGCCGCGCCGATGTTCCTGATTTCCGGCCCGGAGCTGGTCCTGGCGGCCTGCAAGGCCGGTATCGCCGGCGCCTTCCCGACGCCCAACGCCCGGCCCATCGAGGTGCTGGAGGACTGGATGAAGCGCATCACCGAGGGTCTGGCCCGGGCGCGCGACACCCAGGACCCGGCCACGATCGGGCCCTGGGTGGCCAACCTCGTCACGCACTCGTCCAACACCCGCCTGGCCGAGGACCTGGCCCTGGTGGCACGCTTCAAGCCGCCGCTGGTGGTCACCGCCCTGGGCAGCCCCAAGCCGGCCATCGAGGTGGTGCACGGCTACGGCGGCCAGGTGATTGCCGACGTCACCACCCTGGCGCTGGCGCGCAAGGCGGTGGCCGCCGGGGCCGATGGCCTGGCCTGCATCTGCGCAGGTGCCGGCGGGCACACCGGCAGCCTCTCGCCCTTTGCCTTCGTGAGCGCGGTGCGCGAGTTCTTCGACGGCCTGGTGGTGGTGGGCGGCGGCATCAGCGACGGCTGGGGCGTGGCCGGGGCGGTGGCCTGCGGCGCCGACCTGGTCTACATGGGCACCCGCTTCATCCCGACGCAGGAGAGCCTGGCACCCGACGACTACAAGCAGATGCTGGTGGACAGCAGCGCCGAGGACCTGGTGGTCAGCGCCAGCATCACCGGTACGCCGGCCAGCTGGCTCAAGCCCTCGCTGCGCAAGGCCGGCCTGGACCCGGACCAGCTGCCCGACGCCCCCGGCCGCAGCTACGACAGCAACCAGAGCTTTGCAGGCAAGCGATGGATGGATGTCTGGGCAGCGGGCCAGGGTCTGGGCGCGATCAAGCAGGTGGAGCCGGTGGCCCGGGTGGTGGATCGGCTCGCGTCCGAGTACCGGCAGGCGGCGAGCCGATTCGCCGGGCTGGCCCGCTGAAGGCGCGGCACGGCGCAGACACCACACCCGTCACACGCAGAACGCTGTCACACCAACCACAACAAGCACGACCAGGGAGTAATCAGATGCAAGTCCATGTCGCAGGCGAACCCCGGCACACCCTCGTGCCGGGCGACCATCCGTTCATGAGCGGGCCCTTCACGCCCAACTGGCGCGAGGTCGATGCCCACCAGCTGGAGGTGATCGGTGAAGTGCCCAGGCGCCTCAATGGCGTCTACCTGCGCAACACCCAGAACCCGGTGCACCAGCCCCGGGGCACCTACCATGCCTTCGACGGCGACGGCATGCTGCACCTCCTGAGCTTCGAGGACGGGCGGGTGGAGTACCGCAACCGCTTCATCCGCACCCGGGGCTTCCAGGAGGAACAGGAGGCCGGGCAGGCGCTGTACGCCGGGCTGATCGACAAGCCCTCGCTGTCCACCCGCCCGGGCTGGGGCGCGCGCGGCGGCCTCAAGGACACCTCGGCCACCGACGTGATCGTGCACGCCGGCCATGCCCTCACCACCTTCTACCAGTGCGGCGAACCCTACCAGCTGGACGCCCGCACCCTGGAGATGAAGGGTGTGGCCCCCTGGGGCGCGCAGGTGATGGACGGCAACGGGATCTCGGCCCACCCCAAGGTCTGTCCGCGCACCGGCGACCTGCTGTTCTTCAACTACAGCAAGCAGGCCCCCTACATGCACTATGGCGAGGTCGACAAGGACAACCGCCTGGTCCACTACGTGCCGGTGCCGCTGCCGGGGCCGCGGCTGCCGCATGACATGGCCTTCACCGAGCGCTTCGCCATCCTCAATGACTTTCCGCTGCATTGGGACGAGGCGCTGCTGCCCCAGGGCCGTCACAAGCTCACCTACGACCCGCACAAGCCGGCCCGCTTCGCGGTCATTCCGCGCCGCCACATGCCGCAGACCGGCATCCGCTGGTTCGAGGCCAGCCCCACCTACGTGCTGCACTGGCTCAACGCCTGGGAGGAGGGCGACGAGATCGTCATGCATGGCTACCACCAGAAGACCCCGATGCCCACCGGCGGCTACGACAACACTGGCGGTACCCTGGGCCCGGCCCGCTACGGCCCGACCATCTACGAGTGGCGCCTGAACCTGGCCACCGGCGCCGTCAAGGAGCGTCGGCTGGACGAGCGGTATCTCGAGTTCGGGATGGTCAATGCCCGCTACTGGGGGCGTCCGTACCGCTACTCGTACAACATGATCGCGCACCCCGGCTCTTTCCTCTTCGACGGCATCCTGCGCTTTGACCATGTGACCGGGCAGTCGCAGGAGTACCTGTTCGGCGAGGGCCGCTTCGGCAGCGAGTCGCCGATGGCGCCCTGCCACGACGCCGGCACCGGCCCCGACGACGAGGACGATGGCTACGTGGTGAGCTTCGTCACCGACATGAACACCGACCGCTCGGAATGCGTCGTGCTGAACGCACGCGACATCGCGGCCGGCCCGGTCGCGCGTATCCTGCTGCCGCACCGCATCAGCAGCGGCACCCACTCGTGCTGGGCGGATGCCAGCGAGATCCGCTCGGACTGGCATGTGCCCGCCTGAAACCTGAAGGAGACCCCATGAGCGCACCCATCTACATCCTCGGCGGCCACCAGACCGACTTCGCCAAGGCCTGGGCCCGCAACGGCCAGGACATCTCGGACATGACGCGCGAGGGCACGCTGGGCACGCTGCAGGCCGCTGGCGTCGATGCCAGCGCCATCCAGAGCATCCACGTGGGCAACGCCTTCGGCGAGCTGCAGCGGCAGCAGGCTCACCTTGGCGCGATGGTGGCCCAGGTGGTGCCCGAGCTGTGGGGCGTGCCCGCCATGCGGCACGAGGGCGCCTGTGCGTCGTCCTCCCTGGGCATCCTGAGCGCGATGGCCGAGATCGAGGCGGGCCGCTACGACTGCGCCCTGGTGCTGGGGGTGGAGGAGTTCAAGAACCTCCCAGGCAATGAGGCCTCCGTCAACCAGAACGCCGCCGCCTGGCAGGGGCATGAGGGCTTCGACTGCACCTACATGTGGCCGGCGGTGTTCGGCCGGGTCGCGATGGAGTACGAGAAGCGCTACGGCCTGGACCGCAGGCACCTCAATCGAATCGCCGAGATCAACTACGGCAACGCCAAGCGCAACCCGCTGGCGCAAACCCGCAACTGGGCCTTCGACGAGCGCAGCTTCACCGACGACGACGAGGCCAACCCGATCATCGAGCCCGGCACCCGGCGCCAGGACTGCGGCCAGATCACCGACGGGGCCTGCGGCCTGGTTCTGGCCTCGGCCGAGTTCGCCCGCGAGCATGCGCGCCGCACGGGCCGGCGGCTGGAGGATATTCCCCGCATCAGCGGCTGGGGGCACCGCAACGCCGGCCTGCGGCTGCAGGACAAGTTCGACCGCAGCCAGGGCCAGCCCTATGTCTTCCCCCACCTGCGGCAGGCGCTCGAAGATGCCTGGCGGCGCGCCGGCGTGTCGGGCGTCGAGGCCATGGACGGCATCGAGACGCACGACTGCTTCACCACCACCGAGTACGCCGCCATCGACCACCTGGGCCTCACGCCCCCCGGCCAGAGCTGGCAGGCGGTGGAGGAGGGGGTGATCGAACCCGGTGGCAAGTGCCCCGTGAACATGAGCGGCGGCCTGATCGGCTGCGGCCACCCGGTCGGGGCCACCGGTGCCCGCATGGTGCTGGACGCCGCACGGCAGGTGAGCGGCCAGGCGGGTGATTGCCAGATCGAGGGCGCCCGCCGGCTGCAGACGCTGAACATCGGCGGCTCCTGCGCCACGGTGGTGAGCTTCGTCGTCGAGCGCGGTTGAGGGCGCGCTGATGGCGATCCCCGGCCAGCGAGCCGACTTCGTCCACTCGCTGGCCAAGGGGCTGGAGATCCTGTCCGCCTTCTCCGAGGGGCAGCTCCTGGGCAACCAGGAGCTGGTGGAGATCACCGGCCTGCCCAAGGCCACGGTGTCGCGCCTGACCTCCACCCTGGTGGACCTTGGCTACCTGCGGGTGGACCCGGCCAGCCGCAAGCTCCTCATGGGTACGCGGCTGATCGGCCTGGGCGTGAGCGTGCAGCGCCAGATCGGCCTGCAGCGGGTGGCCCGCCCCTTCATGGAGGCCCTGAGCCGAGAGACACGGCTCACCGTGTCCCTGGCCACCCGCGACCGCCTGGGCATGCTGGTGCTGGAGGTGATGCACCCGCCCACCGACACCCGGCTGGTGATCAACATGGACGCCGGGACGGTACTGCCGATTCCCACCACCTCGCTGGGCCTGGCCTACCTGATGGTGGCGCCGATCAGGGAGCGCGAGCAGCTGCTGGCGCGCCTGCAGGCACGTCATGGCAAGGACTGGCCGAGCCTGCGGCGCAACATCGAGCAGGCCCACCTCGAATACAAGCGCCATGGCTTCGTGATGACCCGCCGCTCGTGGGGCCGGAACGTGAGCGGCGTGGGCGTGCCGCTGATGCTGGAATCCAGCCGCAACCTCTACGCCTTCCACTGCGCCGGCCCGGCGAACGCGGTGTCGCCCGTGGAGCTGCGCGAGGAGCTCGGGCCGCGCCTGCTGGCCATGGTGCGCGACGTGGAGACCGCCTGGCGCACGCGGCCCCGGCCGCGGCTGCAGCCGCCGGAGATTCACGTGCCTTGAGCGCGGGCGGCGGGTGCGGCGCTCAGGCCGCGGCGATCCAGCCGGCCAGGGCCTCGGCCACTGCCTGCGGCTTCTCCATCGGCACCAGGTGCCCCCCGCCCTCGACGCAGGCGTAGCGCGCGCCCGGGATGCCGGCGGCCAGCGCGGCGAGCGCGTCGGGCGGGAACAGCTTGTCATGGGAGGCCGCCAGCACCAGGGTCGGACGGCGGCCATCGAGCAGCGCACGGCGGTCCGGACGTGCGGCAGTGGCCCGCACATGGGCGGCGTAGCGTTCCGGGCCGTAGTCGGCCACCATCCGCCGGCGGCGCGCCATCAGGGCGGTGTCGGACAGGCTGCCGGGGTGGAAGGCGTTGGCTGCGGCCTGCTCCATCAACTCGAAGTACCTCCCCTGGGCCACCGCCTCCAACGAGACCAGGCGCCGTTGCGCCGCCTCGGGCGAGTCGGCCCCGGGGGCCGAACACAGGAGGGCGATGCCTTCGATCCGCTCGGGCGCGGCCTCCAGCATCGCCATCGCGACGTAGCCGCCGAAGGAGAAGCCCGCCAGCCAGAAGCGGGGTGGCAGCCGGTCCAGCCACCAGGTGGCGATGGCCTCGGTCCGATCCAGCGGGGGGTTGTCACCGACGTGGACGGCGATCCACGGTGGCAGGGCCGCTCGAACGCCGTCGAAGACAGCGGCGGTGTTGTTCAAGCCGGGTACCAGGGCCAGGTTCATGGGCGCTCCGGGTGGTGCTGCCCGCCCGGCTCCGTCCGCTGGCCTGGGCGGAAAGGCGCCATTCATGCCGGGATGTAGCGCGGGTCGCGGTTCTCGCCGTGGATGCGGTCGCCCTCGACCCAGCACGCGTGCGTGCCCGCCGAGATCCGGTGCGGCAGGATGATGCGCGCCAGCGGCCCCTTCGTGATGTCCTCGGCCGGGATCACCCAGCACTCGGAGCGGTTCTCGGCCATGTTGTTCACGAAGGTCAGCACGTAGCCGTCGTCCTCGCTCCGGGCGCCGATGCGCCGGCCCACCTGCGGCTCGCTGCCGAAGCAGCCCTTGCCGTATTCCAGGCTCTGGGTCTTGCGCGAGACCATGTCGTAGCGCTTGAGGCCGCGGAACAGCCACTCGCCTTTCTCGTACAGCACGTTGTAGCTGTAGCGATAGGGCAGGCCGACGTAGTCGTTGGAGACCATGGGGAACTCGGTGATCTCGTCGTCGATCTGCTCCTCGCGGGTCTCGCCGGTCTTGAGGTTGAAGCGCCAGCGGTACATCAAGGTCGGGTTGTTGTGCTTGTCCAGGTGCGCACGGATCTTGTCGTACGCCGCCTGCCGGCCCTCAGCCAGCGACTGGCCCACGTTGGGCTTGTGCGGGTCGGGCATGATGCAGCCGTCCATCACCACCTCGTCGCCATCTTCGTAGCAGTTGGCCAGGTGCAGGATGTGGCAGGGCGTGGCCTCGAACCAGCGCACCGAGGCCGAGTCGCCGTACCGGGGCAGGATGCCGAAGCGCGCCGGCTTGTCCTTGTAGAACATCATCTTGCGCTCGCCCTTGGCCAGCAGCTTCTCGTCGAAGTGGAAGGGCAGGTCGTGCAGGATGGTGTAGTTCTTCGTCACCCCGAGGTCATGCGGCCAGCGCGCGCCGGGCAGGTCGATCGGCACGTAGTGCACCAGCTTGTTGTTGCGGTCGATCACGCCGTAGTTCATGTACGGCGGCTTCTCTGGATAGTTGAAGAACATCATCTCGCCGGTGGCCGGGTCCACCTTGTAGTGCGAGGCCACGCCATCGGGCACCTGGCGCGCCCAGGCGGCGTCCGGGCCCAGGGTCTCCAGCGTGATCGGGTCGAGCCGCCAGGGCTCGCTGCCCTGCGACATCGACGCCAGCAGCTTGCCGGCGTGAATCTTCACGTCGGTGCCGGCGTTGTCCTTCATCGCGCCCATCGAGC
>JACCDX010115150.1_pt1 | contig 21674 bp, 24 predicted proteins | sample 7449681 | NCBI WGS metagenome assembly JACCDX01 (sample SAMN15323450, study PRJNA562643) | freshwater metagenome | isolation source: river surface water | place: USA:Blue River Watershed | collected 2017-08-18
GCTAAATTTTTTGCATTAATTAATGATTTCTCATCATCGAATTTAGAAAAAATATTTCTCGGGGGCGATTTTTTCTATAAAAGCCTTTTTTCTAATATCGATCATATGCCCTCTGGCCGCAACTTCAATTTTACGAGCGAAAACAATATTCTTACCGCTTCTTAAATCTTTTTCACTAATGTTACTTTCGCTCTTTTGGTCAACTAGTTTAAAGATATGATAACCATCAGAAAGTAGAATTGGATTAGAATATTCGCCATTTTTCAGTTTTGAAATTTCTTCAAAAACTTTTTTGTCAATTTCACCTTGCGAAACCCAACCAATATCGCCACCACTTTCAGCAGAAAATCCAGAAGAAAATTGCTTTACCATTTCAAGAAAATTAGCGCCATTTTTCAGCTCAATAAACAAAGATTCTGCAAATATTTTATCTGAATATTCGCTTTGCCCACCCTTAGCAACAAACAACTCAGCGATAAAAAATTTTTTAACCGAAAAATTGAACTTTTTTTGTTCAAATAATTCTCTAATTTCTGAATCGCTCACTTTGATTTTTGGACTCAAAAAATTAGCAACAATCCTCGACCACAATAATTCTGACTCAACCTGATTTAAAAAAATCTCAAATGGAATATCTTTGTTTTTTAATAAATTTTTAATTTGGGAAATGGTTTTATTTTGATGCTGCGCTAATGCATTAGCTGCATCCAAAACATCTGACTCATTAACAGAAATACCGAAAGAAATTGATTCCTGCCTAATCAATTCTTCATCAATCATCTTATCCAAAACTTGACCTAAAATCAAATTTGAATCTTTTTGACCTTTCGGAGAAATTTTAGTCAAAGCTAAAACATATTTATAACGCTCTAATAACTCTAATTTTGTGATGGCTCTGTTGTTAATTTTAGCAACAATAAAATCCTGCAAAACCTTGTCAGCAAAGGCTTTAGATGAGAATAGAATGAAAAAGATGATTGCGATCAGCTTTTTCATTTATTTTTTAACTGATTTATAAATTTCAACACCGCGAACCAAATCCAAAGCACGCGCAAGCTGATAATCCTGACTATACACATCCAAATTATCGTCGCTCAAAGACTCTTTTTTTGAAAGCTCCAAAACTTCTTTTAATTGAACCTCAATATGACCCTTTAGATCAGCCTCAGAACTGCGATCTGCATCTTTTTGTTTTTCAATTTTTGCTGCAGTAACTTCAATATCTGGATTAATTCCTTGAGCCTGAATAGATTTGCCGCTTGGAGTATAATAAAGCGAAGTAGTCATTCGCAAAGCGCCATTATTATTTTCGAGAGGAATTATAGTTTGAACCGATCCTTTGCCAAAAGATTTCTCACCCATTATCACAGCCCGATGATGGTCTTGTAAAGCTCCAGAAACGATTTCAGAAGCAGATGCGGAACCTTGATTTATCAATACAACTATTGGCAAATCCTTAACTAGAGATTCATCTGATTGATCAATATATTTTTTTTCTTCAGAATTTCTGCCTTTAATTGAGACTATCAGTTTTTCCTTATCTAAAAAGACATCACTAACCTTAACCGCCTGATCTAGAAGACCACCAGGATTTCCCCTCAAATCTAGAACCAAACCTTTCAAATTTTTTTCACCAATTTGTTTTTTTAATTTCGTAATTTCGGCAACCAATCCGTTATAAGCCTGCTCAGAAAAAGTATTGATTTTAATATAAGCAACATCTTTGAAGCGCGCTGATTTTACAGCCTTAACTTTGATAATTTGACGAATTAAAGTTTTTTCAATTTGTGACTTTTCTCCTTTGCGCAAAATTGATAGCTTAACTGAAGTTTTTGGCTTTCCGCGCAACTTTTTTACTACTTCATCAATTGGCAAACCAACTATCGACTTTCCGTCAACTTTTACGATATAATCGCCGCTTCTTAAATCAGCCTTAAACGCTGGAGTATCTTCAATTGCAGATATAATTTTAGTTACCGACATTTCGGTTACAATCTCAATTCCAAGGCCACCAAATTCACCCTTAGTTTGAATTTGCATATCTTTCAAATCTTCCTCATTCAAATAAGATGAATGCGGATCAAGAGAAGATAGAATGCCACTAACCGCCGCTTCTGCAAGCTGCTTTTCGGTCTTTTCTTCAACATATTCTTTTTTCACTCGCGCCACAACATCAGATATGAGACTTCCGCCATTAAATTCGGAAATATCATTATTTAATTTTATCTGTTTAATTTGAATTTGAGATAGAGAGGTAGCTGAAAAAAAACCTAGGAAGCTAGAAATAGCAACTATTGCGGCGATTTTTATTTTATGCATTTGTGGCGTTTTTGAGATTAGAATTATGAAATTCCGTACTCTTCTTTTAACTCATTAGTTATTTCAGAAGGTGGTTCGTCTCCGTAGGCTGAATAAAGGATTTTACCGTAATTTTCGAGGTGGATAATATCGTCATTCAAAGCTTTCAAAAATAGTTGAACTTTCAAGCGCTCAACCAATACATAATACCAAGCATTGCGCCCAGCATCAATTCCTTTTACTAGATAAATTAATTCTGCCTGCATTTTTTTAAATGGATCAATTTGTTTATTTGAGGATGGGGATTCAGAGCTAGATGATGCGTTTTCTTGGCTTTTTGGAGCTGAACTAACGCCATCTTTTATAACATTTTGCGAGGTAAAACTTTTTCTGCTGCTAGCATATCTTTCAGCAAATGTTTTTGCATTTTCTGACATTTTTAAGAATTTTGATTATTTGTTTTAATAGAATTTTTCAGCCACCAATCGTTTATTGGCAGTTTTTTTCCGCATGGTCCATTTTCGGACGAAACGCACGGACTCTTGATATCAACTACTTTTTGCGCACAAGAAAAAGCACAAAAAAGCAGCGCCAAAAAAATTATTTTTTGGATATTTTTGTTAAAAATCATTTTATTTTTTCGCGCTAGTTTTGCCTTTTATAAAGAGAATTATTTTAAATTTTTACTTAAAAATTAGATCTTAAATTTTGCAAGTTTTCTAATTTAGAATTACTAAAAAACCTAAGAGCTTGCTTAAATTTTTCAATAAATAAAATCTGTTCTTAATCCTTCTTTTCAATAACAACACTTCCTTAAATTGTCAGAATTAAAATTTCAAAAAACCCTAATTATTGGCCTTGGTCTAATTGGCGGATCATTCGCTTATGCGTTAAAAAAAAATAATTTAGTTACCGAAATTTTTGCTTGCGACACCGATCAAGAAACAATCGACTTCGCCACAGCAAGCGATTTAATTAAAAACGGTTGCAACAACTTAAATTTACTGGATGAAAAATTTGATTTAATCGTAATTGCCGCACCACTGGAATCTTACGAAGAAATTTTTTACCAACTTGAAAATCTTGTAAAACCACAAGGACTAATTATTGATCTTGGTTCTTTAAAAGATTTTATTGCTGAAATTTTACCAAAAAAATTGAGTAAAAATTTTATAGCCTGCCATCCAATTGCTGGTAGCGAAAAAAGTGGCTTAGAACACTCTTCAGCAGAGATGTTTGATGGTAAAAAAATTATTATTTGCCCGAATAAAAATTCTGATATTTCTCAACTACAAAAAGCTGAGAAAATTTTTACAAAAATTGGCGCAAATATTGAAAAAATCGACGCAAAAACTCACGATAAAATATATGCTTTAGTTTCGCACTTACCGCAATTTTTATCTTTTTTAACTAAAGAATTTTCACCAGAAAATATCAAAGACGAAATATTGTGCAAAGCCTTTCGTTTAGATGATTCTAATCCAGAAATTTGGTCAGAAATTTTTGCAATAAATGAAGAAAATATCGAAGAATTTTATTTAGAATTTTTTGACAATTTAGAAAAAAATATTCTCGAGATAGATTCTTTCAAAAACAAAACTAGTAGCAACACTTACAATCCTCAAAATTTAGAATTTTTTAGCGATAATTTTGCACCGCTCTTTTTCCGCGCTTTAGTTGTTAAAAGTTACCTTGAAATTGAAAAAATAAAAACCTACGAGATCTATGCTGGCAAAGGATTTCAAGACTTCACATCGGCAAAAGAAATTCTAAATTTTGAATCATCAAAACTCGCTGAATTAATCACCAAAAATCAAAAAAAAATCGTCGAAATTTTTAAATCACTTTCATGACTCAAGAAAAAATAAACGAAATTCGCCCATATCGTGCAATTTATCGTCGTAAATCTCGTCAAATAATGATTGGAAATGTTGCAATTGGAGGTGACGCGCCGATATCAGTGCAATCAATGACCAATACTCCAACAACCGACATTCAAGCAACAATTCGTCAAGTTAACGAATGTGTTGAAATTGGTGCAGAATTAATGCGAATTTCGGTTCCAGATAAAGAATCAAGTGATGCCTTGCGCCAAATAATTCCTCATTGTCCCGTTCCAATAATTGCCGACATTCATTTTCACTATCGCCGCGCAATTGAGGCGGCAGAAGCTGGAGCAAAATGTTTGCGAATAAATCCTGGAAATATTGGCTCAGATGAAAAAGTAAAAGAAGTCGTAAAAGCAGCAAAAGATTATGGATGCGCCATTAGAATTGGCGTTAATGCTGGCTCATTAGAACAAGATTTGTTAAACAAATATAAAACCCCAACTCCAGAAGCTTTGGTTGAATCAGCGCATCGCCACATCAAAATTTTGGAAGATCATGATTTTTTTAATTTCAAAATCAGCGTCAAAGCTTCGGATGTTTTTTTGGCCGTTGCCAGCTATCAAGAATTGGCCAAAACTTGTGATTATCCATTACATATTGGAATTACTGAAGCTGGTAGTTTAGCTGCTGGAACAGTAAAATCTGCAATCGGCTTAGGAAATTTATTGTGGAGTGGCATTGGCGACACAATGCGCGTTTCAATTTCCGCCGACCCAAAAGAAGAAATTAAAGTTGCTTATCAAATTTTAAAAACCCTTGGCTTAAGGCATCACGGCGTGAATCTTATTTCCTGCCCTTCATGCGCAAGACAAGCTTTTGATGTAGTCAAAACCGTAGAAGCCGTTGAAAAGAGAGTTGAACATATCAAAAAACCCATAACTATTTCAATTTTAGGCTGCGTTGTGAATGGACTTGGAGAGGCTGCACACACTCAAATTGGTATCACTGGTGGAGGCGGAGAAAAACATAATGTTTATCTCGATGGCAAGCCGAATCACAAAGTTAATTCCGAAGATTTGATTGATCACATCGTTTCTTTGATTGAAGAAAAAGCCCGAAATGCCTAATCAGAAACTGGAATTTATTAAAAATAATTTTTCGCGCGCAGCTGAAAAATATGATAATTTTGCTGAAATTCAGCATTATACAGCGCAAAAATTAGTTAATCTTTCGCATAAATTTATCACAAAAGAGGCAAAAATATTGGATCTCGGTTGTGGAACTGGTTTTGTAAAAGAGAGCCTTATTTCAATTGGATCTGAAGATATTTTTGAATGCGATCTTTCGATGAATATGCTAAAAAAATCGCAGGCTAAATTTGCTAAAAATCCTAAAATTTGCTGTAATTTTAACCAACTTCCTTTTGCCAAAAAAAGCTTCGACATTGTAATTTCATCTTTTTCTTTGCAGTGGCTTGATAATTTCTCAAATTTTTTTCAAGAAATTTACAAAATTTTAAATGATGACGGTTTGTTGATTTTTGCAGTTCCAACCCAAGAAAGCTTGATTGAGTTAAAAAAATTTGAGGCATTAAAAATTAATAATTTACCCGAAATATTCGACCTTAAAAAACTTTTAAAAAATAACGGATTCAAAGAATTGTTTTTGAACCAAGAAATTGTTGTTCAAAATTTTTCAAACGAAATTTCAGCAATTAATTCGATCAAAAATATTGGTGGAAATCACAGCTCCAAAAGCGAAATTTCGCTAAAAACAATTAGAATAATTCGCAGTTTTTATTTAAAAAATCGCGATTCAGAAAATAGAAAATTTTCTCTCTCGTGGCAAATATCATTTTTTTGCTTCAAAAAATAAAACCCCTCTGGCCATGCTTTTTAAGCTCTTTTCGAAAAAACAAAAAACAGTCAAAGAAAATAAAATAGAAAAAATCACAAAAGAAATTCAAGAAAGCTCAAAAAAAATTACAGATATCTTCAATAAAACAATTTCATCAGCTCAAAGCGAGTTCATTTCGATGAAAGAAAAAACAAAAGATTTGCGCTCGGTAAATTATGAATTAGGGCTAAAACATTTAGAAAATGAAAGACTTTCTGAGGCAATTGTTCGCTTTCGAATTATAAAAAAATTTTGGCCAGATTTTTACGAAGCTTACTACCAACTGGCCTATTGCCTTGTTTTAAAAGGAAAAATACATGAAGCGCGCAAAGCTTTAGTGGAGCTATTAGAAAAACAGCCAAATTTTAATCCACTAGCCAATGAATTGCTTAATTATATCGATAATATTTTAGCAAAAGATGAAAATTCTTAATCTTGCTTTGATATTGTTTTTACTACTTTTTAGCTCGCAATCTCTTCAGGCTAAATCTTCTATGGAATCTTTTGAAGAAATGGAATTTGAAGATTACGAAAAAGAAAATCAGATCACAATTCGCGATCCGCTAGAAAAATTTAACCGTAAAGTTTTCGCTTTTAATGAGACTGCCGATAAATATCTCATTGAACATATTGCTCGTTTATATCGAGAAAATTTGCCAAAAAATGCACGCAACGCTTTACGCAACTTCTTGCAAAACCTTTACTCACCAATATCACTTCTAAATTCGATAGCCCAAGGAAAGTCGGAAAATAGCATGGCCACATTTTCAAGCTTTTTGATTAATTCTACACTTGGAATTGGCGGCTTTATTGATGTGGCGCGCGATAAAAATATTTTATACAATCATGAAGATTTTGGCCAAACTCTTGGTCTTTATGGAGTTGGCTCGGGAATTTATTTAGTGTTACCAATACTTGGCCCAAGTTCTGGTCGAGATTTCGGCGGCTTGGCTTTTGATAGTTCAATAAACCCAATTGGATTCAATTTCGCTGAAATTGGTGAAAAAGAAATTTATCCAAATTCTTACTCAATTATTGGAATAAATATTGTGAGTGGAATTGATAAAAGAGAGGGTCTTTTAGATGTTATTTCTGACATCAGAAAAGAGTCGTTCGATCCTTACGCTACAATACGCAGTGCTTATCTTCAAAAACGCCAATCTGACATTAAAAATTAATTTATGAAAAAAATAATCTGCCTACTTTTTTGTGTATTTTTTGCCCAAAATTTACAAGCTCAAGATGAGCAGAAAATCAATAATGCTAAAAATTTTATCCAAGATATTGGCAATAAAATCATCAATATTGCCAATGAAAAAAATTTAAATGAGGAAAAAAAGCGTGAAAAAATTATTAGCGTTATCGATCAATCAATTGATTCTCAATGGATTGGCAGATTTGTGTTAGGGAAAAATTATAAATTGGCCAATGACGAACAAAAGGAAAAATTCGCCGATTTATACCGCCAATTCATGATTAATACTTATGGGCCAAAATTTAAAAATTATAATGGGCGTAAATTTAGCGCCTCTTCAGCTTCCGAACAAAATGGTTTTATCATCGTAAAAGCAGAATTTTTACCAAAAGATTCAAATGTTGCAATTAACACCGATTTCCGAGTCAAAGAACGCGATGGAAAATTAGTAATTTTAGATTTCGTTGCCGAAGGAATAAGTTTAATCGAAACCCAAAGATCAGAATTTAATTCAGCCATTGCCCAAAAAGGAATTGATGGATTTCTTATTGACTTATCAAAAAGAGTTGAAGCCTTAAAAAGCAAAAAATAAGACTCAATTTAGGGCTTAAAATAAGGCTTTCTGAGCAAAATTAACATTTAACTAAATTTATAAAATTGACTGCAAAATTCTTGAAAAAAACATTTTGCCAAAACTAAATATGCGCCGCCTTTTTGGCAAAATTATTAATCTTTTTTATTCAAAATAATGAAACTAAAACTTGCTTTAGCTATCCTAGCTTCACTTACTCTTTCTAGTTGTTACAGCTTCAAATCAACTTTATCTTCTCATGTTATTTCAACAGAAAAATTAAAAACCCCAACCAAAGTTGGCAAAGCTTGTTCAGACGAAAATAATGTATCATTTCCAATGAGTTTATTTTTTATTGAAAATGAATTAACCGTGGAAAAAGCAAGAAGCAAAGCTGGAATAACTGAAATTATAAGTGTTGAGCAAGAAATATCTGGAAATATCCTATCTCGCAAATCATGCATCGTAGTTAAAGGAAACTAAGCATCAAAAAGATGAAAATTCACCACATTCTCATCTCGTTCGCGTCAAAATTCAAAAATACACCATTTAACAAAATTCTTTCGACTTTTTAATGACTAAAAAAACCAAAATCGCAATTTTGATTTCTGGCCGCGGATCAAATATGCAAGCAATCTCAAAGGCTTGTGAGAATGAAAATTTCCCAGCAGAAATTGTTTTGGTTTTATCAAATAAGTCTAATGCCGAAGGCTTAAAATTTGCGCAAGAAAAAGGCCTAAAAACTGCAATTGTAAATCATCAAGATTTCGCTTTAACTTCAGATCAAAAAAACTCAGAAAAAGCTGAATTTTTCTCAAAACTTGCGCGCGAAAATTTCGATAAAAAAATGAGCGCCGAAATTGAAAAATCTGGCGCTGAATTTATCTGCCTTGCTGGCTTCATGAGACTTTTATCACCATGGTTTGTAGAGCGCTGGTTTGATAAATTAATCAATATTCACCCTTCACTTTTACCAAACTTCAAAGGCGCTGATGCTGTTGGCGATGCAATAAAAGCTGGGGCAAAAAAATCTGGTTGCACCGTGCATTTTGTGCGCGAAGAAATGGATTCTGGACCAATAATTTTGCAAGCTGAAGTTGAGATTACGAAAGAAGATAACAAAGAAAGTTTGGCCGCAAAAATTTTACAAAAAGAACATCAGATTTACCCGCAAGCTCTTCAAAAAATTTTACAATAATAATGAAAATACTTCCTCTTGTAATTGCTCCCAGTCCTTTATTGAAGCAAGTTTCAAAGCCGGTCGAAAAAGTTGACGCCGAACTGCAACAATTTATGCGTGACATGGTAAATACAATGTATGCCGAAGCTGGAATTGGATTGGCGGCGGTACAAGTTGGGGTTTTAAAGCGAATTTTGGTAATTGATGTCGATTACGAACCAGAGGAAAATCATTACCACGATCATTCTAATTGCGGCGGAATTCATGTTAAAAACACCAATCCGCGCTATTTCATTAATCCTGAATTTATTGAACTTTTTGGCGGAGAATCAACTTACAAAGAAGGTTGCCTTTCTTTTCCGGGAGCAAGATCTGAGGTTACAAGGCCAAAACAAGTCAAAGTCAAATATCTTGATTTTGATGGTAATGAAAAAATTGAAGAAATGGATGGCATTCTCGCCACTTGCATTCAGCACGAAATGGATCACTTAAATGGAATCACTTTTGTGGATCATTTATCAAGCTTAAAGCGCGAAATGATCCTTAAAAAAATGAAAAAATTACAAAGAAAATGAGATATTATCGTTACAAAGTAGTTAATGACCATGGCGAATATGTTAGCGGTCGCATGTCAGCAGAAAACCCTTCCGACTTAGCAACAATCTTACGCTCAACTGGCTTAGAGTTGATAAGTTTTCGTGAAGAGAAACGCTCTTCGTTAAGCTTTGCCAAAAAAATTCAAAGCAAAGATTTAATAACGATGTTTGTGCATCTAGAGCAACTCGAAAGAGCCGGCGTTTCTATTGTTGACTCAATTAGTGATCTCAAAGAAACAGCTGATTCGGTTGCGGTAAAAAACTTGATGCAAGAGATTCATGAATCGATAAAAAACGGTAACTTATTTTCCGAAAGTTTAGCAAAAAGACCGGATATTTTTAGCCCAATTCACATCGGATTAATTAAGATGGGTGAAAAAACTGGTAATTTAGCTAATTCATTTTCGAGCATTTTAGAAGATTTAAAATGGACGATGGACATTAAGCGTAAAACCAAAAAAGCCACAATCGGGCCGTCTTTTGGTATCTTTACCATGTTTATTGTTCTTGGCATAATGACTACAGTAGTGGTGCCAAAAGTTACCGGATTTATCACATCTCAAGGGTTAGAACTTCCGGCAATGACAGTTGCCCTAATATCATTCTCGGATTTTTTCCGAAATTATTGGTATGTCATTATTTTCTTTATCCCAATTTTGTGGATTTCAATAAAAATAGCCTCACAAAACGAAGAAATTGCCGTAAAAATTGACGCTATAAAAATTCATTTGCCGATTTTTGGACCAATCGTCAATAAAATTGACTCAGCAAAATTTTGCCAACTTTTCGCCATGACCTTCAAAAGCGGCCTTGGTGTTATTGAATGCCTAGAATCATCAAGTGGCGTAATTAAAAATCGCGCCATTAAGCGCAGCATTAACTATGTTAAACAACAAGTTTCCGACGGAAAATCTCTTGCCAAATCTTTGCAAGAAACAGGTTATTTTCCAAATTTAGTTATAAGAATGTTTAAGATTGGTGAAGAAAGTGGAAATATGGAAAGCGCGCTAAATAATATTAGATTTTTTTACGATCGCGAAATTAACGACTCAATTGACAAGCTTGTTGGCATGATTCAACCAACCCTAACAATCGTAATGGGTGGAATGATAGCTTGGATTACAATTGCGGTTTTTGGCCCAATTTACGGAACTTTCTCAAACCTGAACAATTAATGAAAAATAAGCTTAAGTCGAAATCTTATCTTATTTTAGGAATTGGAACCGATGTTGGAAAAACTTTTTGTTTAACAAAAATTTGCCAAAAATTAATACAAGAAAAATTTCCTACCAAAGCAATAAAACCAATCGCTAGCGGCTTTCAAGATGACGATCAAAATAGCGATTCAGCGCGAATTTTAGCGGCATTAAATTTAGAATTTTCTAAAGAAAATATTGCAAAAATAAGTCCTTGGCGCTTTTCAGAAGCCGCCTCCCCTCATTTTGCGGCGCAAAATCAAAAGCAAAAAATTGATTTTGATGAAGTTTTAAATTTTTGCCGCGCTGAAATTTTTAAAGCTAAAAAAAATAACAACTTTTTATTTATTGAAAGCGCTGGCGGCGTGATGACGCCAATAAATTTCGAAAAAACTTTTTTAGATTTAGCAAAAGAATTGCAAATTCCTGTTTTGTTGGTGACCAATAATTATTTAGGCGCGATAAGCCATAGTTTAAGCGCTTTATTGGCTTTGCAAAATGCAAAAATTGATATTGCAGCGGTAATTTTGAACGAATTTGGCGTTTTTCAAAATTCGATAGCTGAAACAATTACCAAGCTTGGAAATGTGAAAGTAGTAAAATTGCCAGAATTTATTTCTGATTTAACTAAAATTATCCCTGAATAACTAAATTTTTTGCTGCTGCCAAAGCCTCTGCACTTATTTCTTCTCCGGAAATCATGCGCGCTATTTCTTCTAATCTAGACTCTTCGTCAAGTTGTAAAATTTTTGTCCGAATTTTTTCACCTTCAAAAATTTTACTAATTTTAAAATGATCGTCAGCTTTTGCGGCAATTTGTGGTTGATGCGTAACAACAAAAACTTGCAACTTTTCTGACAAAATTTTTAAGCGCTTTCCAACCGCATCAGAAGTGCTGCCACCAATTCCAGAATCTATTTCATCGAAAATCATAGTTGGAACAGATTTTACATCAATTAACGCAACTTTTAAGGCTAACATAAATCTAGAAAGCTCTCCGCCGGAAGCGATTTTTGAAATATCATCAAATTGATTATTATTGATTGCAGCCTGAAAGCGCGCCTTATCGTCTCCTTTAACGCTAAATTCTGCTAATTCATTTTTACTGATTGCAACTTTAAATTTCACCGCTCCCATTTTTAAAAATTGCAACTCTTCTTCAACTTTTTGCGCAAGTTTTAAAGAAGATTCCATCCTTATTTTACTAAGCTCTGAAGCAATATTTTTATATTCACTAATTAAAATTTCTTTGCGCCTCTCTAAATCAAAACCACCTTCCTCTTCAGCGCAAATTGTGGCTAATTTCTGTTGAAAAATTGTAATTAATTGCGGCAAATCGTCACTTTTTACATCAAATTTTCGCGCCAAACTTCTAATAAAAAAAAGCCTTTCTTCAATTTCTGCAAGATTCTTATCTTCGCTGTTAATTTTTCTTAGAAAGCTTTCAATTGCATCAATGGCGCAATCAAGATCAATATTTTGCTGATCTATTTTATTGCTCAAATCAGCAAAAAATTCTTTTTCTTCAACCAAGTAATTATCAATCAAATTGCTGCCGCGCATCAAATTTCTTTGCGCCAAAATCAATTGTGAATTTGCCTCAAGAAGCTGTTTTTTTAAATCAGAAGCAAAATTATTAATTTTTTCTTTAGCATTTAATTGGCTTTTCTGATTAACTAAATTTTCTTCCTCGCCGCTTGTTAAATCAGCATCAAACAGCTCTTTTATACTATATTCTAAATAGTCTTTTTCTCGCAAAATTTGCTCTTTTTTAGCCTTTATCAAAGCAATTTTTTCGCTAACTTCCTTTAATTCTTCGTAAATTTTTTGGATTTTTTGTAGCAAATTTTGATTTCCTGCAAACTCGTCCAAAATATCAAGATGCAACGACGGAGTAAGTAAAGAGCCTTGATCATGTTGACCATGAATCTCAATTAAAGATTCACCAATTTTTGCCAAAAGATTTACTCCAATTGGATTGTCATTTACAAAAACTTTACTCGCAGAATTTTCTTGAATTGACCTTCTAATAACAACGCTAGAGGCATTCTGATGATCAATTAAATCATGCTCTTCTAAAATTTTCTGACATAAAAAATTAGCTGAAATATCAAATTCAGCGCTCACTTGCGCTTTATTTTCATCATTTCCAATCAAACGCAAATTCGAGCGAAAACCAATGGCCAAACCAAGTGCGTCAAGCAAAAGTGATTTTCCTGAACCAGTTTCGCCACTTAAAATGCACAGACCTGAACCAAAGGCCAAATTTGCCTTTTCAATCAGTACAATATTTTGAATTGAGAGTGATTTTAACACCTGAAATATTTTTAAATTTAGCCAGTTGGAAAATTGAAATTGGCAATGTTTTATAATGCCAATTAGAGGCGCCTTAGCAAATCAATTTTTTTAGAATTTTTACGATTCAAAGTTTTTTAGATTGCAAAAAATTCAATGAAAAAGCTGATTTTCAACAGCGAATTTATGAGGTGAGATTATAAATTTAGCGGCGCTCAATTGATAATTTCAAACCTTAATTCGGGAAATAAATTCACTTTCCTTACTTTGGGGCTCTAAAAACAATTTTTATCTCAATTTATCTATGTTTTCACTGAATCATCGACTTGCAGCTGACACTTTTTTTGTCGCCAATTTAAAATTATCGCGCCTACTTTTGATGAATGATTCTAATTATTTTTGGTTTATTTTAGTGCCGCAAAAGCCTGACCTTGTTGAATTGATCGATTTAGAATTTGAAGATCAAATAGAACTTTTGCGCGAAATTAACTGGCTAAGCGGAATTTTAAAAAAAGACTTTTCAGCACATAAACTAAACATCGCGGCCCTAGGAAATGTAGTAAAACAACTTCATATTCATGTAATTGGACGCCGCAATGATGATGCAGCTTTTCCGAAGCCAGTCTGGGGAAATAGTATTGAAATGCCATACAAAGAAGAGGCCGCAGAATTTCTAATCAACAAAATCAAAAAACATTTAAATGACTGATATTAAGCAACTTTTATACCGATCAATTCACCGAGGCTGCAAAGAAACTGACTTCCTAATTGGCAATTTTGCCACAGAAAATTTATCAAAAATGACTGAGTTGGAATTGGCTATTTTTGGCGAATTTTTACAAGAAGATGATATGGAAATTTACGACTGGATTTTATCAAAAATGGCCGCGCCAGAAAAGTATTTTGCTCTTTTGCAAGATATGCAAAAATTCCATAAAATCTGAAAAACTATTCAACCACAATACAATCAGCGCGGGTTTTTTGGGTTTGCACAACATATTTATTACAAAAATTTTCCGCCTCAATTTGGTTGTAAAAATTGCCAATTTGCAAACGATAAAAAATTCCTCTTTTTCCAAGATCAACCTTTTCAACCAAGGGCTTCAGATTTAGAAACAAGTCTGAATGCAAGTGATTTAATTTATTCCAAGTTTCTTTAGCCAAAATATCCGAAGACATTGCGGCAATTTGCACGCGAATATTTCTTTTTTCGTTCTTTTTTTGCGACGCTGAAATTTCAGCAATATTTTCGCGACCACTCTCTTTCTTGACCAAATCTTCATTTGCAGAATTTTTTCTTGCCAAATCTTCAACTTTCTTCACTTCGCCAAAGCCTCGGTTTTCCTCAATTTCTTTGTTATTTTTTTGATCTTCTAAAATTTTTTCCCCTTCTTTTACCAATCTGCGATCCATTTCTTTTTCCTTAGGAACCATTGCCGGCTGCGGATTTGTCATAATTTTTGGCCTTGCCGATTCTTGCAATCCCCTTCTTGTGCCAAAAATATCATCATAAATTGAATGATCTATTTTCACTGTTTCGCCGCCATTTTGCGCCAAATCTTCTTCAATAATTTTAATTGGCCCTTCCGGCGACTTAATAACTTCAATATTTCCGCCTTTATCTTGATAGACAAAATAATAGGCGTTGATTGTGATATATATAAAACAAGCAACCGAAAATAGAGTTGCGCTGGCCAAAAAAATTCTCTTGGTTAAATCAGAAAATCTATTTGGTTTTTCATCTTTACGATATCCAAAATCGTCCATTAACGCATCTCCTCAATTGCTTTAATGTTAAATATATCAAGACCGGAAGCGATAATTTTTTTGACCGCCTTAACCAAGTAAATTCGCGACAAAGTCAAAGATATATTATCTTTCATCACAAATTTTAATTGCGGATTTTCAGTTCCCTTATTCCATAAAGCGTGAAATTCCGCCGCCAATTCTTGCAAATAAAATGCGATTCTGTGCGGCTCAAAACTTGCTACTGACATTTCAATAATTCGCGGAAAATTAGCGATTTTTTTCATCAGTTGAATTTCCGACTCATCATTCAAATTAGCCAAATATTGTAATTCTAAAGGCGAATTATGTTGCGATAAAATCTCTTGCGCTTGCCTTAAAACAGAAGCACATCTTGCATGCGCATATTGCACATAAAAAATTGGATTATCTTTTGACTGCTCAATCACTTTTGCCAAATCAAAATCAAATGGCGCATCATTTTTTCTAGTTAGCATAATAAAACGCAAAGCATCAGCGCCAACTTCATCAATCACTTCGCGAGCTGTAATAAAATTGCCGGCACGCTTTGACATTTTTAAAGGTTCGCCATTTTTCACAAATTTCACCATTTGACACAAAATAACCTTTAGTTGCGCCTCTTTATTGGTTAAAGCCTCAACAACTGCATTTAGTCTTTTAACATAGCCAGCATGATCATATCCAAGTGGCATAATGAAAGTTTTGGCGCCGCGCTCAAATTTACTAAGAACATAAGCCATGTCGCCAGCGAGATAAGTTGGGGTTCCGTCTGATTTTTTTACCACACGATCTTGATCATCGCCAAATTTACTCGAAGCAAATAATACTTGGTCTTTCTCGTCATAACCTTCTGGCAAAGCTCCCACGCCTTTTTCGGTTTTTGGCGCTTCAAGTTTGCCAACATAAATTAAGCCTTGTTTGCGCAAAATTTCGATTACGGAATCAATTTTACCAAGATCGTGAAGATTTTTCTTTTCTGAGAAATAACTATCGTGCTTAATCCCAAGCGCCAGAAGATCTGACTTAATCATTTCGATCATTGAATTAACAACAAAATCGCGAATTTTTTCCAAATCTTCTTCAAGATTTTCGCCAAATTTATCTTTAATTTTTTGACCAATTTCAATCAAATAAGCACCAGGATAAAGACCTTCAGGAATTTCAATTTGATGGCCACAAGCTTGCAAATAGCGCAAATAAGACGATTTCAAAAGAGTTAAAATTTGCGATCCGGCGTCATTGATATAATATTCTTTTAAAACATCGTAACCAACTTTTTGCAAAAGAGTTGCCAAAACATCGCCGTAAATTGCCCCGCGAGTATGTCCTACATGAATTGGGCCTGTTGGATTTGGCGAAGCATATTCAAGATTTATTTTGTGTGAATTGCCTAAATTTGGAAAAACAAAATTTTGCGCCTCGACTAAATCTTTAATTATTTGCTGCAAAACTGTGTTTTTAAGAAAAATATTAATGAATCCGGGGCCAGCTATTTCTAGTTTTGCGATATTTTCATTTTTAATTTCTGCGACAATTTTTTCTGCTAATTTTTTAGGATTGCTAAATTCAGGAAGGTGGGAAAATTTTTTTGTAATTGTCATTGCAATGTTACAAGCTAAATCACCATGAGAGCTTTCTTTTGTTGGCTCAACGGTAAAATTTTGTAAATCATTTTCACCAATCAGAACATCTTTTTTTGCGGCAATTTTAAGCAAAGCTTCGGCAAATATTTTCCGAAATTTATTTGAGAGATTTATCATTTATTATTTGGTATTTACGATTTTAATCTAGGAAAGTTTGGTGAAACTAAATTCAAAATGTTAAATGTTAAATTTTATGTCAAAAAAATCAGAAATGATTGATTACACAAATACCTTATATTTGGTCAAACGCTTAACCAAAGATTGCGTTATTCCAAATTGGAAAACATTGTTATTTTCAATTTCATTGATGCTTGTAATCGCAGGCACAACTTCACTTCACGCTTGGCTAATCAAGCCAGCTTTAGACTCGGTTTTTGTTGAAAAAAAGACTTGGGCCTTAACCGTAATTCCACTAGTCGTACTTTTGGTAAGTGCCATAAAAGGATTCGCCACTTATTACCAATTATTCAGCATAAATATTGTTTCTCTTAGAATGATTTCGAGTCTAAGAATCAGGCTTTACTCACATTTTATAAAATCCGACATCGCAATTCTTCACAGAAGCTCTTCTGGCGATATGATTTCAACCGTTCTAAACGAAGCAAATTCAATCGTTGGAATGATTAATACTGTTTTAAACGGCTTCATTAAGCAGTTAATAACACTTCTGGCGCTAATCGTAGTAATGTTTAACCAAAGTTTAGAATTATCTTTGGTTGCTTTTATTGGCTTTCCCCTTGCTGGCTATCCAATTTATAAATTAGGACGCCGCCTCAGAAGAATGTCATTTAAAAACCAAGAAATGGCCGGAAAATTTAACTCACAAATGAGCGATACTTTGCAATATTCCAAACTCGTAAAATCTTACCATTGTGAAGATTTTGAAATTGCGCGCATGAGCAAAATAATTGATGAAATATTGAAAATGGGGAAAAAAATTTCTCGTATTTCTTTAATCGCCTCGCCTTTTGTTGAAGCGCTAGCCGGAATTGGAGTTGCAGCAGTAATTTGGTATGGTGGCCATCAAGTAATAAGCGGCTCAACAACTCCGGGCGCCTTCTTTTCTTTTTTTGCCGCAATGATGATGGCTTACAAACCATTAAAATCGGTCTCCGGCATGAATTCTGGTGTTCAGCTTGGTCTTGCTGCAGCAACAAGGCTTTATGAAATTTTAGACACCAAGGCCACAATAATTGATAAACCAAATGCCATAAACCTTACTCATGTAAAAGGAGAAATTGCGTTTCATGATGTAACTTTTGGCTATAACCAAGAAAAGAAAGCGTTAAGAAATATTAACTTTAAAGTTAAAGCTGGAGAAACGGTAGCCTTAGTTGGTCATTCTGGCGGCGGAAAATCAACAATTATGAATTTAATCTTGCGTTTTTACGATCCAAATTCTGGCTCAATAACTCTTGATTCGCACAATATTTCCGACCTAACCATAAAATCTTTGCGCAACTCAATGTCGGTGGTTAATCAAGAAGTAATGCTTTTTGATGACACAATTTTAGAAAATATTCGTTACGGCAAGGAAAATGCCAGCGAAGAACAAATAATTAACGCCGCAAAATTAGCCGAAGCTGACGAATTTATTCAAGAATTGCCGCAAAAATATTTAACTAAAGTTGGTCAAAATGGCATTCTACTTTCAGGAGGTCAGCGTCAAAGAATAGCAATCGCTCGCGCCATTTTATATGATGCACCAATTCTTCTTCTTGATGAAGCGACATCTGCCCTTGATCCAATTTCAGAAAAATTAATAAAAGACGCTTTAAGAAAACTAACAAAAAACAAAACAACAATTGTTATTGCGCATCGCCTTTCAACCGTCATTCACGCCAATAAAATTGTTGTAATTTCCGATGGACAAGTGGTTGAAGAAGGAAGTCATAAAGAACTTCTGGATAAAGGTGGGGCTTACGCAAATCTTTATTTAAAACAATTTGATCTTGCGCAAGATGAATAATATATCACTAGCGAATAAATAGTAGCGCAAGATTCGCCACACACCAAATTTTTGACATTTTCTTCATTATTTTAAATTGATAGAAATCTAGCTAAAGTTTTGATTTTGGTCGCCATATTGCCAACATCAGTACTTATCCCATCCAAAATATTACTAAACCCTCTCAGCGGATTGGCTTGATAGGCAAGTTCTTCTAGGGTGATTGTGGCGTTGGTTAATAATCCTGAGGTGATAGATGATGTTAGAGATTTTGATTTGTCGTCACTTGCTAAATCATTCCAAATTGTTGGTCTTTGGCTTGATGTTTTGCCATCTGCTTTCATTTGTGAGGAAGTTGAGTTTCTGCCGAATTCGAAGGTTTCTTTGATATGTATTGGATCAACAGTTAGGGATTTGGTTGATACTTGAGAGTTTTGGATATTTCGATTTAGATCTGACTTGGAAATGTCTGATTCACTTTCGTAATCAACTCCTCCACTTACTGAAATTAGGTTATTGTTGCTGTCTAGGTTAAGGATTGTGTTGATTTTGATTGCTCCTAATTGGGTTTCGCTACCGCTCAAGCTCGATCGCGAAAGTCCAATTGTAGCGTTGGTTGTTTGTTCATAATCATGCATTGAATAATCTAGAGATAATGAGCCACTTCCTTTGATGCCTCCTCCGCCGCCAAATCTTGCATTACCCCCAACTCCAATTCCGAAACTTCTTGCTTGGTCATTGTCTGAGAGGTTGGTGAAGGTTAATGAGTTGGTGTTGAGGGTGAGGTTCTTGCAATTCAAGCCTAAGAAAAAATATTCTGACTCTGTGGCTAGAGTTTCAAATCTCATTTTTTGTTAGATGGAGATTTTTGGCACTCTTCAAACTTCTCAGCACCCTTCAAAGCTTTATCAATGATTGCGTTGGCAATCTTTTTCTGCACTTCATAATCAACCTTGTTTAACTCATCCACTTTCAAAGTTTCGTCTCTACTAAATGGCAAAAACAACCAAGAAATTCTTTTGATATCCTCTTCTAATTGATAACTTTCGATCACTCTGCCCGAGTTGCCGCTTATTAAATTTGCTGACGCCCTGTAGCTGTTAACGCAATAGTAAGGTGTCAAATAAGCTGTTAATAAAGATGTTACAGCGGTGAAAGAGCATGATATTCTGCCATATCCACCAACATATTCAGGCTCAATCTTTGCCAAACATCCGCCGCTTTTTTCACCAGATTTTTTCTTATTTAACCCGCGCTTGTTAATAAGATGAGAGATGTTTGACCCAAGCGAAAGTGAAAAAATTCGGTCACCAAAATAATGAGTTTTGTAAATCTTAATCACCCTAAGATTGCCTTGAGATATCTGGTACTCGGTATTTTGTCGCAAGAAAGCGATGTCGACTAAATTATTCAGCCTGATGTTAGACATTAGACTGATCCTACTTTCAATTTGGGCCGGCTCCTCATTAACCAAAGAATGAACAACAACCGTTGGCTCAGGATGAGTGTTGTCAACTACCACATCATATTCCAAGCCAGATCCACTTGAGATAACTTCAAAATCCAAATCCAAATTCTTTTTTGACCACGAGTCTGATAAATCACTCATTGTAACTTTGCCAGCATCAATATTGGCGCACGAGAAAAGAAGGTTTGTGACTAACAAACAAAAAATTACACCAATTAAACTATTTTTCGACATTCTTGCACTCATTGGTTGAATCATTTTTTGGCGCAGAATCATTTTTATTAATCTCAGCCTTCATATTTGCGATGTCGGTGAAAATCCCGTCAAAAATTGGGAAGAAAGAGTTGATCGGATTAATTCTTTCCAAAAACCCTCTGTGAATAATCTCAATATCCTGATTATTTTCTGATCGATTCTGGCATGATTTATTATCAACTTTCTGATCTGTTTTTTTAGTCCCAGACGATGCGCAAGAAGATAAAAAAGAAAAAATTAGTAGGGTCAAAAGTATATTTTTCATAAGGCATTTAGTTGGTTAAAATTGATTTCTTACATTCTTCGAAAGTTGAGGCGTCATGTATGACTTGGCGGACTAGGGCTTCGGAGATGGTGTTTTCGGTTTCTGTTTTTGCAACATCCGGATGCCTTCCTACTTCAAGATATTTATTTTGAATTGAAGAGTATTTATTTGGCTCGACCGCAAACCAAGTCAGGAACCACAGCAAACTCCAAACCTCATGCACCTTATCTTTAAGTTCATAAGTTTTTAGAAGTTTTGCGGGGCGATCGTTTTCATCGAGGAAGATATCTCCGAGTTTGGCCTCGCGAATTGAGGTTTTGATGGTACCGTGGATTTGGGAGTCTTGGGGGTAGGAGATTAATAAAGATTTAATCTCGTAAGTATGCTGGCAGTAATAAGGAAGAACGAATAGCGTAAAGAAAGAAGTAACATAATTTACAATGCAGACCCTTGGAAACGGCGCAGAGTGCATTGTGGAAATTTTAACCTCACACTTTGCCTTTGAGTCACCATTAATGTTTTCATTTAATTTTGATAAAACCGGTGAATCAAAACTGTAACCCTTCTTATCCGGTTCAAATTTGAACGTTTCGTATTTTAAAGTGACTTTTGACTTATCGCTTTGATCAATTTTCGGATACTCGTCAATTTTTATTTTATTAGCAGGAATAGCAGCGCAGCTGAAAGCAAAAAAGAAAACAGCCGATTTTAAGAAGGAAAATCTATTCATCTTCATTCAAAATTTGGTTTCTCAATCGGAGTCATTATTTGACCCGAGTAACAGTTAGAAAGTATGCATTTATAGTTTGAGTGAGGGCTCTCCAGCTTTATCTCAGTGAATGGAATTTTTGGCTCAAACAAACTAATCGTATTAATTCCACTCCAAGCTCCTTCAATAATACTTCCATTCGCCCCAAGCACATTACCCACCGTATCTCCCGGATTGTTTTGTTTTTGAACTTCTCCAGCACCTGCTTTTGTCGAAACTTGTATCAAGTCAAAATAATTAACCGGAGTTCCAGAATATTGAACTTTCAAAACTGAGTTGCCGTTTGAGTCAAGATATTGTCCTTGAGCTGAGTTTGCGAGTGCAAGGTGGTTACGAAGTCCGCCGCCAGAATGTCCAGCGAGTGTAATTTCAGTTCCATTAGCTTTAGCATTTTCAGTAACTGCAGCAATAAATTGCTGATCAGTTGCTTGGCCTTTGGTTTGGATCCAGCCGCCGAGAACGTTGGCACCGAGATAATTTACGGAGACTTCGCCGAGATCAGA
>JACCDX010178985.1_pt1 | contig 21667 bp, 33 predicted proteins | sample 7449681 | NCBI WGS metagenome assembly JACCDX01 (sample SAMN15323450, study PRJNA562643) | freshwater metagenome | isolation source: river surface water | place: USA:Blue River Watershed | collected 2017-08-18
CATCGCTTCTCACCTGAAATAGTGCGATGGTACAGATGATAGTGGTGAAGTAATATCTGCTTATGTGTGCTTTTGATGGGGGTGACTGGTTTCGACAGGGCAAAGAGTAACAGAGTGGACAGCACGGGAATGTGAAACCCGTAGGGTTGGGGGAACCTGGCCGTAGAAGCAAAAAACGTAAACGCAAACGACGAACAGTTCGCATTGGCCGCCTAAACGCAGCCTAGGGTAAGACATACCTCGTAACAGAAACTCAGGAACCCGCTTCGGCGGGTTTTCTTTTACTCAGATTCTCTTGACATCATGGCAAATACTGATATATAATAGTGCAATGACAAATAAGTCATTTTATCAAAAGGAAATTAAACATGAAGAAAATCGCAATTGCAACCGTTATCGCATTAGCAGCCGCATCTGCATCTGCTTTGGAATTGGGCGTAAGCGCAACACGTGATTACTCTGGTGCAGAGAATCGTAATGGTGGCGGTGTTAGCCTGGGAGAACAATACGGTAAGGTTAGCATCACTGCTGGTTTCGATCGTTTTACCAAAGGTAACAACGACCAAGATCGTTATAGCCTAGTTGCTGGCTATGATGTTGCGAAACTCGGCGCAGTTACCGTTACTCCAAAAGTTGGTGTTGCTTATTTGAACAACCAAACTAGTGCAGACGGTTATGCCATGACTGTTGGCGTTGGTGCAACTCTTCCTCTAACCAAGCAGGTTAGCGTTGGTCTAGATGTTGCTCGTCAATACGGTCAAGACCGTGTTCAAGCAAGCGATGGTAATGCTGTTACTGTTGGCGTCAAGTATCGTTTCTGATATACTGACTAACTGTCAAGAAACCCGCTTCGGCGGGTTTTCTTTTCTTAAATATCCTATTATGTTTAAGCCACTCGAAACAAGAGGATTTGTTGTCCTAAGAGATTTTTTAGATCCTACAGATATTGAACTAGCCATCAATGAGTTCAACCAAATTAAGATCAGGCGAGGTATTATGCAGGGTAGATGTGTTATCATGGAAAAGTTTGATAAACTAATAAATGACATATCTGCAGGAACAAACCTTAAGTTAAACCTGATTAATCTCGGATCAGCATACTTTGATACAAGAATTTTTAAAAACTCTTGGCATCAGGATCATGAACCTTATTATAAATGGCAGAACAGTTATGATTCAATAAATCTGTGGGCACCTATAATTAAACCGCAGTCTGATGTATCCGGAATAGAAGTTATTCCTTTTGATAACCTAGCAACAAAGATCTCTCCGGAATTACTTGAGAGTGAATTTATTGGTAAAGGTGCAAAATCATTTAAATCTCAGCCAACACAGACAACAGTCTACGATGACGAGGATGGTAAAACATTTATTCTAGATTTCAGTCTTTCTGAAATTAGCGAAGTGCCAAGCCTATCAGTAGGTGATGTGATAGTGATGAGAGGCGATCTGTTACACAAAACACAAGACACCTTGACCGGAAGAGTGGCCATGAGCACAAGGGCCACTAATGGTAACGGAATTATCTATAGAGAAAAATTTTTAAGTGGTTGCCAAAGAAAACGTATGATGATTAATGCCAATCCAACCGGATTCAAAATGCTAAATCAACTTTTTATCGAAGAGAGTCGAGAGCAGGCAACTATTTTTGATATAATGAAAACCCTATAAACGTTATTAAAAAAATCAATGGAAAATCATGAGTTTTTAGTTGATTTCTATATTAAATAAATGTACAATAAACATTGTTTCATAACACACACAAAGGAGAAAATATGAAAACAGTTGGTGATAAACTGGCCCCGTTCGCAATCACAGGCGTCAAGCCCGGACAACCAGAAGATGCTTTCTATACTATTACAGAAAATAGTTTTGAAGGTAAGTGGAAAGTAATCGTTTACTATCCAAAGGACTTCACATTCGTATGCCCTACCGAAATTGTAGCCTACGACAAGTTGGCGTCGGACTTCGCTGATCGTGATGCAGTATTGCTCACAGGTAGCACAGACAACGAGTTCTGTAAGGTAGCATGGCAAAAGGCACATGATGATCTTAAGAAGATCACACACCATCAGTTCGCTGATACACAGCGTGGTGAACTAAGCCTAATTGAGCAACTAGGTGTATTCTATGCTCCAGCAGGCGCCGCACTTCGTGCAACATTCATTGTTGACCCCAACAATGAAATCCAACATGTTACCGTTAACAACTTGAACGTTGGTCGTAGCCCAGAAGAAACTCTGCGTATCCTTGACGCATTGCAAACTGGTGAACTATGTGCATGTAACCGCACTATCGGTGGCGAGACTCTGTAATGCTTGATTGTATGATTATTGGTGATAGCATAGCAGTAGGTACTGCTATGGCTCGTCCAGACTGTGTTAGTTATAGTCGTGGCGGTTGGAATAGTTGGCAATGGAATAAGGATTACTTGTCTGTTGCTAGTTCTAAACCCGCTAAGACTCTGATCATTAGTCTAGGAGCCAATGATCATAAAGGCGTTAAAACAGAACAAGAACTGAGAAAGATGCGGTCTACTGTTAAAGCAGATCGCGTTTTTTGGATTGACCCCGGACAGGATCGTAAACCTATACCTCATGATGCAATAGTCCGTATTGCAAAAGAATACGGAGATACTATTATTCCGAGACCTAAAGATCATATGAGCAGTGACGGTATTCATCCCACAGGTCGAGGATATAAAATTCTAGGAGAACAAGCAAAATGACCCAATGGGTAGATATGGTTAAAGAGGCATTACCTGATTATGCCAAAGACACAAAGTTGAATCTTGATGCAGTTATCAAGCGTTCAACACTAGATCCTGTAGAAGCAGAAGCCTGTGCTCTGGCCGCTCTAGTAGCAACAGGTAACGGTAAATTGCTGGCCTGGGTTCTAGCAAACACAGACTTGAATATCAAAACAGACACACAGGACAATGTTAAAGAACGTGATGCCGCTATGTGTGCCGCAAGCATTATGGCACAGAACAACGTATGGTATCCTTACGTTGAAATGGCTGAAGATGAAAGTCTAAAAGGACTACCTGCACAGTTACGCATGAATGCTATTGCGTCACACGGTGGAACTACTAAGGCTCGTTTTGAAGCATATAGTCTTGCCGCTAGTATTGTGGGTAAGTGTCATTTCTGTATTAAGGCACACTATGACACACTCAAGAAGGAAGGCTACACAGTAGAACAACTTCGTGACATTGGTCGTATCGCCGCAGTAATGAACAGTGTGGCTAAAGTATTAAACAGTTAATATAACGAGCCAACAAAAAAGCACCCCTAGGGGTGCTTTTTCTTTTTCAAAAACAGATTAGTGCTTTTGAATCTTTTGGACTAGTCCAGGAGTGAAATAGTCAGCATACATGTCGTATACTTGGGCTGTAACAGCCTTGAACTTGCACTCTTCTTCTGCGCTCATCTTAACAACCTTAACACCTTCCTTCTCGCAAAGGTCTAGGATCTCAGGAATATTAGCAACAGATTCGCGACGCTCTTGACGAGCGGCATCAAATGCTGCCTGGCTTAGAACTTGTTGGACATCTGCACTGAATTGACCAAAGAAGTCTTGGTTAACAATAATGCTTGTCAAGAATAGACTGTGTGCTGTATCGTTAACAACTTCAAAACTCTTGTGCTGGTCTAGAGGGAACACACGAACGTATGTACTCTCGCCTGCTTCAATGATACCCTGATCAGCGGCAGCATTCATCTGCTCTAGTTCGATACCCTGGAAAGGCTCTGCACCTAGAAGTTTGAATGTGTCAACTGCAACTGGGCTACGGCTTGTACGAACTTTCTTACCTTGCCATGCTTCCACAGTATCTGCTTCGAAGTTAGCAGGAACAACACGATAACCACCGCTATATGTGAAACTCATAGCCTTGATGTTGGCATTCTTGCTTACACCTGCTAGAAGTTCTTCACCGATTTCACCTTCTAAAACTGCGTCAGCATGTGCGTGATCGCGGAATAGGAATGGTAGATCAAGGGCGTGTAGGTCCTTGTTATAATCGGCTAGCCATGTTGTATAGATGTGGCTCATTTCGATTTCGCCGCTATTTACTAGGGCCATTAGATCATTCTTAGTAACTCGCTTTCCACCATTATATTTGTTGGAATAGTCTGTTAAAGATAGAACTTCAATATCAAACATACCGTTTGTCTTTTCGTTCACATCCTTAGCAAAACGTTCAGCGACCTTTAGAAATAGTCCAATTGGCTCATGGGCAATAACCCATTTTACGTGCTTTTTTGTACTCATAATTTCTCCAATTTAACGTTAAATTGACAGCGGATTAACTGTCCAAAATATTTATCCAAAATCTGTCAACTTTTTGTAGGGATACCGCGTTATATATATACACAGCGATAATGTTGTGTATTAACCTAAAAGGAAACTTTAAAATGAAAATTTTTGCTACTCTAATCGCTAGTTTGTTCGCAGTAAGCGCATTTGCACAGGCTCCTGCAGCCCCAGCAAAGAAAGAAGAAGCCAAACCAGCCGCTTCTACCCCTGCAAAGAAAGAAGAAGCCAAAAAGGCCGATGCCAAGCCTGCTGATAAAAAGGCAGAGCCTGTCAAAAGCGAACCTGCTAAGAAGTAAACCGGTTAGAGTTATCGTTCTTGAACTTGAAGATAGTGAACTTGAAGTAGAATTAGAAGATTCCGCTCACCGAGGTTACAGTCGTCCAAGAGTTCAAGACGATGACGAAGACGATCCGGATTATGTGCCAGAACACATACGCTGGAAATTATTCTTAGCCAGACAGGCTGCTTTATTAAAATACCGTGAAATATACGGACAAGAAAGGGCATAAGGCCCTTTTCTTGTATAAGTACAGTATGTTTACAATTAATTTTTTACAGGGTTTGTTTATAACCCTACTTTTTACACACATTACAATAGTCAGCGTGACCCTCTATCTTCATAGAAGTCAGTCGCACAGAGCCGTAGAGTTTCATCCTGCAGTTAGTCACTTTTTCCGCTTTTGGTTGTGGCTCACAACAGGAATGACTACAAAGGCATGGGTAGCAGTTCATAGAAAACATCATCAAAGTACAGATGTGCCCGGTGACCCGCACAGTCCGCACGTTTTCGGTATTTGGAAACTATTATTCGGAGGCTGGAGCCTCTATCACGAAGCAACTAAAGATCCCGAATTTGTTTTAAAATACGGAGTCGGTACACCTCGTGATAAAATAGAAACATTCTATTCTAGAAACCACAGGTTAGGTTTTGTCATTATGTTTATTATAGACCTATTGTTATTCGGCTTACCTGGAATATTAATATGGGGCATACAGATGATTTGGATTCCGTTCTGGGCCGCCGGAGTTATTAATGGCCTAGCCCACTGGTGGGGATATAGAAACGGCAAAACTGATGATCACAGTAGAAATCTAATTCCCTTCGGAATCTTAATTGGTGGCGAGGAATTGCATAACAACCATCACCTAGATCCGGCTAGTCCCAAATTTAAGCGTCGTTGGTTTGAATTTGATATAGGCTGGTTCTATATTCGACTACTAGAAAAAATTAGTCTGGCTAAATTACGCAGTTAAATATTTCCATGCAATGGAAAAAAGTCAGGCTTGACGATAGGCCTTGGGAACAAGGAACCTACAAATACTTAGACGGTGTCGAACATGTTCTTGTTAACGATAACAATGAACGCTATTGTTACAATGACGGTTCTTGGACTGTCGAAAACAGCGAGATATATGTAGATAAAGGTAAACCTACACTACTCATTACGTTAGGTGAAAGTTGGACCTATGGCGAAGGCACTGAAATCATCAACCATCGCTACCACAAGTGGAATGTTAGAGATCGTATAAACGTAACCTATAGCGGGCATATGGCTCGTTTACTAGACAGTGACCTTTGGACATTTGGTTGCCCTGGGAATAGTAATACTGGCATCCTTGCAGGACTGTTTAGAATTTTAAACAACATTCCTGTAGGAAGATATCAATCTATCTATGTGGCTGTGCAAATGACCGCCTGTGATAGAGACAGAATGGAATGCCTAGACGCAGACCATCCCTTAGTTCCTCTTAGAAGTTATACAAAGAACTTTGCCGAAGAAGAAAAAGTAACCATGCGCGAGTGGTTTACAAAATACGATGAAGCATTGTTTGGACTACTGAATCAAGAAATCAAAAAGCATCTAGAACTTCCTCTAGACGTTATTGTGTTTAAAAACTTTAACGACATATGGACAGACCGTAGAGATTACGATTTCAGAATAGTTGAGCCTTACTGGTTAAAATATAATGCCGCATGGCACGGTGTTAACCTAGAGCAATGTTATGTAATGCATCCTGGATTTTACAACAACTTTATTGAAGGTCTGCGTATCTTAAAAAATGTTGATCTAGACTTCATCAACGAAGATTTTAATCGCTGGGAAAAGTATGTTAAGTTCCTAAAGAGCAACAACGACATGAACCATGCAGACCATCCCAATCAATTCAGTCATGTGTTATGGACCAAGTACCTGCTAGATTTTGCAGGTTGGCCGTTAATAACCAAGATCTAATACACTTACGTATTGATCAATACTAATTCCTGCTCTTAGCATATAATCTAATTTTTTAGCCTTGTCGGCTGCTTGCCAGGCATGTTCAAACTTCCAGGTAATACCGGGATCTTTAATAGTCGCAGGAATAGATGGCATGTTAAAGTCTGTAATAGATGGGCGCACAATCTTACAGTCGAAGTCTACCTTGTATGGAGTCATGCGATTAATTTCACAATACCTTAATAGTTTGTGATGTCCACCCAGGTGAACTAACTCATATTGTGCTCTTGTAGTAAAAAGCGTATGTGTAGGACTGTCTGAAAAGAATACGTGATCTTCTAGACCATGCCATCCGTTTACAGGTTGTAGTTCAACTCTAGTAGAACCCATGTACCAAGGTTCCGGTTGTTTAACATCTTTATAATTTAAGAATACAACATCGGGTCTTGTATCTAGTACAGCATCATAAGGTACTTCTGAAACAACTTCTTCCTGTGTTTTAAACTTGTTCAGTAATGTGCTTAGATGTGCAGGACCGCGGAAGGCATCATACTCCCAATGATTTTCCAACATTAAAAATATTTTGAGATTTTTACCTTCAAAATCTCGCTTCATTTGATCAATGTCTGGATAATTTTTTCTGTTGACCCATACAGCCGCATAGTAGTCTACTCTTTCTGCTAGACTATCACAGAATGCAAAAAAGTTTTCCTTGTTGTAATTCCATGTCCTTTTATGACCTCTAACAAAAACAGCAACTTTTTTCATAATAAATTATTTTCCTTACAATATTGGTACATGTGTTCTGCCCAAATCTTATGTCCTAGCGCATTAGGATGATGTACATTTTTATGAGGGAAGATGTTGGCAATGTTCTCTTGTCCTACATAGTTTGAAATGTATCCAAAGAATGTGCCAGTAGTTGGGTCATCCTTGTGCATAAATCTTACAGAATCTATAGCATCCCATATTGATCTATTAGATGAAGAAATTTTATCAGTATAGTTTTTGGCGGATTTAAAATTTCTAGACAGCAGGCCCACATGATGATGATAAAATGCTTGGTGCATTACATATTTTATTTTTAAGTTTTTGAGTAGTGTTTCTATTTGGTATATTTGTCCCACCCATCTGCTCATGTATTCTTCTTCATTCCATAAATTGTTAACATAGATTTCGTGAAACTTAGATAGTTCCGGATAACCAAAGTCGTGATTGAAGTTAGGGTATAGTGTGAACCAACCGCAATCTTTTCCATCTCTAACTGTAATCTTTTTATTGTTGTAAAAATCTTTGCGTTCTGGGTTTGTCCATCCTATGCTAACAACTAAATTGCTAGTATCTCTGCCTTTTAGATAATCGTTATCTCCGAGCCAGTAGAGTAGAGTTCTAACAATGGTGTCGTTAGAACATCCTCCTTGGCTTAGATCGACTATTTTTTCTGCACCTATACTATCAGCAAACAACTTTAGATAACGATGCTGTTCTCTGTATTCTACATTAACAGGAAGATGTTGTAGATCAAATGTGTAATTTAACGGATTAGGGCAAGTGGCCGGGTCTACTAATTCAGTACCCCAAGTCCAACTATCCCCGCATCCTACTAGAGTTATACTTTGCCCCATTTTGCAATCGCTTGATCGTATTCCGATCCATATTTTTTATCTACAGCCTGTCTCATTGCCTGTGCCCCAGCGATAGTACCTCCTGGGTGACCATGTACTGCTCCGCCTGCATTTGCTAGATAATTTATGCCTGCAATTTCTGTTACTTTATCAACAATGCCAGGATGCATACCACAACTTAGTGCAGGAACTGTATTTCCTGCAACAAGGATTTCAATACAACGTTTAATTTCTTCCGGGTCATCGTTGCTGTATCCGCCAACCATACCTGTTTGAATTGTATCTGCACCGCACAATGTGGCTAGTTGGCACATCACAGGCCAAGCAATACTAAATCTATGATTCCTATCTGTAGTAACTTTTGCACCGCTACTCTGATAATGTAGATATAGTGGAAGATCTAATTTACGAATGCTGTTGTAAGCACCAAAACCGCTGAACACATTAATATGTACACCAGTTCCACCAAGTTCATGAACACGCTTAACTCGATCAACTAAGATATGTGGATCACAATTGATAGTGTGGCAGAATACAATCTTGCGGCTCTGTTTGGCTAGATAGTTAGCAACGATATCAACTCTACGCTCTAGAGGAGCACACGCAGGGTTGACCATGATCTCGTCTTCTTTAATAAAGTCTACGCCGCCGTCGACCATTTGTTTAACCATCTCCAGTAAGACTTCTGGAGTGATTCCAATCTTAGGTTTAACAATGCTACCAAAGAAGGGTTTGTTATACTGCCTTGTTAAGGCTCGCATACCTGTAAGTCCAAACTTAGGTCCTAGAAAATGTCGTGTAACAGTTTCTGGTAAATCTAACTTAACCAATCGGCATCTTGTGATAATATCAATATCAACATGACCGCCCATTAATTGACACAGTAGATGACTTATTCCATCGGTGTCCCAGTCTGTATTTGCTACAGGGAATGCTATTCTAACCTTACCTGCTTCGTTATACTTTAAACGATTTTCATCTTCAAGAATTAGACAACTGTGATTTTCAAAAAGTTCGTCTGTTTCCCATTCGTTACGAACGCTAGGATTTCCTACACTCTGTCCGATGGCCAAGTTCCAAGCGGCTTCACGTAGATTCACCGAACTGGCCATTTCGTAAGTTGCTATATAATATTTGTTTTGGTCAATTTCGCTGATATCACGAAAGAACTTCATACTTGTCTCCTGGTAAACTAGGTGTCTTGATACAGACCACTACACAATCTTCTAAAAATACTGGGTCTGCAACTTCATTCGGCTCAAATACAAAAACATCATGCTTAGTGATTTCTTGTCCTTGTATAATCATTTTTCCTTCAAGTAGAATATTAAACTCTGTTCCTACCTTGTGATAGTGTTTGGGCCATACTTCTCCTTTCTTGTGAGTAAGTACACCAACTTCAAACATATCAGTCTTTAACAGGGATGGTTCAAAGTTTCCGATTATCCATCCACGCCAAAATTCTTCTAACTTATGCCTTTTCATAGCGTATAAATCTTTCTAAATCTACAGGCACACCGACTGCATGATGTTGTTCATTAGGTATGTGATATATTCCTATATCTAACCCTTGTTTGATCATGTAATTGTATGTAGGAGCAATATAGAACTCTCCATTAGGAGCACGGTCGTCTGCCTCGATCATAGCCTCTGCACTATTAACAAAAAACTTGCCTTGTTTCCAATAGTGTATTCCATTAAGGCTAATATTGCTGATAACTTCTTTTTCAGCAAACCTCACAGCACGACCACTGCGATCTAATTTTACATAACTGTTCTTGTCGGTGTCGCTGTAGTATGTTACTACCGCACCGTCATAAAGTCTAACATTATGAAAGAATAATTTACTACTCCATTCCATAATCTGATCGCAGTTGGCAGTAATTAATTCAGATTCGTTATTGATCAAATCTTTAAACAGTAATACACTACAGGCCGGACCTTCTGTGGTTTCAGTAATTTCTACAAATACAGGTTTAGACACAACCTTACTGATTATGTCTTTAACTATATTGGTGTACTCATTTTTTCTAATAATAAAGTAGTACTGACCGTCAATGTCCAGACTTTCAATCGCCCGAACAATCATCGGTTTTCCATTTACATCAATTAGGGGTTTTGGGAGGTATTGATCTTTTGGAAATCGGCTACCCTCTCCAGCCATTGGAATCACAACATTAACCATGCTGATATTTATTTGGTTAAATTGGTGGTTGCTTTTTTCTTGAATTTACCATACAATAATATCATAGACATACACAAAGGAGAAACTCATGTCTGCTGATAAAACTATTGAAGCATTGAAGAAGTTCTGTACTGATAATTCTGGTGACAAACTGGGCCAAACATGGCACGGCAACAAAGCAACATATCATTGGAATATTGGTAAGGTTGCTATGGACGGCACATTGAATGGTGTGGTTCGTAAGTTGGCAGGCATTGATGCCAGCGGCTCCCAAATTTGGGTCGTTGCAGGCAGTTTCAAGATCAATGCCGCAGGCGCAATTCTAAGATTCACAGGACTTCCTAAGAAATTCCAAAAGGCAGTCGAAACCGCAGTAGCGACACCCATCACCGTTACTCAAACTCAAACTGTTCCTGTTGAACAATGATTTGGTTAATACCACTTGTATTGACCTTTTCAGGCCATTTGCTCTTGGCCCTTTTTTCAATTATAATCATACTTTTGGCAGAGTGATATGAGTATGCACCTTGAAGGTCCTTGGCTTTCCATGACCGGAAAGAAAAAAGGCAAGAAGAAATTTCGTAACGCCGAAGAGGCACGTAAGGCACGTGAACTCGACGAGTCTTGGGCAAAACTTCAGAAGCAATGGGGTGTAGAGCAAGAGGAACGTAAACGAAAACGTGCTCTTTCTGCTCCTGTCATGCTACCTACACAAACTGGTGTTTATCGCCGAGACACAGGTCCTCGTATCCCTAGCCTTAACAATGGCACGGATATGAGTCCTGCTACTATGGCGGCTCCAAAAGTCTATACAGGCACTAAGGTCAAAGGTATTGCCACTATGCACAAGAGTAATGCTGTACCTGTTTTCAGTGATGAAGAGGCAATTGATATTTCAAAGATGCGGCGGTAATTTATGACGGCCCGACGCCCCAAATGTGTTAATTATGGATGCGGCAAGCCTGCAATGAGTAACGGTCCTTCCAAATGGAGGGTACATTGTTCTCATTGCCAAAAAGCAAGTTTTGGGGCACATCCCCACGCTAAGGGAGTTACTCCTTTTAAAACAGGAAAATGTAGTAATACTGACGGACGTTTAGGATTCAAGTGCCTAATTAAATGGAGTAAGGTTCCTAAATGGGCAAAAGGTATGACTGAAATCGATCATAAAGATGGCGATCGTTTAAATCAAGTGCATAGTAACCTGCAAGAACTATGTCCAATTTGTCACAAATTAAAAGGACAAATGAACGGAGATACAAACGGCCGTCGATATAAAAAATAAATAATTCTTATGCCGGTAACATTTAATGAAAAACTAATAGCATATCTAGCATTAATAAGTGGCTTAACAATCAGTGTGGTCGCAGAGTACTATAGTATTCTCGGCCTTACTGCCATTTTCAGCGCCGCAGTGATTCCTGTTATTATTATGGGTATCGCCCTAGGTGTAGGAAAGATAACTGCTACGGTATGGTTAAAACAAAATTGGGATATCGCCCCATGGAGCGTTAGAATATACCTGTCTATTGCTATTCTCGTGCTTATGGTAATTACCAGCATGGGTATCTTTGGTTTCCTAAGTAAAGCACACAGCGACCAAAGTCTAGTAAGTGGCGATGTTCTAGCAAAGTTAGAAATCTATGAACAAAAGATCAGTACTGCCAAAGAAAATATTGAGGCTAACCGTCGGCAACTCAAACAGATGGATGAAGCAGTTGACCAAGTTATGGCACGCTCAACAGATGAAAAAGGTGCAGACAAATCAAATGCTATCCGTCGTTCTCAGCAACGGGATAGAGTTGCATTGGCCAAAGACATTGAAGCCAACCAGAAACTTATTGCTACTCTTAATGACGAGGCCGCGCCTATTCGAGCAGAAGTACGGAAAGTAGAAGCGGAAGTTGGACCGATAAAATACATCGCGGCATTTATCTATGGTGATACAGATAACACAATTTTAGAAAAAGCCGTTACTTGGGTTATTATAATTCTTATTGTAGTATTTGATCCATTGGCTGTTATCCTTCTATTAGCAAGTCAAATCAGTTTTCAAAGTTTTAGAGATAGAGAACGGTGGAACTTTGAGCGTGACTTAGAAGAAGCCGCCGATGCATTTAATGATGTGTTTGCTGACGAACTTGCTGACACTGATAAAACTCCCGAGGAGTTAATGGGGGTCACAACAGCATCAACAATTTATAACGAACCTATACCGCATCATCCGGGCACACATCCATATCTAAATCAAGGATTCCAATACCCTGCAGGTTGGATGTTTGGTGCTCCGCTTGTGGCTACAAAAGAAGAATCCACGGAGGGTGACAGCCCTGAAAAGGAATCTGACGTAGTCAGCACAGCCACTGTCACAACATCAACTGAGATTACAGAGCAAGTTGTACAACAAATTATAGAGAATGGAACTGAAGTTACTCGTGTGCCTAACAGTCCCTATGTTGTTATTGACGGTATAACTTACAATAAAAATTCCATGCCTGCAAAACTACAAGGGTATGTTCAAAATGAAGAACAGCAAGCCAGCAACCTTTGGAGTGTGGCAACAGGAAATCCTATTGGTCCCGAAGATTATTTTAGGACAAGCAAAAACAAAAAGGACGAATAATGGCAGGGAGAATAACTCTAATAACCCCACCTGATTTTTTTGAAAACGGCAATTTAAGTATTTTACTCGGACACATAACTGCACAAGAACAAGACGCTATTAGCAAATGGCTCTATGATGCAGACATAAAAGAAAATTTAAACCTCTACGTCTACACAGACGAACCGAATGCTTCATGGTTTTTGTATGCACTCAATCGCTGTGAACATAAGTATATTAACGCCGATTATGTAAATCTGATTACACAGTCGCTAATAGGGTATGCTTTAACTAGAGATCGTGTATACTATAAGACCAGCAATGAAAATCTTGCTAGTATCTATAGTCACATTAACTCTAATAGAGTAGGCCAAGTTGAAAATTTTTTAGAGAGTATTTTAGGTGCCAAAACAACAAAATAATCACAACTGCGATTTTTGTGGGAAAAGCAAAGAAGATGTTGAAAAGTTGATCGTCGGCGAACATGCCGCTATATGTAATGACTGCATCGATCTGTGTGTTGATATCCTAAAGGACGACAAGGTCAAAAACTTTCCGTCTGACAAACAACTGCTTAATCCTGCCCTTATAAAAGAATATCTTGATGAATATGTCATAGGGCAAGACGATGCAAAAATTGCTCTAAGTGTTGCAGTTAGCCAGCACTTTAAACGCATTAATAATCCTAACAGCGATGTTAAATTAGAAAAAACTAATGTGTTGATGCTAGGACCTACGGGTTGCGGTAAAACAATGTTAGCCCGTAAGATTGCAGAATATCTAGATTTGCCATTTGCCATCTGCGATGCTACAGGAATTACAGAAGCAGGATATGTAGGTGATGATGTAGAAAGTATTCTACTTAGATTAATCAATGAAGCAGACGGGGATATTGACAAGGCTCGTCGAGGCATTGTCTATATTGACGAAATCGATAAAATTGCCCGTAAAGGCGAAAGCGTTAGTATTAGTCGAGATGTAAGCGGCGAGGGAGTTCAACAGGCATTACTTAAGATGATTGAAGGAAGTGTTATGCGAGTCCCTTATTCTGGTAAACGTAAACATCCGGGTAGCGATATGCAAGAAATCGACACTAGTGGAATCCTGTTTATCTGCGGTGGGGCTTTTGTAGGTCTTGATAAAGTTATTCAAACTAGGATGAATAAACGTAGTGTAGGTTTTTCTGCACTTATCGAAAACGATAAAAAAGAAGGAGATTGCTATCAACATGTAACTCCTAAAGATATTATCCAGTACGGGTTTATTCCGGAGTTCATCGGACGTTTTGGTTTAATTACTAATGTAGACGAACTCGATGTGGATCAATTGGTTCGAGTTCTGTTAGAACCAAAGAACAGTATTATCAAACAATATCAATATATGTTCGAACTTGATGGTATTGAATTACAATTTGATGACGATGCATTGATTTACATTGCCGAAAAGGCTAAAGAATTAAAAACAAACGCTAGGGGTCTTAAAAATATTATTGAAAAGACTTTATTACCCTATCAGTTTGATGCAATGAATCTAGTAGAGCGCGGTTTATCCAAAATTGTAATAAGTAAAGATACTGTAAATGGAAATCCAGCAGTAATGATTTTTGATAAAAAAGTGAAAAATGAACAAAAATAAAGAAAAGGGACGAGGCTTAAAAGTTATCGTTGGGGACCTACCCATTAATGTAGCCCTAAGAAAATTCAAACAAAAAGTTGACGATTCTGGTATTTTGGAAGAAGTCAAGGCTAATATGTTCTACGAAAAACCTACAACTGTTCGTAAGCGCAGAAAAGGTGCCGCCCGTGCCCGTTGGCTCAAAAAAGTCAAAGACCAACAATTGCCCAAAAAGTTATTTTGAGGTTGACTAATTGATCCTTTACCTATATAATAATACAAATAGGTAAAGGATTTTCCATGATTGTCACTTCACAAAACGTTGCAGATTTTTTTCGGACTAACATGGATTTCTCCAGGTTCGCCCGTCTAACAAAGGCATTGGGTGATCAAGTAAACGATGCCCAACTCCGATTTATTAAAGCATTAATCTTTGAACAAAGCATCGAAGAATATTCCAGTGGAAAAATTAAATACGTCGGCGAGGAAGGTTGTGACTTGATTATTCCTGCATTAGGTAACGCCAAGGTAGAAATGAAGTACGTTGAAAACGCACTCTACACAACTAGCCGAAAACAACTTCGGGAACAGACGGGCGGAATCAAACTAATGAACAGTATGGGGACAAATACCCATAAAGTGTTGCCTGCTGGTTACGCAGATTTTTTGATTTTTATCGGTAATCAAGGAGCAATGCTCTTTGACCGTGCTACTCTTGATGCACACATTGATCCTGGCGGCGACGGAATTAGTGCTAACATTCCTACTAGTAAAGGTGTTATTCTATCTACCCCTGCTGAAATGAATGCTAGCAATCAAAACGAAGTGGACTTCATTCAAGGTTTGCATACATACATTAGAAATTACATTAAAAATGTTAAATGACTCCAACAAATAAAATAATCTTATCTTTCCCTAAGTGCGGGACAAATCTATTATCTCAACTATACGAATCTCAAGGGTATCATAATTTTAAATCATTTTTCGATACCTTTAGATATTCAGTAGTTAACGAGACTATACCTTATGCAGTTAAGATGCCTAAGGAACAACAGATGCAGATTAGGCATACTCGATTCCAAAGAGGCACCGCCCTAGATGATTGGACTCATGCTTTGATGACTAAACAACGAATTAAAAAGTTTAATTCTATTGATAACTCTATCCCTAGCATTGTTACAATTTATCTACCCACTTTTGAATATCTACCCGAGGCAATTGATCTGTTCGACAACAGAGAAGTCCTATGTCTGAGGAGAGAAGATAAGTTTACACAACTTGTCACAAGATGTGCAGAAATTTTTAGCATAGGAAGACCTGATCAAGTTGGCGTTAACATAGATAAAAAGTATTTCGAATTTGCTTTTTGTAGTTTGCTAAAATTAGAACGTTTACAAAATTACTGCATCGAGACAGGCAAAGGTCGCTTGATTGACTTTAATATGCTGTTACAGAAACAAGTTGATCTTGGATTTGAATATGTTGTAAAGAGAGAACCATATTCTGGATATACTGTAGAAAATCTGCAAGAACTTGAAAAAACGTTTAATAGCATGTGCAATAAATTTAACGTTAGATGGAAAATAGAACAATGAGTTGGACAGTTCAAGGTAGATGGGAGGTACAAGATGAAATCTTTACCAACAAGTATGAAGCATTGGTATATGCCACTGAGATTAATGCTCCTGTAAATTTTAATTTTTTCAATCATGTCTGGGATTCTTTCAATCGGTCTCTGCTAGGAACAGTTCCTCTAACAGAACTTTACAAACAACGTGCAGAGCAACTAAGAAAAAAGTACGACTATCTTATTCTCTATTACTCCGGCGGATCTGATAGTTACAACATTCTCAGAACCTTTATTGATAATGGAATTAAACTTGACGAAATCTGTGTCAAGTGGCCTATGCGTGTACTAGATAGGTCTTTAAATCTATATACTCCTAATACAGACGACATTACAGCATATAACTATCTCAGTGAATGGGACTATGCTATTAAACCAACATTAGATTGGGTTGAACAAAATCATCCAGGTATCAAAATTCAAATGGTTGATTGGTTAGATGGCAAAGATAGATTCTTAGCCAACCCTAATGCCATGTTTGATGCGGTTAACCACTGGCACGATATTGAACTGCCTTCCTTGAATACGTGGTCGCCATCTGAAGAAAAATTAGTATCAGAGGGCAAGACTGTTGGTGGCATATACGGTGTAGACAAACCTTATGTTATTTTTGGTGCAAAAGAAACACTTATGTATCTTAGCGATGCCTGTGTTGCTATGGGTCCACCAAATCCTAAAAACCCAACAGGTGTAGAATATTTTTACTGGGCTCCTGAAATGCCACACCTTGCTTGGGAAATGGCCTACCAAACCATGTTGGCCCAAAAAGAAGATCAAGAACTTTCTACTATCAAGTTCAGTGCTAAAATTAAAAAAGATCCTGTACAATGGAACGAAAATTATCAGCGCCAGCAGAAAAAAATGCGTTACAAATTGTACAACAATTGGATTGATACATTTCAGGTATTAAAACCAGAAAGGTTAGATAGATCTGATAAACATGCTTGGATCTACAAAGACCCTACAATGAAAGACTATCGAGAAACATTTCATCGTATCATGAACGAACGTGTGTCAAATGTTGGAGAATATCTATTACGCCGACGTGATGATACCGTAATGTATAAATTGATCAAAACCAAGGGATTTATTTTAGAAAAGAAATAAGTTGACTTTTGCCAAAAAATTCTTTACAATATAAAATAATTTTCAATAGAAAGACATATATGGCAAAACACTTGATGGTAGATATGGAAACGATGGCAGTTAGCCCTAACGCCGTTGTTCTTAGTCTCGGTGCAGTACACTTCAATCCCTACGGTAATGGTTACGGTGACCGTATCTATTTCAAAATTGATCTAGACGATCAAGATAAACTGGGTAGGGAAATTGATCCCAACACGCTCGATTGGTGGAGTAAGCAAGATCCTAAGATCATGGAAGAAGCATTTAGCCCAGACGATCGTATTCCGTTGGTAGAGGCCATTGATCAGTTTCACAAGTTTGCCTGGGGTTGCGATGCATTCTGGAGTCACGGTGCTACATTTGACCTAGTCATTCTTGAGAACCTCTACAGACAGTTAAATAAACCGTTGCCCTGGAATTATTGGCAACTACGTGATACTAGAACACTGTTTGATTTGGGATACGACCCGGACATGCCTCAGGGCAGTAAACATGATGCCCTTCAGGATGCAATCCGTCAGGCTGTAGGTGTTCAAAATATCTACACAAAGATGAAGATTCGTCCTCGATAATACTGCATGAAAGAATATATTTGGTTACATCACCAGAACATCAATTATAAAAACTATCCATACAGGGACTCTTGGCGATCTATTGCCGGTATATGGGAATTCCCAGTAGATCGATTTAGCGTCCTCGAAGGTGAACTAGGAATAGATTGTCTTTCCATAGTTAAAGAACCTTTCTTTACAGTCAAGGGGCTTGGAGGAAATTGGAAAGATCGATACTTTTCTGTTCTTGATTCTGTTGCTGATGATATCTATAAAACTGCCGATTCTTCTCCGGGACCATCTGGCAGGAGATTAATCACTCTACTATATAGTGGAGGGGTAGATAGCCTAGTGTCCTTAGTATCTCTAAGGAAGCATCCTAAATATCGAGAATTTCTAGAATCGGGTAGATTTAGATTAGCAATGACAACCGGTAGTATAAATGAATACCCGGACTATTTCTACAAGACCATTCTTCCTGAAGTTCCTATTGTATTTTTAAATTTTGAAAAGTTCATGAAAGATCCCGAAACGTTGCTAGTGACGGGTGATTTAGGAGATTATGTAATAGGAAGTAGCGATAGTATGGTACTTACTGATGGGGATTTAAATTTTGATTTAACATCAAAATGGCAAGACCTAATTCCCTATGTTGACAGGCAAGATCCTACTAAACGATATTCGGATATACTAACTAGAGCAAGGGACAAAGCACCTTTTGAAATTAAATCTGCGGGACAGATGGCTTGGTGGATTAGTCAGTGTTTTACATTCCAAGATGAGTTTGTGAGACCATATATATGGTCTAAGACTAAAGATCTCGATACCATACCTAATAATGACAAGGTATATAGATTTTTTTATAACGATGCAGTAATTAAATTTTCCTACGAGTTTGCAAGTACCAACCCGCAGTTTAAGAAGTACGACGATGCAAGATTATGGGCTAAAGAATACATTGTGAATTTTACAGGAGACCAACAGTATCTCAGCAAGCCTAAAGTTTACAGTCAACGTGCGTCTTGCAGAGTTATGCATAAGACCAGAGTATACATAGAAAACGGAGTCTTTAAATCTGCACTAACCTCGGAGAAAGTCTAATGGCGAAAAATCATAGATTAAAGTTGTTAGTTGATCAAGTGAGCGGCCAAGTTATTTGGTTAACATATTACTATGACAGTTTGCCCGTCCCTATGTTTGATCAGACTCTGGACATGCAACGATTTAGAGGCGACGTAGACTTCGATGTATGGAACAGTTACTTAGATTTTACTTTATACTGTTCAGGCGGAGTGCTATACAAAAAAGAAATTAACGAGGAATTCAAATCTCGGTTCGAAGTGACACAATTAAAAAGAGCCAAAGCAATTGCACTAGACTATATCAATGCAGGTATAGACTTTCAAAATGAAAAGTCTCGGGTAGCCTATAAAGGTCTTCATACCATTGCTAGGTCGGGGCATTTGTTTGACGAGCAATGGATAAACTATTTTCAAGAAGAATATGGTTGTTCCAAAGAATCTGCAATTAAGTTAGCAGAGTTTAAAACACAAGAAGTTAACGATACTGAATTTTTTCTTGAAAGCACACGCCATACAGCGTATAATCAAATCAGTAAGGCAACTACACTAGAAGAAGTTATTGATGTTTACGAATGTACATGCACTAAACTATTCTATTCTATGCGTCCAACTTTAACAAATTTCAGTGCTTTAAAAAAACCTTTTTAACTATGATCTACTTTAATATAAACATCCGTAACCCTTATTGGTGGAATCGTTTTGAGAACATCAAGTGTTGGGCAGGCAAGACTCCTTGGAAACACAAGTTCTGGGAGATTCAAATCACCAAAGCCCCTGAACTGTTTAGAATTGAATTTGAATTTACTGTTAGACAGGATCATGCTGGTCCTAGACTAGAACTAGGACTATTCGGGTATTCGATATACTTTATGTTCTATGATAACAGACATTGGGATACCGAGACAAACGATTGGGTAACGTATGACTAGGCATTACTGCATTAGAGAAACGGACAATGGTTCGGAACCTTGCGACATTCTTTTAGACCATGGTCTAAAAAGCCCCGACTTTAGGACCTATGTTATTCGCAAGGAAGACCTCCAACCTTGGAAGATTGCTCACGAATTGAACAATGCTTACCAAGCAGGTCGCGAAGATGCCATGCGAGATCTTCGTCGATTTATAGGAGCAGAAAAGTAATGCCTAATTACGCAGAATATTTTGAACGTATATCCTATAAACCCACATGGTCTATTGGAGACCGAGTCTTTGGATACTACAAGAAGATTCCGTTCGTAGGTACTGTGGGCAATGATACCCTGATTAACGAAACCGAAGGACCTAGGGTAAGCGTATTCTTAGATTTGCCAATGAAGATTGACACAGAATATAAATCTATTATAATAGTAAAACCTAAAGACTTAAAAAGATTAAAGGACCTCGATGACATTCCAGTCGAAAAATCTCAGTCCGGAACAGGCAAGAGAGTTGATAAGAAAAATAATAGGTCCGCCACGACGAAAAGTCGAAGGTAAAGAATATGATAATCTTATGCTGATGTTTAAGATGATGGAACCTATCCGTGAAACAAATAATCAGCATAGTTGGTGTGCAGAGTATATTGTCGGCGACAGACATTATGATGTACACTATTTCCCCGGTGAAGATCCTTTTATAGAGGAAGTTGAGAATGACGCTTGAAGAAGCAATTAAGATCAAGGAAAGTTTAGAAGAATTGATTGCAGATCCTGAAATTGATTTTGGACCTGCATACGAACATGCTAAAATTAGACAAGCAGAAGCAATACGCATAATCAAAAAAGAAATTAAGCGTATCAGAGAAGAATAAATAAATTTGCAGGGTGGTCCTGCAACCAACACTCTTTAATTAACAGGTACTTAGAGTGTGTACCGTAAAAGGAAGAAAAATGATGTACAATCAAAAATTGGTCGCCTCCATTAAAGTAAAAGGCAAGATTCTTAGAGAATTCAAGGACACAGTCTATATTCCATTTGCTAGCGAATATAGCATTCTACTAAAAAACCTCAATACAGTTCGAGCCGTAGTCAATGTGTTTGTTGACGGAGAGAACGCTGTTCCTGGCGGATTGGTCATAGACCCGGGTCGGAGTGTCGACTTAGAGCGTTGGATTAAAAACGGCAATCTCTCCGAAGGCAATCGTTTCAAGTTCATTGAACGCACTGCCGCAATTGAAGAAGGCCCTCGTGGTATCAAAGAAGAAGATGGACTGATCCGTGTAGAGTATCAGTTTGAACTTCCGCGCCCTGTTATTAATGTCAATCAGATCTTTGGTGGAATACCTAGCCAGTATCCGGGTGTTGTTGACAAATACAGTAAAAACGTCAACGCCGGTTGGATCAGTGCCAGCGGGGCAACTTACAGCCAAGTAAATGTCAACGGTGCTCTGCGTGGGGTTGATTACAGCGCCAACGGTGCCGCCATGCAGGCGTCCGCCAGTGCCGCAATTGACAAGGTAGTTCCACAGTCTGCAGAATTGCATGACGGTATGGCCACAATGGATTGGTGTGCTAACGAAACTGGCATTACTGTACCGGGTAGCAAGAGTGAACAGAAGTTCCAAACAACCACAGTAGGCGCACTTGATCCCACAGTCCACAGCATTGTTCTACACATTGTTGGCGACCTCGGACACAACAAACCTGTCCAAAATCCTGTTACGGTCAAGCACAAGCCAAAGTGCGTGACTTGTGGCAAGCAGAATCGGGCACATGCTAAGTTCTGCGTAGAGTGCGGGAC
>JACCDX010725679.1_pt1 | contig 21648 bp, 20 predicted proteins | sample 7449681 | NCBI WGS metagenome assembly JACCDX01 (sample SAMN15323450, study PRJNA562643) | freshwater metagenome | isolation source: river surface water | place: USA:Blue River Watershed | collected 2017-08-18
AATGTACTCACGTTGATCACTCCAGACCACCCTGCCCAAAAAATCAGCAGGGTAGCCCTCAACGTGGCTCAATTTTCAGTGTGTAAACCTCGAAAATTGGCTCAATTTTGGTTGTGATTCAACACCCCAGGTTGCGATCGTGTTTGACGTCGACCCCAAAGGCGCGGTTGCGAACCGCCGGAAGGCCTTTTCGGAATTCTCGCGCACCGGCGTCCTCGTCGCGGCACCGCACCTCCAGTACCCCGGGATCGGCCACATCCGCAGGGCCGGCAAAGGTTACGCCTGGGTTCCTGTCCTCTTCAACGATCGGGAGCAGAAGTGATGAGCGCCCTGCAGAGCTACACCTTGCCACGCGCATCGCGAAGGACGATGCTGGCTGCGGCCACCGCTGGCGTTGGCGCATGGTTCCAGGCCCCCGGCACTGCATTCGCGCAGGCCGTGCCCGCGGGGACGCCAGACGGAGCACGCACCGCCAGTACGCCCGCCGGGAATGGCGCTCGCTGGGTGGAATCTAATGGCACCAGCCTGCGTTGTGAGTTCACAGGCGCACAGGGCCCGGTTGTCGTTCTCATTCATGAGATGACCTCGGCACTCGAGACCTGGGACGAGGTTCTTCCTGCCTTGTCCACAGGCAGGCGGGTCTTGAGGTACGACTTCCGCGGCGCGGGCCTATCAGGGCGAGTCCGGGGAACGGTCACGTACGAGGACCATGCCGCAGACCTGCGCGGCCTCCTCGACGCCTTGCAGTTGAAGGAGCCGATCGTCCTGGTTGGAAGCGCGATGGGTGCCTGCATCGCCTCGCACTTCGCTGCTGCGAGCCCGGAACGGGTGAAGGCGCTGGCCTTGCTGAGCCCCGCAATCGGGTTGGATCCCCGGCCCGGCTTCCTGTCAATCGTGAGGAAGATCGAGGAGGTCGGCCTCGCCACCTATATGCAGCAGTGGAATGAGGACATCTATCCCAAGTCCATTCGCACGGCGGAACGCTGGGAGCGTTATCGAGGCATGGAGCGGGCTTGTGACCAGGAAAGCGTGCTCGCGCTGCTACGGATGCTTGCAGCCACCGGTTCCAGGGAAGTCCTGCCAAGGATCAAGTGCCCCACGCTGGTGGTCCATACATCCCTCTGGCCGCGTCCGGAAGCCGACATCAGGCAGATAGCGCAACTCATTCCCTCGAGTCATTTCGAGGTGGTCAGGGCAGGGCATTACTCGCCCTTGGAGTCACCCGAAGCGATCCTCCCGGGACTGCTGCGCTTCCTTGGGCGCACTGCGGGGTAGTGCGTCGCGAAGGCTCTATGGCCTAGGGTAAACCCCAGATTGAAGTTGGCGCGACAAGGCGTCTAATCAATTTGGTGACTAATGAGTCACCAACCACTAAATAGCTGAGCAACCGTGCTCGACGGACCAACTGAAAAAAACGGGCAAACGCCCTAGGAGACTAAAGTGAAAACATCAAAGCTGCTAGCCGCTATGGCTCTCGGGGTTGCCACGACTCTGGTGACGTTGCCGGCCATCGCCCAGACCATCAAGATCGGCATGACGTCCGCGCTGACTGGCCCCTACAACGAGTACGGCGAAGGCGCGAAGCGGGGTGTGGAACTCGCCATCGAAAAATGGAATGCCAGCGGTGGCGTCAACGGGAAGAAGGTCGAGTTAGCCATGCTACTCGACGACCAGCTGGTGGCCGACCGTGCGGTCCAGAACATGAGAAGGCTCCTTGATAACAAGGAGCTGGCAGCCATCATCGGCCCGGCGGGCAGCGGTCCTGCCTTGGCTGTGATCGAGATGGCAGCAGCTGACGGCCGGCCGTACGTGAACCCCGTGGCCCAGACGCCTGCGATCACTTACCCGGGCGGCGGCAAGCCGCGGGCTAACGTCTTCTCGTTCGCCCTGCAGAACGACGTGGAAGCCAAGGTGCTGGCCACTTATGTCGCGAAGCGATTCAAGAGCATCGGTCTGATGCATGAGAGCACCGCATACGGCACCAGCGGTGCCGAGCTCATTACGCAGTCGCTGAAGTCGGCTGGGCTTACGGCCGTGGCGACCGAAAGCTACAACCAGCGGTCTGCCGACGTGACCGCCCAAGTGGCGCGGCTGCAGCGCGCCAATGCAGATGTCGTGGTGTGCGTTGGCCTGGGCGCGGACCTCGCGGTGGTCCGCAGGACCATGGCGCGCCTTAACTTTTCAGTGCCGCTGGTCGCGACCAATGGTGCCTTGTCGATTCCCTACCAGGAAGCTGCTGGCGACTTGGTCGTCGGCACCCGCGGCTCAATGATTGGCGTGTTCGGTGAGAGCCCGCTGAACCCGGCCGCAAAGCAGTTTGCGGACGCGTACAAGGCGAAGTTCGGCACTGATCGCTGGTGGGGCGCCGACGCGGCGAAGCCCCAGGTGTTCATGTCGCTGTCTGTCAGCAACGCTTACGACGCTGCCAACATCCTCTTGGAGGGGATGCGCAAGGCGAACTCCACCGAGCCGCAGGCCGTGATCAGGGCGATCGAATCAATCCGTGACCTGCGCGGTGTCAACGCTCTGTACACATTCACGCCGGAACGTCATCACGCCATCACCGAAAAAGACCTGGCAATTTTCGAATATGCCAAGACAGCAGGCAAGCCGCAACTGCAGCTGGCCAAGGACTGAACTGAGAATCACAGAAGGGCCCAAGCATGGAATTCGCTCTGCAACTAGTCTTCGCGGGCCTTTGCATCGGCTCGGCCTATGCCCTTATCGCTATGGGCCTGTCGCTGACGTTTTGGACGACCAAGACCCTTAACTTCGGGCAGGGCGCCATCCTGATGGCGGGCGCGGTTGCCGCCGTGACCCTGCTGGGGGCGGGGGCACCGGTCCCGGTTGCGATCCTCGGGGCGATGTGCATCGCCGCGGTGCTTATGGTGGTCGCGGAACGGGTGGCGGTTCGCCCCCTGCTCCGCCATGGGGCGAGCATGGGCTGGGTCGTCTCTACGCTGGGCTTTGGACTGGTGCTGCAGGGGCTGGCGTCACGATTCTTCGGGTCGCAGGCTATCGCGGTGCCGGCGCTCGTCTTCGATAGCCAGGCCTTCGTCCAGGTTGCTGGGATCCGGGTTTCGGCGCAGTACCTTGCCGTGCTCGTACTGTCGCTGGCGCTGATGGTCCTGCTGGAAGTCTTCCTGCGTCGGGGCGCCTGGGGCCGTGCCGTCCGGGCCGTGGCGCAAGATGCGGATGCGGCTGCGCTAGCGGGCATCCCAGTACGCGGGGTGATCGTTGCCTCGTTCGCCGCCAGCGGGGTCCTCGCGTCTATCGCGGGAATCCTCTTGGCGCAGATCGGTGGCACCGTCGATCCCGCCTTTGGCGTCAACCTCATGGTGCTCGGTTTCGTCGCAGCCGTCTTCGGTGGCATGGGCAGCACGGTGGGCGCCCTCATTGGCGGGGTGACGCTGGGCATCATTGAAAAGCTGGTCGGGGGCTACATCTCTAGCGCGGCCGAGCACGGCATCGCTTTCGCGATTCTCATGGTCATCCTGGCCACGCGGCCCCAGGGCCTCTTCGGTCGTCCCGACATTGACAAGGTCTGAAGCCATGAACCGCTCCTCGCATCGCGCAGCCCTGCTGACGCATCCAATCGTCATGGTCTCCGCCCTGGTAGCCTTGTTGGCCGGGGTCGGGTTAGTGAGTTCCTCCACGGTACAGATCTGGACGTTCCTGCTCGTGAACGTGCTCCTGGCCCAGTCCATTAACGTCCTGACGGGGGTGGCGGGGCAGATCTCTCTGGGCCATGCGGCCTTTGTTGGGATGGGAGCCTATGGTTCGGCACTACTCATGCAGCGCATGGGCCTGGCGCTTCCCTTTTCGGTACTTGGAGGAACCTTACTAGGTGCCGCGGCTGGCTGGCTGCTGTCGTTCGCCGCAGGAAGGGTCCGAGAGTTCTACCTAGCCATGATGACGCTCGGCTTCGGCATGATTTTCTTCGAGGTTCTGCGTGAATGGACTAGCCTGACGGGCGGCATGGTGGGCCTGAGTGGCGTCCCGTCCCCCGGGCTGAAGTCGCTTGTGGTCTTCGGCTGGAAGGTGGACGCCGTCGACTATTTTCGGATAGTACTGGTTGTCACGGCCGGGGTGATGTGGCTGCTTAACAACCTTCTGAGCAGCCCTTATGGCCGTGCCTACTTCGCCATCCACGCTTCCGAGGTCGCCGCTGGCAGTCTGGGCATCCCGCGCGCCGGGACCAAGCGCGAGGCCTATGTGGTCAGCGCAGCGCTTGCCGCGCTTGCCGGTGCCTTCTATGCCCATTTGGTGGGCTACTTGGGGCCCGACGGCTTCACACTGAACCGGTCGGTCGAGGCCCTGGTCATGGCAGTTGTCGGCGGCCTCGGTTCACTGGCCGGGCCCGTGCTCGGTGCCATCCTCTTCACCTACCTGCCGGAGAAACTGCAGTTCTTCGCGGAGTGGCAGTTCGTGGTCTACGGACTAATCCTGACCTTGTCATTCGCGCTCCTGCCCCGTGGCCTGTCGGGCCTGATGCTACCCCAGCGCCGCTACATACGTAACAGCGCACTGCGCCGCGCCGCGACCTCGACCTATGCAGGCAAGGCTCCGGCCGCTGCCTCGGCGGCAACCAGTGATACCTCCGGACTGCGTGCGAGCGACATCTGCAAGAGCTTTCTTGGTGTCCGGGCACTCGACGGTGTTTCGCTCGACATCAAGGCGGGCAATATCGTCGGGCTGGTCGGCCCTAACGGCTCCGGAAAGAGCACTCTTGTCAATGTGATCAGTGGCGTTTACCGGCCCGATGGCGGGAAAGTTGTGTTCGGCGATGCCGACATCACCGGCCTTGCGGACCACGAAGTCGCGCGAATGGGCGTCCTTCGCACCTTCCAGGACCCGAGGCTCGTGCCGTCCTTCACTGTGCGTGAGAACGTCATGCTCGGCCTCCACCGCCGTTGCAGGCAAGGACACTTCGCCGCGGTTCTCAGCCTGCCCTCGGCCGTCCGCGAAGACGCAAGCATGCTGTGCGAGGTCGATGCGGCGCTCGAGCTGACCGGCCTGAAGCATGTGGCGGATTCGCCAGTGCGCGACCTGCCGTATGGCGACCAGCGGATGACGGAGCTTTCCCGCGTGCTGGTTGCGGGTGCAAAGGTGGTGATGCTGGATGAACCTGCAGCCGGACTTTCCGAAGTCGAACTCGTAAGGCTCGGCAACGTGCTGCGTGAAATGAAACAGAGGGGAATCGCCGTGATCCTCATCGAGCACCACATGGAATTCCTGGACGATCTGGTGGACGGCGTAGTGGTTTTCGACGCGGGGAAGTGTATCTATCAAGGCTCCATGCAGGGGATGTACAAGGCCCCCACCGTGGTAGCGGCCTACCTCGGCAAGGTTGCCGAAGGCGCGGCTCCGGTCGCGGCGGAGGTGAATCATGCTTGAGGTCAATGGTCTGGTGGTCCGATACGGTCCGGTCACGGCGGTCAACAACATTGACCTGCGCGTCGACAAGGGAAGCGTAATGGCGCTGCTGGGGGCGAACGGGGCGGGTAAGTCCTCGCTCATGAAGGCGATCTCCGGGCTCGTTCCCGCTGCCGCCGGCAGTATCAGGATCGACGGCCAGGATGTCACCCAGATGCCTGCGCACGAGCGCGCGCGGCTTGGCCTTTCGCATGCCATGGAGGGCCGTCGCCTATTTCACCGCCTGACGGTCGAGGAGAACCTGCGCGTGGCCTGGGATTTCCGCAAGCCGGCGGGCAGCTTCAAGGCTGCGCTCGACGCGGCCTATGAGCGGTTTCCCGCACTGGCGGAGCGCAGGCATATGGCGGCAGGTCTCATGTCCGGCGGGCAGCAGCAGATGGTCGTCCTGTCCGCGGCGCTGATCCATTCGCCCCGCTACCTGCTGCTTGACGAGCCTTCGCTGGGATTGGCGCCAGTCATCGTGCAGAAGATCTTCTCGGTCATCGCCGAAGTCTGCCGGGGGCAGGGCGTGACCATCCTTTTGTCGGAGCAGGTGGCAGCCCTAGCGCTCAGCGTCTCGAAGGATGGCTGTGTGATGCGCAGGGGATCGCTCGTTCGGACTGGGACGGCTGACGAGCTTGCTGCGGACCCCGAGCTTTCAGCCGCCTACCTCGGCAGCTGAAACCACTCATATTTTTGAAAGGAAACCATGATGACGATGCCTACCTCCGGGGTCTATGAATACCTCGCCCAGGACCGCGTCATATACGGGACGCCGGCGGCTAAAGCCGTGCTTGATACCGTGAACGGGCTGGGGAGCCGGCGTGTGCTGGTCGTCTCCAGTGCAACGCTGAGTCGCAAGACCGATGAAATCCAGAAAATCCGCAGTGCCCTGGGAGACCGGTATGTCGGCCTGTTCGACGAATGTGTCGAGCATGTACCCCGAAAATCCGTGCTGCAGTTGGCTGAGCTGGCGCGCGAACTGCAGCCGGACCTGATCGTCACCGTCGGTGGCGGTACCCCAATGGACACGACCAAGGTTGCTCTGGTAGCACTGGCTGAGGACATCCGGGATGTGGATGGCTTCGATGCCTTCCGCATCCGCGTCGATGAAGCCGGTAATCGTGTGGTGCCGGCCATTAAGCCGCCGCCCGTCCGACAAATCATCGTCCCCACCACCCTCTCGGGCGCTGAGTTCTCCAACATCGGCGGCTGCACAGACCCGGTGCGACAAGTCAAGGATCTCTACACCGCGCGCTTCATCGGCGGTCAAGTGGTCATCCTCGACCCGGCCATCACGGTTCATACGCCCAGCGACCTGTGGATTTCAACCGGCGTGCGCGCGATCGATCACGCCGTTGAAACGGTCTGCTCGCGAAAGCCCCAGCCGATGACGGATGCGACCTGTCTCCACGGGTTGACCCTCCTCAGTCGATCGTTGCGCAGGAATCTGCAGGAGCCGGGCGACATGAATGCGCGGCTCGAAAGCCAGCTCGCGGTCTGGCTGGCCTCGACGGGCCTTGGTCGTATCGAGTGGGGCGCCAGCCATGGCATCGGCCACCAGCTCGGCGCCGTAGCGGGTGTGCCTCATGGGCACTGCTCCTGCGTGATGCTGCCTAGCGTGCTCCTCTGGAACCGGAGCACGAATGCGGGGCGTCAGACCCTGGTGGCGCACGCGCTCGGTCGTGAGGATGGCGACGCAGCCCAGGCGGTCGCCGACCTCGTCGCCGATCTCGGGCAGCCCGTGCGACTGCGCGACGTCGGTGTCCGCCGCGAGCACTTCGATGCGATATGCCGCGGGGCTCTGCAGAACATGATGGTCCGGTCGAATCCGCGCCCCGTCCAATCCGATTCAGACGTTCTGGAAATCCTGGAGCTAGCCTGGTGATGAGCAAGAAATCCACGCGCACGCGAATAGCCGCGGAAGAAACAGGGAAGTTGACAATGGCTGGTGATCTGGAGCGGCTTGAGACCCTGTATTGCACGATGCGCCGCATTCGTGAAGTCGAGGCAGCGCTCGTCAAGCTCTTCGCTGACAGCGAGGTACCAGGCTTCATCCACCTCAGCATCGGGCAGGAGGGGGTCGCTGCTGGTGTCATGTCAGCCCTGCTTCCTCAGGACACGATGGCAACCACCCACCGTGGACACGGCCATGTGCTGGCCCGGGGACTGGACATCGATCTCTTCTTCCGCGAAATTATGGGCAAGGCCGGCGGAATCTGCGGTGGCCGCGGCGGTTCGATGCACGTTTCCGATATGGCCCTCGGCATCATCGGTGCCAATGGCATCGTCGGTGCCGGTATTCCTATCGCACTGGGCAGTGCGCTCGCCCACGAGGTGCGCGGGAACTCCGGAATTGCCGTGGCCTTCTTCGGTGATGGCGCCATGGCGGAGGGCGTCCTCCACGAGACCATGAATCTGGCGGCGCTCTGGAAGCTCCCGCTGCTCCTGGTTTGCGAGAACAATGGCTGGTCCGAGTTTTCGCCGACTTCCCGGCAGTTCGTCGCGAAGCTCGAGGCGCTGGCCGGCGCGTTCGGCCTCACCTATGACCGAGCCGACGGTGCCGACGTGCTCGCCGTTGCATCGGTAGCTGCGCGGCTCGCCGGCGGCCTGCGCGGCGGGGCTGGCCCCGCCGTGCTCGAGTGCTCCACCAAGCGAGTGCGAGGCCACTACGAAGGCGATCCGCAGAAATACCGCGAGGCGGCGGAAATCGAGAGCCTAAGCGCATCCGACCCCCTGCTCGCGGCGCGCGGCCGTCTCCTTGCGTTGGGGGCCTCCGAGGACAGGCTGCAGGGCCTGGACACGCAAATCTTGGCTGAAGTCCGCAGCGCGGTCGAGCGCGCCCGGACCGACGAGCTTCCCGTATTCGAACAAGCCCTGGGGGACGTTTATACCAACGTGTCCTCGCAACGGGCAGGAGCAGTGTGATGGCGTCGACGTCCGAGATGAAGTACTTCCAGGCAGTGAACAACGCACTGCGTGACGCCATGCAATCCGATCCCGATGTTGTCGTCTTCGGTGAGGACGTGGCTGATGCAGGCGGGTCCTTCAAGGTCACGCGGGGGCTGCTAGAGGCCTTCGGCGAGCGGCGCGTCCGGGACACCCCGATCTCCGAATCGACGATCGCTTCCATGGCCGTCGGCGCCGCGATGAGCGGCCTGAAGCCGGTGGTCGAAATCATGTTCATGGATTTCGTGACCCTGGCAATGGACGCGCTGGTCAATCAAGCTGCTAAAGCACGGTTCATGTTCGGCGGACGCAGCCATGTCCCCATGGTCCTGCGCACGCCGCACGGCGGCGGCCTGAACGCCGGCCCGCAGCACTCGCAGTGCCTCGAGGCCTGGCTGGCCCATGTGCCCGGCCTGAAAGTCGTGTGTCCCTCGACGCCTGCCGATGCCTATGGGCTAATGCGCGCGGCAATCGACGACCCGGATCCCGTCATCTTCATCGAGCACAAGGCGCTCTACGGTGCCAAGGGTCAGGTGGATACCGGCCAGCCAGTGCCGATCGGGAAGGCCCGGGTGGCCAGGGAAGGTGCCGACGTCACCGTGGTCACCTACGGCGCCACCGTGCGCATGTCGCTTGCAGCTGCCGAAAAGCTCGAAAAGGAGCGGATCTCCGTGGAGGTGATCGACTTGCGCAGCGTCCAGCCCTGGGACCGGGAGACCGTGTACCAGTCTATCGCGCGGACCCACAGGGTCGTGGTCGTCCATGAAGCCGTACAGGCCTTCGGTACGGGTGCGGAAATTGCCGCCCGGATCGGGGAGGACGTCTTCGATGAGCTGGACGCCCCCGTGATGCGGGTTGGCGCGCCGTTCATGCCAGTGCCCTTCGCGACTTCCCTGGAGAAGGCCTACCAGGTGGATGCGGACCAGATTGCAGAAACTATTCGCCGCGTCATGCGCTGAATTGACTAAGACCGGAGCAGATTGAGATGAATGATGAAGTTGTGCTGAGCGAAATCCGCGGGGCGGTAGGCGTGCTGACGATCAACAGGCCCAGCGCCATGAATGCGCTGGATGTGCCGACCTTGCTGGTGCTGGAGGAGGCTTTCGGACGGATGGAGCGTGACCCGGCAGTCCGCGTGATCGTGCTGACCGGAGCAGGGGAGCGGGCATTCGTGGCCGGGGGCGATATCCGTGACCTGGGCAGCCGCGATGGGCTGGCTCACTATCAAGAGTTCGCTGAAGTGATCCATCGCGTGCTCCGACGTATCGAGGTGTGTGACAAGCCCACCATCGGTGCCATCAACGGATGGGCGCTCGGTGGCGGAACCGAGCTGCTGCTGGCGCTGGACATCCGCTATGTAGCGCAGGAGGCCCGCCTCGGGCTGCCGGAAATCAACCTCGGCTTATTTCCCGGGGCCGGCGGCACCCAACGCCTTATCCGGCAGGTTCCGCTTTGCCGGGCCAAGGAAATCATGTTCGCCGGCGACCAGTTCTCCGCGGCGGAGGCGCTCTCGTATGGGCTCATCAACCGGGTGGTTCCTCGCGCGGACCTGCTGACCGAAGTGATGGCACTCGCGGACCGGATTGCCGGCAAATCGCCGCTAGTGCTGCGCCTGCTCAAGCGCACGCTCAAAGACGGGGCCGATATGCCGCTCCCTTCGGCTCTGGCGCACGAGCAGGCCATGATAGGGCTGGTGCTGGACACCCGGGACGCGCACGAGGGCTGCCAGGCCTTCATCGACAAGCGCCCGGCCATCTTTGAGGGGAAGTAGTCTGTGAGACAAGAGCTTCTCATGCCCAAGCTGGGCCTCACTATGACCGAGGGTACCCTCGTCGAGTGGTCTGTTGCCCTCGGTGCGGAATTTCGCGCTGGTGACAACCTGATGGTGATCGAGTCGGACAAGGTCACCGTCGAGGTTCCCGCGGAACACGATGGCGTGCTTCTGGAGACCACCGTCAAGGTTGGGGACGTGGTGAACGTTGGCTCTGTGGTGGGCTACGTGGCCAAGCCGGGTACTGCGGCAGCCGTCGCGGGCGCTCCCGTGCAGGCACCGGCGACCGTATCCGCGCCACTGCCTGAGTCCTCACCCCAGCGCCCCGCCGTTTCCTCTTCATCCAGCGGCACGCCGGATGTGCCGCCCGTGCCGTCCGAAAGAATCATCGCGACCCCGCTTGCGCATCGCGTCGCGCGTAATCTGTCCGTAGACCTGCGCGCGGTGAGCGGGACCGGGCCGCGTGGTCGAATCCGCGCGGACGATGTCAAGGCGGCAGCGGGCCGCCAACCACCGCCAGTGAATCCGAAGCCTGGCCCCATGGATGTCCCCCTGTCGTCCGGCGATCCGCGTACACCCGCGCAGGCGACCGGTCCGCTGACCAAGCCATCCAACATCCAGGCCACCATGGCGCGCCGGCTCACCATGGCCAAGCAGCAGATCCCGCACTTCTACCTCGCCGCGGAGGCCGAGGTCTCGCAGTTGCTCGCGGCCCGTGCCCAGATCAATGCGTCAGGCTTGGCTGTCAAGCTGACGCTGAATCACTTGATGGTTGCAGCGGTGGCCCGGGCCTTGCGAGACCTGCCTGATGCGAACCAGGTTTGGACTGACGATGGAATCCAGGCATTCGAATCCATCGATGTAGGCGTCGCCGTAAGCGCCGAGCGTGGATTGCTCGTCCCGGTTGTACGCGACATCGCCCGTGCTTCCATGGCGGAGATCGCCGTACGTACGAACGAGGTGGTTGATCGCGCGCGGCAAGGCGCCCTCCGGCCCACGGATATGGGCGGGACGGCCATCACCATTTCGAATGCTGGCATGCACGAGGTGACCTGGATGACGCCGATCATCAACCCGGGCACGGCCATGATCTTGGGCGTGGGCAGCATCCGTGAGGTCTTCCGTCCTGATGCCGAAGGACGTCCAATACTGCGCAGGGAAATGGGCCTCGTGCTCGCCGCCGATCACCGGCTCGTCGATGGCGTTGCGGGGCTGGCCTTTCTCAACCGCGTGATTGCGCATCTGCGCAACCCGCTGCCCATGCTCTGCGGTTGAGGAGTAACCATGGCGCACATAGTTGAACCCGAAGACATGCCGAACCTTTCACTGGCCATGGCCCTCTTCGCACACCGCCTGGGTCAGTACCGCCTGCCTGACACCATCGCCGAACGCGCCCGGGTGTGCCTGCTCAATGGCTACGGGATTGCGCTGGGTAGCATGCAGACTCCCTACTCCGCCGTAGCCGTCCAGGCAGTGCTCGCCAGCGACGGGGAAGTCGAGAAGGGCGCGACGTTCCTGGGGGACGGCCGGCGGTCTTCCATCGCGGGCGCAGCGTTCGCGAACAGCGCGCTTTTCCATGGGCGCGCTCAGGAGGACACCTGCGGCGCGGCGCACCTTGGGGCCATCCTCATCCCCCTGCTCACGGCGCTCGTAGAAGCGCGGGAGCGTAACGCCCTGTCCCGCCTGCTGCCCGCGCTGGTGGCTGGGTATGAGATCGGCGGACTGCTAGAGAAGGCCTGGTCGGGCAGCACCACACCTGCGGGTTTCCGCTCCTCTCCTTTGTACGGAACGGTGGCGGCTGCGGCGGCCACTGCCACCTTGCTGGGACTCAGTATCGAACAGACCGCCGGAGCGCTGTCGAATGCGGCCTCTTTCACCGGGGGGCTGCTGCAGTCGTTCGAAGACGGCACGGACGAGTGGCGCTACCAGGTCGGCATCGCCGCCAGGACAGGATGGCTGGCCACAGAACTGGCTAGGGCCGGGTCTCGGTCCGCCCCGTACGCCTTTGAAGGCCGCAGCGGATTTGCGCATGCCTTTGCGCACAGCGGGTGCGATGTCAAGGCACTGGCTGCGCAGCTGGGTGAAGAGTGGGCCATCGAGCGCGTCACCTTCAAGCCGTTCCCCGTGTGCGCCTTCAACCAGACCCCGGTTCATGCGGCACTCGCGTTGAGAGAGCAGGCAGGCGCGCGAAGCATTCGCGGAGTGACGGTGCGGATGCATCCTTACGAGGCGGCTTATGCGGGCATGGACTCCAAGGGCCCTTTCCAAACCGTGTCTGGCACCCTGATGAGCGTCCCGTTTTGCATCGCCCTGACTTTGCTGCGCGGGGCGCCGACTCTTTCCCTCATGACGACTTACGCGGATGGCGAGGTCAATGCCTTGGCCGACCGGGTGCATCTTCGCGCCGACGACTCCATGCCGCGACTCTCATGTTCCATCGAACTCGAGCTTGCCGATGGGCAAAAGCTTTCTCACTACCAGATGATGAACCCAAGCGATTACGCATACGACCGCGCCGGCGTGCGAGCCCTGGTTCAGCGGGTCGGCGCCGAATCGGCCATCCCCACGGTTGTCTTTGACGAGCTTGAGCGCGCGGTAAATGACCCGGTGCACCACTTCGACGATGTGTTCAGGTGCTTCGAGGCCGCCCGCCAATGTTCACGGAGCGCTGCGCAATGACCCAGTCCACTTTTGATATCGCCGTGATTGGCGGCGGGCCCGGCGGATATGTCGCGGCCATACGCGCCGCCCAGCTCGGGGCCCGCGTGGTGCTGATCGAGCGCGAAGCCTTGGGCGGGGTGTGCCTGAATTGGGGCTGCATACCGACCAAGGCGCTGCTGCATGCGGCCGAGGCCTGGCGCGGACTGCGCGAGGCGGACTCGCTGGGCCTGAAAGTGGAAGGCGCATCCTTTGACTTCGAAAAAGTCATGAAGCGCTCGCGGGATGTTGCTTCAAGGCTTTCCCGCGGCGTTCGTGGGCTGCTGAGCAAGAGTGGCGTCACCGTCGTGCCCGGAGAAGCGCGTCTCTTGGGCGAGGGTCGCATCCAGGTCAATTCAAGCAACGGTGTAGTGTCAACGCTGGTAGCGCTCGACATAGTACTCGCGACGGGGGCCCGGCCCCGTGAGCTGCCCGGGATGCGGCCGGACGGAGTCCGTATCTGGAGTTCGCGCGACGCCTTGTCCACCAAGACGATGCCCAAGTCGCTGCTGGTGGTGGGCGGGGGAGCGATTGGGATGGAGTTCGCTAGCTTCTTCCAAGCCTTCGGCTGTGAAGTTACCGTGTTGGAGGCCCAGGAACGGGTCCTCCCCCTCGAGGATGAGGAGGTAAGCGTCGAAGTGGCCCGCAGCTACGGCGAGCAGGGCGTTCGCATCCTGGCCAAGGCCCAACTGGAGTCGCTGGAAGTCATGCCGTCCCATGTATCGGCGCGGATCCGGGGCGGGCAGGAGGTAGGCCCTGTGCAGGTCGAGGCCGTGCTCATCGCTGTCGGTGTCGTTGGCAATGTGGAGGGCCTGGGACTGGAACTGACGGGCGTGAAGGTGGAGTCCGGACGAATTGTTGCCGATGCGTTCGGTGCCACCGCCGATCCACGGGTCCACGCCATCGGCGACGTCACTGGGGGGCCCTGGCTGGCCCATCGAGCCATGCACCAGGGCATAGCCTGCGTCGAACGGATCCGGGGCCTGTCGGGTGGGCATGCCCTGAAGCCCGAAGACGTACCCGGTTGTACTTATGGGTATCCCCAGACGGCCAGCATTGGACTCACTGAAGAGGCGGCGCGCAAACGGGGCCTCAGCTTCAAGGTCGGTAAGTTCCCGCTGGTGGGCAACGGCAAGGCCGTGGCCTTGGGCGAGCCCCATGGGTTCATCAAGACCCTGGTCGACACAGCCACCGGCGAAATCTTGGGCGCGCACATGGTGGGACCCAGCGTGACCGAACTCATCGGCTCGTTCAGCGTCGCTAGGGCGCTGGAAGCCACCGACGACGCCCTGCTCGCGGCCGTCTGGCCCCACCCGACGATTTCCGAATCCCTTCATGAGGCCGTCCTGGCGGCCTCCGGGCGCGCGCTGCACATCTGACGTGCAATGCAAGGCGCCGGGCAACTAAACCACTCAGCAAATCAAAAGGCAAATACATCATGGACTTCAGGCTCAACGACGAACAAGCAATGATGGTCGAAACCGCGCGCAAGATTGGCGAGCGCTTCGGCCTTGAGTACTGGCGCGATCTCGACGCGCGCAAGGCCTTCCCACGCGAAATCTGGAAGGCTATCTGTGAAGCTGGCCTGGGTGGCGTGGCAGTGCCCACCGAATATGGCGGGTCGGGCCTGGGAATGCTCGAGATGGCGCTGATCATCGAAGCCCTGTCGGCCGCGGGAGGGGGCTCGACTGTGGGCCAGCTTTTCATGATCAATCCGATTTTTGGTGGCGTGACGATTTCGAAGTTCGGGACCGCGCGCATGAAGGACGAACTGTTGCCGGGATTACTCGATGGCAGCATGAACTTCTGCATGGCGCTGACCGAGCCCGATGCCGGAAGCAATTCGCTTGAAATCAGAACCTTCGCACGCGAAGACGGCAGCGGCTGGAAGCTGAACGGCCGCAAGGTCTGGATCACCGGCGTGCCTGACGCGCAGAAGATGCTGGTGATCGCCCGGACGAAGAAGCTCGAGGACTCGAAAGGTCGCAGTGACGGCCTTAGCATGTTCATGATCGACGTGGAGCGGGCCGGTCTGACGCACAGTGCCATCGACAAGGTTGGTACCCGGACACTGGCGTCCAGCAGCGTTTTCTTTGACGACGTCCGTGTGGAGCCCGAAGAGCTCGTGGGCACCCTGCACGGCGGTTGGCGAGAACTGACGGACGTACTGAACACAGAACGCATCGTGACTACGGCAGGCCTGGTGGGCGCGGGTGAGCTTTCCATCAAGCTGGCCGTCGCCTTCGCTAACGACCGCAAGGTGTTTGGCGGGCGCCCGATCTCCGCCTATCAGGGCCTGCAGTTTCCTCTGGCCCAATGCCATGCCGAAGTGGAGGCTGCACGTCTCCTGAACCACAAAGCGGCGAGCAACTTTGATGCGGGCCTGCCCTACAGCAGTGAATCCAACGCGGCGAAGCTACTGGCGGCGCAGGCAGTCGCCCGTGCGACTGAGCGCTCGATGCAGACCATGGGGGGCATGGGATATGCGACGGAATATCACGTCGAACGCCTGTGGCGCGACGCCCGCCTATTCCGCTTCGCACCCATTTCCGAGGAAATGATCCTTAACTACATTGCGGTGCACGACCTTGGCATGCCCAAGTCTTACTAAAACCGCAGGAACCCGCTGAAAACTGGAATTTCGACGATGGTCTCATTGAATGCATCGATCGCCTATTGGGCCAAAGTTGAGCCGGGACGACTCGCGGTCGTCTACGAAGACCAGCGCATCGGTTATGGCGACCTGGCCAACAGGGTTGAGTCCGTGGCTGACCTGCTGCGCGCGAGGGGCGTCAAGCCGGGCGATGTTATCGCGCTGCTGATGAAGAATAGCGCGGCCTTTCTGGAACTATCGATCGCCATCGGGTACGTGGGTGCGGTGATGCTGCCCCTGAATTACCGTTTGTCCCGGGAGGAAGTGGAATACATCCTCAATCATGCGGGCGCCCAGATGCTTTTCGTCGATGAAGAGCTCGAAGCGCTGGCCGAGGGCATCCCGAACCGCATCTCGCTGGGTAATGGCGCCCAGAAGGACTCCCGCCATCTATGCAAAGGGCTTACGCCTGGGGATCGAACGGCCCCCCACCCCAGCCGTCCGGAAGATCTCTTTCGGCTCATGTACACGTCCGGTACGACCGATCGGCCCAAGGGCGTTATGCACAGCTACGCCAATTTCCACTGGAAGTGCCTGGACCACCAGGTCGTCCTCGGGCTTCAGCGGGACGACCGGCTGCTGGTGGTTGGGCCGCTCTACCATGTGGGTGCGTTCGACCTGCCGGGCGTCGCCGTCCTGATGCAGGGCGGGACGCTAGTTGTGTTGAGGGATTTCGACCCCGAGCGTGTGCTTGCGTGCATCCAGCAGGAACAGATCACTTGCGGGTGGATGGCCCCGGTGATGCTTAGTCGTACGCTCGGGTTCGAGGGACGCGAAAATTACCGTGTGGATTCGGTGCGGTGGATCATTGGCGGCGGCGAGAAGACGCCAGAAGCGCGGATTCGTGAATTCGCTTCGCTCTTCAAGAAGGGGCGCTACATTGACGCATACGGCCTGACCGAGACCTGTTCAGGCGACACTTTCATGGAAGCGGGACGGGAACTCGAAAAGATCGGGTCTACGGGCCGCCCCACACCGCATGTCCGGCTGGAGGTGCGCGATGTTGATGGCACTGTGATGCCATCCGGGTCACCCGGTGAGATTTGCCTCGCCGGTCCAAAGGTGACATCGGGCTACTGGCGCGATCCTGCAAAGACCGCCGCAAGCTTCCACCCGGGCGGCTGGTTTCGTACAGGCGACGTGGGCTACGTCGACGATGAAGGCTTTCTTTACCTGACCGACCGCATGAAGGACATGATCATCAGCGGTGGTGAAAATATTGCTTCTTCAGAAGTCGAGCGTGTGCTGCTTCAGATGAAAGAGGTGGCCGAGGTGGCGGTGATCGGCCTGCCTGATCCCAAGTGGGGCGAGCGGGTGGTAGCGGTCGTGGTGCAAAGGCCCGGCTTGGTCTTGGATCTCGAGAGGGCGCAAGAATACTGCCGCAAGCATCTAGCAGGTTTCAAGGTGCCCAGGCAGCTCATCATTGTTGATGTGCTTCCGCGAAACCCCTCCGGAAAAATGCTCAAGCGCGTGCTCAGGACCCAACTGGCTGGCCGCGAGAACTGAACCTTGAAAAGAGCTTGTTATGACTGCAGTGATTGATCTTTCCGGCAAGACCGCTGTGGTGACCGGCGGTGCAAGTGGTATCGGGTTGGCGTGTGCGCGCATGTTGGCCGGGGCCGGTGCGACCGTAGTGCTCGCTGACAGGAATGTGGATGCGGCTCGTGAGGAAGCCAAGGCGCTGTCCGGCCGCGGACTTGCACTGGATGTCGGCGAAGAGGTTTCGGTGCGCCAGCTCGCCAGCGATGTGGACGAAAAAGTTGGTCCCGTTGATATCCTCGTCAACTCAGCCGGCGTGCTACAGCGTACGCTTCCCCCGGACCAGTTGTCCATGAAGGAATGGGATTTCGTCTCGCGCGTGGACCTTCGCGGAACCTACTTGTGTTGCAGCATCTTCGGCACGGGAATGGCCCAGCGACGCAGCGGGTCCATCGTGAACATCGCGTCGGTTGCAGGTATGCGTTCAGGTCCGCTGCATTCCTACGGCCCGGCCAAAGCGGGCGTCATCAGTTTGACGGAAGGCCTGGCGGGCGAATGGGGGTCCGCGGGAGTCCGCGTCAACTGCATCTCGCCCGGGTTCACCCAGACGCCGGCCCTGGACAAGGGCTTCACCACCCAGACCCTAGCCCAGGACCAGCTGGAGGGCAACTCGGCGCTAGGCCGGCTCGTGAGGGCCGACGAGATTGCCGGGGCGGTGCTCTTCCTGAGTTCGCCGCTCGCATCGGCAATCACCGGCGTTAACCTCGCCGTAGATGCCGGTTACCTGGTTGCGACATCCTGGGCGGCCTATGGCGGGTTGCGCAAGGGCAATTGAGCCCTCACTGCCTGGCCTTGCCCGCATGGCTGAAATAACTTAAACAAAGATGGTCACACGAAATTCAAAACAGAAGACGCAACAGGTTCAGGCAACTGTCGAACCGAAGGACTGGCGCGAGGCTGACACCCGAAGTGAACGAAGCCGGCTCATCCGGGAGGGGCTGCTCGAGGCGGCTGCGGAGATCGTGGGAACCATGGGGTACCAGGAAGCTTCGGTAACGCTGATCACCCAGCGTGCGGGGGTGGCCCAGGGGACCTTCTACAACCACTTCCAGACCCGCCAAGACATCCTGGACCAACTGCTTCCTGCGATGGGCCGAGAACTCCTGGCATACGTCGGTGAATGTGCGAAGAAGGGTGAGACGATGCTGGAAAAGGAGGAGTTGCAGTTCAGCGCGTTCTTCTCGTTCCTGCAGAAGCGGCCGCACTTTTTCCGGATCCTCAACGAGGCAGAAAGCTTCGCGCCCAAAGCCTACTATGCCCATCTGGAACTCGTCTCGCAGGGCTACACACGCTTTTTTCAGCGTGCTCACGAAGACGGGGAACTGCCGAATTTCGAGCGCCGCGAACTCGAAGTGGTCGCCCTGATCTTGATGGCGACGAGAAGTTATCTCGCTTGGCGCTACATGTACGGTAGCGAGCAGTCTGGGGAAATCCCGAAATGGGTGACGAAGGCTTACATGAAGTTCGTTCGAAGTGGTCTCTCCAGCACAGCATGGGCCGAACCACGAAAACTCAGGAACAGCCCGACGGAATAGCGTGAAACCGAGGTTCAAGCCTGAAACACGGAGCCGGATGCCCAGTGGATCGCCAGAGATAACTGCAACTCCTCTACCTCACTTGCTCATACTGTCCCTGACGCGTTGGAAAGGTTGACTGCAGCCGTTATCAGAACACTAAGACACACGGTCGCCTTCGCGGTGCACTGCCCGATACAACGGACCGATGTTCGGTGCTGCTGCGAGCGGGCCACGCCTCAATGGATTTTGAGTCCGTCAGGTTGTAATCTATCAATTATTGGAAGCAAATCATGAAGGTCCTCGTTACGGTCAAGCGTGTGGTTGACTACAACGTCAAGGTGCGCGTCAAGTCCGATGGCAGCGGTGTGGACATCGCCAACGTCAAGATGAGCATGAACCCCTTTGACGAGATCGCCGTTGAAGAGGCCACGCGCCTCAAGGAAAAAGGCGTGGCCACCGAGGTCATCGCGGTGAGCTGCGGCGTCACCCAATGCCAGGAAACCCTGCGCACCGCCATGGCCATTGGCGCCGACCGCGCCATCTTGGTGGATACGGCTGAAGAACTCCAGCCCCTGGCCGTGGCCAAGCTGCTCAAAGCCCTGGTGGACAAAGAGCAACCCCAGTTGGTGATTTTGGGCAAGCAAGCCATTGACGACGACTGCAACCAGACCGGCCAGATGCTCGCCGCCTTGCTCGGCTGGCCCCAAGCGACGTTTGCGTCCAAAGTGGACGTGGCCGATGGCAAAGCGACCGTGAGCCGCGAAGTGGACGGCGGCCTGGAAACTCTCTCGCTCACGCTGCCGGCCATCGTCACCACCGACCTGCGCCTGAATGAGCCGCGCTACGTGACGCTGCCCAACATCATGAAGGCCAAAAAGAAGCAACTCGACACCTTCAAGCCCGAGGACCTGGGCGTGGACGTCAAGCCGCGCATCAAGACGCTCAAAGTGAGCGAGCCACCCAAGCGCGGCGCCGGCATCAAGGTGCCCGACGTAGCGACGCTGGTGGACAAACTCAAGAATGAAGCCAAGGTCATCTAAGGAGAACGACACATGACCGCACTTGTTATTGCCGAACACGACAACGCTTCCATCAAGCCCGCAACCCTTAACACCGTCTCCGCCGCAGCCCAGTGCGGTGGCGAAGTGCATGTGCTGGTGGCCGGCCACAACGCCGCTGCGGCAGCCCACGCCGCTGCGCAGATCGCAGGCGTGGCCAAGGTCATTCACGTCGATGGCGCGCAGTTTGAACACGGCTTGGCCGAGAACATGGCCGCGCAAATCCTGGCGCTGGCCCCCGCTTATTCGCACATCCTGTTCCCGGCCACGGCGTCGGGCAAGAACATCGCCCCCCGCGTGGCCGCCACGCTGGACGTGGGTCAGATCTCGGACATCACCAAGGTGGAGAGCCTAGATACCTTCGAGCACCCCATCTACGCAGGCAACGCCATCGCCACCGTGCAGAGCACGGATGCCGTGAAAGTCATCACCGTGCGCACCACCGGCTTTGACGCCGCAGCTGCCACCGGTGGCTCAGCTACCGTGGAGGCCGCCAGCAGCGTGGCCGATAGTGGCAAGTCCAGCTTTCTGGGCAGCGAAATCGCCAAGAGTGACCGTCCCGAGCTGACAGCCGCCAAGGTTATCGTCAGCGGTGGCCGCGCCCTGGGCAGCGCCGAGAAGTTCAACGAAGTCATGACGCCCTTGGCCGACAAACTCGGTGCAGCGCTGGGCGCGAGCCGCGCTGCGGTGGACGCCGGCTACGCCCCCAACGACTGGCAAGTGGGCCAGACCGGCAAGATCGTGGCGCCGCAGCTCTATATCGCTGCCGGCATCTCGGGGGCGATTCAGCACCTCGCCGGCATGAAGGATTCCAAGGTGATCGTGGCGATCAACAAGGATGCCGAAGCGCCCATCTTCAGTGTGGCGGACTACGGGCTGGAAGCAGATTTGTTTGCCGCCGTGCCCGAGCTTACCGGTCAGATCTAACTCGCTTGGTAAACGCGGACCCTCGCGAACCAGGAGCGGATGTTTGCTCCGGGTCGGAACGAGCCGGTCAACCAATGCAGTGGACGGTAGTTCGAATCCCCGTCCCCATCAAAAAACGATGCATCCGGAGCTGAGCAGGTTGGTGGGGCCATTCTCACTGCTCCGCCAAGATCAATTCGAATTGATTCCAAGTCGTTCGAACAATTTCCAATCCGTTAGGGGCCCTTTGGGCCGCTCCTAGAGCACCTTCCGTACCAGGCTGGCTTCCTCGTAGGCCTCAATGTCCTTGAGCCGGTACAGAACCTTTCCCACGATCTTCAAGTACGGCGGCCCCTCGCCAACGGTGCGCCAGCGCTGAAGGCGTGCAACGGAGCACACCCAGCGATCGGCGAGCATTTTTTCGGTCAAGAGTTCTCGGCTGGTTTCGGCCCGAGCCTCTGCAGCGCGGGGCAGGGGCTCTGGCTTGGTATGTCTTGCTGCCGTTTTGGCGATGCTGTTGGCCAGTACATCCAGCACGTCGCGGGTGCTTTCAGCGCGTGGATTCGATGAAGACATGTGGTCAGCAGCCATGGGCATGTCCTTTGAGGCATGTACGCGGTGATTTCATACAAGTTCATACCAGCGGCCTGAGCGTTTTTCTCAGCATGGTGATGCGGCGGTATCCGCTGTACCAGCCCCCGCGCGGGCGATGATTTCGTGGCGCACAGCAAACAGCGCCCAAGCACCGCACGCCGGGCAGGCTCGCTCCGATGTGTCTTTGGGGATCGGCACTTTTTCCACACAATAAGGTTGTGCTTGTCGATCCGTCCGCTATCCCATGGATAGGGATTGGCAATTGGAATTACGCGCGTGGTTTAAATAAACTATTGACCATCGTGAATCGATAGACAGCCCCTGCTGTGGCTGCCCCCCCTCCCGAAACGTATCGAAGAAGGAAATCAACCATGTCGGACCTCTCCAAGTGCCCCTTCCATGCCGCCAAGGCAGCCGCCCAACCTGCGCCCGTGATGCGCAGCAACCGGGACTGGTGGCCCAATGCACTGAACCTGGCCATCCTGCACCAGCACAGCCCGGCCTCGAACCCGCTGGGCGAGGACTTCGACTACCGGCATGAATTCGGCA
>JACCDX010473481.1_pt1 | contig 21647 bp, 16 predicted proteins | sample 7449681 | NCBI WGS metagenome assembly JACCDX01 (sample SAMN15323450, study PRJNA562643) | freshwater metagenome | isolation source: river surface water | place: USA:Blue River Watershed | collected 2017-08-18
AGTGCCGCAGCCGTCGATGCGCTGGTCAGCGTGACACTGGCGCCGACGGCGCCTTGCCCATCCGCGTACATCAGGTTGGCGTTGACCGAGCCCCAGATCCACACGTCCTGTGCATCGGTGTCGATGGCCACGCGCATCTGGGTCTGGTAGTTGCTCAAGGTGGTGCCTTGGCTGTCAAACGCGACCTCGTACCGGTTGTTGCCCAGCGGCTTGACGCTGTAGGGGCTGCCGTCGCCGCTGATGAAGTTGAAGGTGGGGGCGGCCGAGGTCCAGGTGGGCGGGGTGATGGTCAAGACCTGGGTGGCTTTGCCTCCCCGGTCGGTGGCGTAACTCAGGTTGGTTGCGCTCAGGACCATGCCGCGCTCGCCCCCCTCCGGGGGCAGGACGGTGTAGCCGACGGGCACCGACCAGCTGAACCGTGGATCGGCATCACTTTGCACGGTCAGGGTGCCGCTGTAGTGGCCCGCCCTTGCTTGGGTCGTGGTGAGCAGGACTCTGCCATCCACGAGGCTGGCCGACATCGCGCTGCCCGACAGCGTGTCCAGCCGCAGCGAGACTTTGCCCGCTTGCGGGGGAATGGTGAGGTCGATCTGGCTGGAGGGGGCCGCAGCGTTGCCCGTGCGGCTCAGGGTGACGTCGGTGCGCGAGCCCTGGATGTTGGGGTAGACCTCGAAGCGCACGGGCAACACGGTGGTGGTGTCGCGCGAAGGCGTGTCACAGGCTTCGTGGACGCAGGCCTTCACACGGACCTTGCGCTCATAGATGCCCGCCGGCAGGGAGGTGTCGTACCAGAGCACCAGCCCGGTGCCGCCGTCTTCGTCTAGGCTGTTGCCGTCGGCGATCACCTCGGGCTGGCCTTCTTCGGTCAATTCCTCTGCGTGGAACCAGAAGCCATCGCTGGGGACGTTGGCGACGCTCACTTTGGCGTGACCGATGGCCGTGGCGTTGCTGCCTTGGACATGGTTCACCGACAGACCGCTGGCATCGGTGACCGTGAGGGTCAAGGGGCCATTGCTGTTGGTGCTGGCGGCCTTGGCGCCATCACTGCCGCCGCCCCCGCAGGCTGTCAGGCTCAACGCCAGGCACAGCGACGTCGCGGCGTACAGCCATGTCGACCCTGGCGAGCGCAAGATGTGGCGTTCAGTCGGTGCGGCGGATGCCATCGCGCCGTGTGCGCAACGCGTGTTGAGGGTGAGGTTGCCCACGAAAACTCCCTGTTGGTTTCAGTGGGATTTTGCCGCCCCTGTGGCGTGCACAGTCCCCCTCGCCGAGGGGGGCGCTCAGGCGGCCTGCGGCAACACCTGCTGCACCGCCGGCAGGTGGCCAAGGTGGCGCTGCAGCACGCGGGCCAGGTCGCCGGCGTGGAAGGGCTTGGCCAGGTGGTCGTCCATGCCGGCCGCGTGGCAGCGCTCGACGAAATCGGGCGAGCCGTTGGCGCTCAGGGCGACGATGGGCACGCGCTGGCGTTGCAAGGCGGCTTCGTGGTCGCGCACCATGCGGGTGGCCGAGAGGCCATCGAGTTCGGGCAGGTCGCCGTCCATCAGGACGAGGTCGGTGCGGTGGTGGCGCAGCCAGCGCACGGCCTCCAGGCCAGAACGCACGGTTTCGACCTCCACGCCCAGGTGGCTGAGCTCGGCCTCGGCCACGATGGCGTTGACCATGTTGTCTTCGACCAGCAGCACGTGGGCCGGGCGCAGGTCGGTGTGGGCGTCGCCGGCGGTGGGTTGGCGGCCAGGGCGATCGGGCTGGGCCTGTTGCTGGGCCGGGGCCGGGCGCAGCGGCAGCGTGGCGGTGAAGGTGCTGCCCTGGCCGAGCGCCGAGCGCACCTGCAGGTCGCCACCCATGGCGCGGCACAGCTCGCGCGAGATGGTCAGGCCCAGGCCGGTGCCGCCCACCTGTCGTTGATGGGTGAGCTGGGCCTGCTGGAAGGCCTCGAAGATGCGGGCCTGCTCGGCCGGGGCGATGCCCACGCCGGTGTCTTCCACCGCCAGCAGGTAGGTCTGGCCGTCGGGGGTGGGGCGGGCGCGCACGTTCACCTCGCCGTGCGCGGTGAACTTGATCGCGTTGCCGATCAGGTTGTGCAGCACCTGGCGCAGGCGAACGGGGTCGCCCATCACATAGGCCAGGCGCGCGCCGGCAAAGGGCGCCTCGTAGACCAGTTGCAGCTTCAGGCCCTTGTCTTGCGCCAGCACCTGGCTGGTGTCGACCACCTCGTGCAGCAGCGCTTCGAGGTCGTAGGCCTGTTGCTGGATGGGCAGGCTGCCGGCTTCCAGGCGAGAGAAGTCGAGCACGTCGTTGATCACGCGCACCAGGTGTTCGCCGGAGCTCTCGACCAGGCCCAGTTGCTGCAGGGTCTCGGCATGCAGCTCGCGTTGGCGCATCACCCGCACCATGCCCAGGATCCCGTGCATGGGCGTGCGCATTTCGTGGCTCATGGTGGCCAGGAAGCGGCTCTTGGCGTCGGCATGGGCCTCGGCTTGCTTGAGCGCATCGGCCTTGGCCTGCACGGCCTCTTCGCTTTGCACCCGCAGGCGCAGCAGCTCGATGAGGCGGCGGTACGAGCGTTTGGCCTCGCGCAGCAGGGCCAGGCACAGGGCGATCAGCGCGCAGCAGGCGAAGATGCCGAGGCGGTCGCCGCGCAGCAGCGCGTACAGGCCATTGGGCACCAGGATGGGCGCGATGAACAGCACGGCGGTGGGGAAGTCGACGTACAGCATGAACACGCCGAGCGCGGCCACCGACAGCAGCACGCTGACGCTGACCACAGCGATGCTCAGGTCGTTGAGGGGGGTGAGGCCCCAGCCCAGGGCGCCCCAGGCGATGGCATCCAAAAGGGCCAGCACCCGGTAGGTGTCGTGCGGCCGGCGGGCATTGGGGGCCGCCATGCGGGTGGTCCACAGGCCATGGCCCAGGCGAGCCACCGCCACCGCGGCGCGCGCGCCCAGCCAGACCAGCAGGGCCATCTCGGGCACGCGGCCCCACAGCACCCACACCACGCCAACCGCCATCACGAAGCCAAAGCCCATCGTGTAGTGCAGGTTTTCGAACAGCGCCTTGCGGTGCATCTCGTGCACGCGGCGGTTCAGCTCGGGGTGAGCCGGTTCGGTGTGGATGAGGGCGGTGAGCTGGTTCACGATCAGTCCATTGTTCGGACGATCGGGAGGACCGGACACGGGGGAAGCACCCAGCCCGGAGGGGGTGGGTGTCCGCAGGTGTGAGAAAAGTCGCACTTGACCCGCGAATGAGGGGTCAAGGGCTTAGCCCGTTTGGGTAGGTCAGCGCAGCCGCGTGGCGTGGTGGGCGAGGTGGTCGCCCATGACCGTTTGGATGAAGTAGTAGCCGTGGTCGTAGCCCGCGTGGCGGCGCAGGGTGAGGGGCTGGCCGACCTGGGCGCAGGCGGCCTCGAAGGCCTCGGGCATGAGTTGGGTGGGCAAGAAGCTGTCGGCCAGGCCCTGGTCAATGAGGATGCCGGCGGGGTAGGGGGCACTGGCGTGCGCCTGCATCAGCAGCGTGGCGTCGTGGCGGGCCCAGGCCTGGCGGTCGTCACCCAGGTAGCCGCTGAAGGCCTTGATGCCCCAGGGGCATTGCGTGGGGTGGCAAATGGGCGCGAGCGCCGAGACGCTGGCGAAGCGCCCGGGGTGGCGCAGCGCCAGGGTCAGCGCTCCGTGGCCGCCCATCGAGTGGCCCATCAGGCCGCAGCGCTGCAGGTCGACGGGCAACTGTGCGCCCAACTGGGGCAGCAGCTCATCGAGCAGGTAGCTTTCCATGCGCCAGTGGGCCGACCAGGGCGCTTGGGTGGCATCGAGGTAGAAGCCGGCGGCCACGCCGAAGTCCCAGGCGTCGGCCTGGCCGGGCAGCTCGGTGCCCCTGGGGCTGGTGTCGGGCATCAGCAGGGCCAGGCCCAGGCGCGCGGCATGCTGCTGGGCGCCCGCCTTGATGGTGGCGGTCTCTTCGGTGCAGGTCAGGCCGGCCAGGTAGACCACCAGCGGCACGCGCTGGCCTTGCAGGGCCTGTGGTGGCAGGTAGAGGGCCAAGCGCATCGGCGTGCCGGTGGCCTGCGAATGGTGGCGGTAAAAGCGCTGCTCGCCGCCGAAGCAAGCGTGGGCCGACAGGGGCTCGAAGGGGGCTGGGGTGGTCATGGGCAGGGGGCAACAGGGGCATGCGTGGAGCCCACATCATAAAAAAAAGGGCCACCCAAGAGGCGGCCCGAAACCCAGGGGAGGGAAAAGGGAGAGGTGGTGCGTTCGTTCAGCGCAGGCTGACGGTGCGGGTGTTGGCGTTGCCGCGTGCCTTGACCTCGATCTGGGTGGCCGTGATGGTTTGCGTGGCCGTCAGCGTGCCCTTGACCTCGACGACGCAAGTCGGGGTGTTCAGCGCGCTGGAGGTGTTGACCCCGCTTTCGATCTCGACGCTGGCGGCGCTGCCCAACACGGTGGCACTGCCACGGCGCAGGTTCAGCGTGAAGCCGCTGCTGCCGGTGAAATCGGCGGCCGTGCCCGTGGGGCAGCTGGCGGTGCCATAGACCTCGAAGGGGCGGCTGGCGGCCACGCTGGAGGCGGTCTTGATCTCGACGGCCATCAGCTTGCCGGTGGTGGTGTCGCGCTGGGCCTTGACCTCGGCGTACACGCCATCGGCGGGCAGGGTGAGGGTGCTGTTGCTGGCGATGTAGACGGTGACACCCTGCACGCTGAAGCTGGCCAGGTCGGTGCTGGTGGCGGTGGTGGCCCCGCTGACCACACCGTAGAGCTTGACCCCTTCGGTGTGGCGTTGCTGGTCGTCGCTGTTCTTGCTGGCGATCGACTTGGCCACCAGCACACCGTTGGTGAAGCTGCCCTGCACCTTGACGACCGTGCCCACGGCAATGGTGGCGAGGTCCACGCCCGACAGGGTGGGCGACTGCGACACGTCGACGGTGGCGTCGCCGATCGTCCAGGTCTTGCGGTCGGCGCTGATGGTCGAGATGGCGCCCACCACGGCGGCCTTGTTGCCCTCGGGGAAGCGCTCGCGCTTGACGATGGTCTTGGTGGCTGTGACGTTGACCGTGGTGCCGGTGGTGGCGCTGGCCAGCGCGGCCGCGTCGGTGCTGCTGACGATGACGCGCACGCCGGTGGCGTTGGCCAGGGTCGAGCCCGTGGGCTTGACGGTGTCGTCGGTGTAGCTGACGTGGGCGATCACGCCGGTGCGGATCGTCAGGTCAAAGGTCTTGGCGGTGGTGTCGAGGTTGCTGATCGCGCCCCGGAAGGCGTAGCCCTCGGCCGAGACCAAGGTGCTGTCCTTTTCTTCCACGCGGGTGGCGGTCAGCACGCCGGTGGTCGGGTTGAGCACGCCGTAGGCCTCGACGTAGCTGCTGTTGGCCACGAGGCTGGCGAAGCCAAACGTGTTGCTGGTGCTGCCATCCCACACGGTGCTGCTGTCGACCAAGATGACCTGGCCGTTGATGGTGAAGGTGTTGGCGGCGCTGTCCACTGCGGTGACCTGGCCGCGCACGCCGCCGTGCACGGTGATGCTGGTCGCGGTGCCGTTGCCGCTGTCGTCCACGCTGCCGGTGACGGTGACGGTGGTGCCCAGGGCGAAGGCCTTGGTGTAGGACTTGGTCGGGTCATCGCCATCGACCGTGGTTGCGCCCGAAGTGCTGAAGCGCACGCCGTTGACCACGACCGAGCCCAGGCCATCGACGGTGCCGGTGTAGCTCACGTTGCTGCTGCCCGCCGAGGCCGTGCTGCCTGCGCTGTCGCCACCCCCGCCGCCGCAGGCCGTCAGCACCAGGGCAAAGGCGGCTGCGGCCGTGATGGCCGTCATCGGGAACAGGCCCACGCGCTGGGGCGTGGCGGCGGTCTGGCGGGTGTCGGTGGTGTGCATGGTGTTCCTCAGTGGTGGGAGACAGGCGGCGACGTCGCGGCGTCTAGGTGCGCTTTAAGTGTGCGTCATGCACACAAGCGACGTGCGACCAATTGTGACCGAGCTGGCGCCCGGTGTGCAATAGAAAGTGTGCAGATTGCCCACGCAAAGGGGCGAATGCCCGCCCTGGCGTGGCATGTGTCACGCACACGGACTGTTGCAATTGCTTGCAATTGCGGTCGTGGTGGTGGCGCCGCTCGGGGCGCGCAGGCTCAGTACAGCAGCACGGGCGCGAAGAAGCCGCGCTGCGCGAGTTCGTCCTGCGGGTCGAGGCCGCTGCCCGGGGCGAGCAGGTCGGCCGAGGTGCTGGCGCCTTCGTTGGCGGCCAGCGTGCCGTCGCCATTGAGGTCGAAGGCCATGGTGCTGCTCGCGGCGCAGCTGTTGGTGGGGGCGTAGCGCCTCTGGCTGGCGGTGCGCAGCCAAGCGGTGGCGTTGCTGGCCAGGGTGGCGGTTTGCCACTGCAGCTTCGGGGTCACGGTGCCCACGGCGCCGGGACCATTGAGGTTGCACACCAGGCCTTGCAGGGTGCCGTCGCTGGTGGTGATGTCGTCGGTGTGGCCCGCAGCCAGGCTCAGGTTGCGCTGGCCGCTGCTGGTGTCGAGCGTGCTGTGGCCGGCGATCAGGTGGGCATGGCCGGCGCCGCCTTGCGGCAGGGTCTGCCAAGCCAGGATGAAGTCGCCAGAATGGGTGGACACCAGGTGATCGCTGCCCGCGCGCAAGAACTCGCGCCGCCAGCCGGCCACGCCGCTGCGGCTGCTGCCGCTGAGGGCGATGGCGGGATCGAGCTCGCCCGACAGCGTCAGGCTGGCCAGGTCTTCCACCTGGTTGGGGCTCAGCGTGCTGCCGTTGCCGCAGTACAGGCCGCTGCGCGCACGCAGGCTTTGCCATTCGTTGAGTCGGTTGTAGCCCAGGGTGAGCAGGCGGGCCACCTTGTAGCGGCCATTGGCGTCACGCTCGTCGCTGCAGCCCACGCTGGCGTTGGTGCTCAGGTAGGACAGGGCGAGTTGCAGCACGCCAGCATGGCGCACGGTGCTGTCGCTGGGGGTGTGCAACAGGTTGATGTCCAGCGTTTGGGCACTGGCGCCACTGCCCCGGCTCAGGCGCAGGCGGTAGGTCTGCTCGGTGCCGTCGCCATTGACGCTCATGCTGGCTGCCGTCACGCTGGCGTCGCCCAGTTGTCCCTGAAAGAGGTTGCTGGCCAGGGCGCTCAGGTCGATGCGCTGGCCGTTGGGCGGCATGCCCAAGGCGCCGTCGCCCGCCAGGCGCCAGCGCAAGGCCGACAGCAACAGGCTGGCCTGGTGGGCTTGCGCGGCCAGGCTGCCCAGGCGGGTGTTGACCTCGGCGACCGCGCAGGCGCTGTTGGCATCGCCGGCTGCGGCATCGGCCCACAGGCTGACTTCGCCCGCGGCCAAGGTGCCACTGCTGCTGGCGTCGTCGTGGCGGGCATAGGCCACGGCCGGGCTCCAGCACGAGGCGTGGGCCTCGCCGGTGGTGTCGAACAGGGCGGCGGGTTGCAGCCAGCCGCTGGTCGACAGGGCCACGCGGCCGGTGGCGATGGCGTCGACCTGGCTGGCGCGCACGGCAGCCGCCGGCACGCTCACGGCGCTGGTGTTGACCAAGGTGATGCCGGTGGCGCCAGGCGTCACGTCGGCGTTGCGGGCCAGCTCGGTGGGGGCGGCCCAGCTCACCCCCAGCGGGAAGGCAAAGGCCGTGGTGGCGTAGCTCACCGAGGCGGTGGCGTCACCAGTGCCGCCGCCGCCGCCACCGCCGCCTCCGCAGGCCGACAGCAAGAGGCACAAGGCCAGGGCGCCACGCCAGGTGGCACGGGGAGCGGTGGTCAGGGCGGCAGCGGGCATGGCAGGTGATCCGGCAGGCGGGCGGGCGAACGGGCGGGCAATCCACAGGGGACGAGGCAACCCCTTGGTCGCCCCCGACACGATGCGCCTCCTGCCCGGGCGTCGCTGTCCGGTGAACCGGCGCTTTCCTGCCCTTGTTCGCCGGATTGCCGGATGGCGATAATGCCGATCCGATCACGCACACCCGAAGCCTTCACCATGTTCCAGCACGTCGAAGCCTATCCTGGCGATCCCATCCTGACGCTCAACGAGGATTTCCAGAAAGACCCGAATCCGGGAAAAATCAACCTCAGCATCGGGATCTACTTCGACGACGCCGGTCGCTTGCCGGTGATGGGGGCCGTGCGCGAGGCTGAGAGCGCGCTGTTGGGGCACATCGGCCCCAAGCCCTACTTGCCGATGGCCGGTGCGCCCGACTACCGCCAGGCCATCCAGCACCTGCTGTTTGGCGCCGAACATGCTGCCGTGAAGGCCGGCCGCATCGTGACCGTGCAGACCCTGGGCGGCTCGGGCGCGTTGAAGGTGGGCGGTGACTTCTTGAAGCGCTACTTCCCCGCCTCGCAGGTGTGGGTGAGCGACCCCACCTGGGACAACCACCGCGCCATGTTCGAAGGTTGCGGCTTCCAGGTGAACACCTACCCGTACTACGACCCCGCCACCAAGGGCCTGCGCTTTGACGCCATGCTCGACGCCATCCGTGGCCTGGCGCCGCAGAGCATCGTGCTGCTGCACGCCTGCTGCCACAACCCCACCGGCGTCGACCTCACCCGTGCCCAGTGGGACCAGCTCATCCCTGTGCTGCGCGAGCGCCAGCTGATCGCCTTCGTCGACATCGCCTACCAGGGCTTTGGCGACGGCATCGACGAAGACGCCTACGCCCTGCGTGCGCTGGCCTCGGCCGAGGTGCCCACGCTGGTGGCCAACTCGTTTTCCAAGAGCTTCTCGCTGTACGGCGAGCGCGTGGGCGGCCTGAGCGTGGTCTGCCCCGATGCCACGCAGGCCGCCGCCGTGCTGGGCCAGCTGATGGCCTGTGTGCGCCGCAACTACTCCAGCCCGCCCACCCACGGCGCGCGCATCGTGGCCACCGTGCTGAGCAACCCCGCCTTGCGCCAGCAATGGGCCGACGAGCTGAGCGCCATGCGCGTGCGCATCCAGGCCATGCGCGAGCGCCTGCTGGCCGGCGTGGAGGCCAAGCTGCCGGGCCGCGACGTGAAGTACTTCGTCACCCAGCGCGGCATGTTCAGCTACACGGGGCTGAGCCCTGAGCAGGTCGATGTGCTGCGCCACCAGCACGGCGTGTACGTGCTGCGCTCGGGCCGCATGTGCGCCGCCGGCCTCAATGTCAACAACGTGGACGCGGTGGCCGAGGCGCTGGCCCGGGTGCTCTGACCCCGCCTCAGCCGTGGTTCAGGTTCAGGCGCTGGCCGTGGCCTGCTCGTGTGCCAGCTGGAAGCGCTTGACGGCCTGGGCCAGCAGCACGGCCTGATCGCGCAAGCTGGCCGCTGCGGCCGCGCTTTCTTCCACCAGGGCGGCGTTCTGGATGGTCATGTGGTCGAGCTCGCTCATGGCCGAGTGCACCAGCCCCACGCCCTGCGACTGCGAGGCCGTGGCGTTGGCGATCTGGTGCATCAGCGCCGTGACCTTGTCCACCGACTCGACGATGGCCTGCATGGTTTGGCCGGCGTCGCGCACCAGGCTGGCGCCCGACTCGACCTGCTCGGTCGATGACAGGATCAGGTTCTTGATCTCGCGCGCGGCGTTGGCGCTGCGCTGGGCCAGCTGGCGCACCTCGCCGGCCACCACGGCAAAGCCACGGCCCTGCTCGCCCGCGCGGGCGGCTTCCACGGCAGCGTTCAACGCCAGGATGTTGGTCTGGAAGGCGATGCCGTCGATCACCCCGATGATGTCGGCGATCTTGCGCGCACTGGCGTGGATGCCCTCCATCGTGGTCACCACCTGCGACACCACCTGGCCGCCACGCTGGGCGTGACGCGCGGCCTCATCGGCCATGCTGAGCGCCGAGGTCGAGGCCGAGGCGTTCTCGCTCACCGTTTGCGACAGCTCGTCCATCGAGTTGGCCGTGTGCTGCAGGCTGGCGGCGGTTTGCTCGGTGCGGGCGCTCAGGTCTTGGTTACCCACCGCGATCTGCTGGCTGGCCATGGCCACGCTGTCGACGCTGCGCTGCACCTCACCCACCGTCTGGCTCAGGCCCACCGCCATGCGGTGCATGGCCTTGAGCATGCGGGCGATCTCGTCGCGGTTGTCCATGCGCTCGTGGTGGGCCAGGCCGGCGGCCAGGTCGCCCTGGGCCACCGATTCGGCGCGGCTGAGCGCCACGCGCACGCCTTGGCTGAGGTCGCGCGCCGTCATCTCGATGAGCAGCCACAGCAGGGCCGAGACCACGGCCACCACGCCCAGCACGCCGGCGAGCTTGTTGCGGAACGCGGTCTGGATGTCGTCGATGTACAGGCCCGAGCCCAGCACCCAGCCCCAGGGGCTGAAGAGCTTGACGAACGACACCTTGTCTTGCGGCGCTTGGTGGCCCGGCTTGGGCCATTGGTAGCGCACAAAGCCCTCGCCTGCCGGGCTGCGCGCGGTCTGCACGAACTCGCGGAACAGGTAGACGCCCTTGGGGTCTTTGTTGTCGACCATCGATTGCCCATCGAGCTGCGGCTTGATGGGGTGGTGCACCATGCGGGTGTCCAGGTCATTGACCCAGAAGTACTCCTTGCCGCTGTAGCGCATCTTGTCGAGTGCGGAGAGGGCTGCGGCCTTGGCATCGGCCTCGTTGAGCTTGCCGCTTTGCAGCTGGGCATGGGCCCAGCCGAGCACGCCGTGGGCGGTTTCCACCGTCTGGCGCACGGCCAATTGGCGATCGGTCATCTCTTGTTGGTAGCCCAGCCACATCAGGCCGCAGGCCACGGAGAGCACGCCCAGCACGGACAGCATGCCCAATGCACGCAGCCGCGTGGCCACGCTGAATTGTCGAGTCCAGTTGATCAACAGCATCATCGGTTCCCGGTTGGACCAAAACGATGCCGCCGCAGCAAGAGGGGGTCTGCCTGTACAGCACGCTCACGCCAGGCAGCAGCCGACACCCGTCGGCCCCTGTATGTTCGGCACTTGTCCCAGAATGGATCAACCGATAAGCGAGCGAGAGCGTGGCCAGTTTGGCCGTCCCGCATGTGCGGGCCTCAGGCCGAGGCGCTGCGCAAGGCCTGTGGCGTGAGCTCGATGTTGTGCGTGCCGTCGTTGACCCACACGGTGCCATCTTGCACGGTGACTTGCAGCTGCATGCTGCGCTGCGCCAGCGCCGACAAGGCCTGGCTTTGCTCGGTGGGCAGCTGCCACACGGTCAGGTTCTGGGCGCGCGAGACCTTGTTGACCAGGCCGTCCCACCAGATGGGCGTGCTGCTCTGGAAGGCCCACACCGACACCGCACGGGCGCGGCCGCTGGCCTTCATCAGGCGCTTGTCATCGGGCTGGCCCACTTCCACCCAGTGCAGGATCTCGTCAGAGAAGTTCTTGTGCCACAGCGCGGGCTCGTCGGGCTCCCACATGTCCTTGGCCAGCTCCAGCGTGCCCTCGTTGGTGTCGGCCGGCCAGCCCAGGGTCAGCGCCAGCACGCGCACCATCATGCGCTCGTCGGTCTCCGAGGGGTGACGGGCGATGGTGACGGCGATGTCGGCATAGACGTGGCGGTCCATGTCGGCCAGGTTGATCTGGGCTTTGTAGATGGTGGCCTTGAGTGCCATGGGCGAACCTGCCGGGAGCGGCGCAGAGAAACAACGAACGGGGCGAACCCGCGATCATCCCCCAAAAACGCGCGCCACCCAGGCCGTGAGCACCCCCAGGACCTGGGCCTGCTCGCGCTCGAAGAAGATTTCGTGCGACAGGCGCTGAAAGCACTGCCCCTCGACGGCCTGGGCCGTGCCAGCGCGCATGCCCGATTGCGCCGCGCTGAGGAACTCGGCAGAGCCCGAGGGCGCCACGCAGCGGTCTTCGCCGCCCCACAGCAGCAGCGTGGGCACGGGCCAGCGTGCGGCGCGGTTGCGCGCCAGGGCGCCTGCCGCGAGCAGGAAGTGAGACAGCCGGCCGCTGACGCGGTCGTGCACCAGCGGGTCGGCCTGGTAGGCGGCCACGGTGTCGGGGTTGTGGCACACCCACTCGGGCTTGAGGCCATTGGCCACGGCCACGTCGGGCAGCCAGCGCGCCACGGTGGCCATCAGGGCCCGCTGCACGGGGCTGAGGTCGAGCGCCAGCGCGGGGGACGACATCATCAGCGCCTCCACCGGCCGCGACCAGCCGGCGCGCTGGGTGTCGGGCTCGGTCAGCTCGGCCACGAAGCGGGCGACCAGCGCGCCGCCCAGGCTGTGGCCGAGCAGCAGCAGGGGCAGGCCAGGGTAGGCCAGGCGCGCGGCGTCGATCAGGCGGGCCAGGTCGTCGAGCAGGTCGTCGTCATGGTGCAGGCGGCCCTTGGGGCCGGGCGAGCGGCCATGGCCCCGGTGGTCGTGCGCCACCACGGCCAGGCCCTGGGCGTTGAGCGCCTCGGCCACCGGGGTGTAGCGCGCAGCGTGCTCACCCAGGCCATGGGCGATGACGGCCACGGCGCGCGGGGTGGCTGCGTTGGGCAGCGGCCAGTGCGTGGCGTGCAGCTTGAGGCCGTCGCGGGTGGTGATGTGGGCGGGGAAGGCGGTGCTCATGGGGGCCCCTGGCAATGCGCGGACGCGGCGCGGTCGGTGTGGTGGTGGACGCAGCGGTGAACGCGGCACACGGGCATCAGCCCGCGCGTGCCGCCGCCAGCCAGCCCAGCCCCGCGCGGGTGGCGGCACCGGGGTGGGCGGGGTCAGGCGCTTGGCGTGGCTTGTACTCGCAGCCGATCCAGCCGCGCCAGCCTGCACGGCGCAGCTCGGCCCACAGCCACGCGGCGTTGAGCTCGCCGTGGTCGGGCTCGCAGCGGTCGGGCACGGCGGCCACTTGGATGTGGCCCACGCGGTGGGCGTGCGGCCCGTGCAGCCAGTGGCGCAAGGCCATGCTCACGTCACCTTCGGTGACCTGCAGGTGGTAGAGGTCGAGCTGCACCTGCAAGGCGGCGCTGTCGATGCGGGCCACGACCTCGTGGGCCTGGGCTTGCGTGCGCAGCAGGTAGTGCGGCATGTCGCGCGCGTTCAGCGGCTCGATGGTGAGCGTGCGGCCGGCCGATTCGGCCTGGGCCACGGCCCAGCGCAGGCGCTGCTCGTAGCAGGCCAGGGCGGCCTCGTGGCCGATGGGCGCTTCTTGGGCCGTGGGGGCGTTGCCCGCCATCACATGGATGCGCGGGCAGTCGAAGGCCTCGGCGCGGGCCAAGGCCTCGTCGATGCTGCGGCGGAAATCGCCTTCACGCCCAGCCAGGCCGGCCAGGCCGCGCTCGCCGGCCGCCCAATCGCCCGGCGCGGCGTTGAACAGCACCAGCTGCAGGTTCAGGTCGCGCAGCCGCGCGGCGACCTCGGCCGTGGGGTGCTCGTGCGGAAACAGGCACTCCACCGCCTCGAAGCCATCGGCCGCCGCGGCCGCAAAGCGGTCCAGAAAGGGCAGGTCGGTGTAGAGCCAGCTGAGGTTGGCCGCAAAGCGCAGCGGAAAGCGAAACGGGTGCGTCATGGGCCGCTAGCGTAGCCCATGGCGCACCCGCTGTGGGGGCGTCAGACCGGTGGGGTCAGGCGATCAGAAGGTTTCCCAATCGTCGTCGGCGCCCACCTTGGCGGAAGACTGCGTCGCAGCCGGGGCCGCCGGCGTCAGCGGGGTGCTGCGCGGGGCCGGGCGAGCCGTGGCGGTCGGATCGGCCGGGCGCGACGGGGTGGCCGCCGGCTTGCTGGCGAACTTGGCCATGCTGCCCACGACGGTGTTGTCGCTGTGCGAAGAGGTGGGCACCACGTCGGTCAACGTGGGGGCCGGCAGCTCCAGCAGGGGCTCGCTGGCCTTGTGGCTGCTCAGGCCGGGGCTGCTGCTGGGCGTCCAGGTGGTGGGCTTGGCATGGCTGCTGGCGTGCAAGGTGTGGCTGGTGTGGCCCCCACCATGCAGGCCGCCCATGCCCAGCTTGAAGGCCGACACGGCATCTGCCAGTCGGCCCGCCTGATCCTTCAGGCTTTCGGCGGCGGCGGCGCTTTGCTCCACCAGCGCCGCGTTTTGCTGCGTCATCTGGTCGAGCTGGTTGACCGAGTCGTTGACGTGGCCAATGCCCGAGCTTTGCTCAGCCGCAGCGGCCGAGATCTCGCCGATGATGTCCGACACGCGCTGCACGCTGGTCAGGATCTCGGTCATCGAGTTGCCGGCGTCCTTCACCAGGCGCGAGCCCGATTCGACCTTCTCCGAGCTGGAGTTGATCAGCGTCTTGATTTCCTTGGCGGCATTGGCGCTGCGCTGGGCCAGCGTGCGCACCTCGCCGGCCACCACGGCAAAGCCACGGCCTTGCTCGCCGGCGCGGGCGGCTTCCACGGCGGCGTTCAGCGCCAGGATGTTGGTCTGGAAGGCGATGCCGTCGATCACGGTGATGATGTCGTTGATCTTGCGGCTGGCGTCGTTGATCTCGGCCATGTTGGCCACCACCTGCGACACGATCTGCTCGCCTTGCTGGGCGGCCGAGGCGGCCCCTGAGGCCAGCTGGTTCGCCTGGCTGGCGGCATCGGCGCTCTGGCGCACCGTGCCGGTCAGCTCCTCCATCGAGCTGGCCGTTTGCTGCAGGTTGGACGCGGTCTGCTCGGTGCGGTTGGAGAGGTCTTGGTTGCCCGTGGCGATCTCGCTGGAGGCCGTGCTGATCGAGTCCGTGGCCTGGCGGATCACGCTGATGGTGTCGCGCAGCTTGCTCTGCATCTGCGTGACCGATGTACACAGCGATTGCGGGCCGGCACCCATGGTGTTGAGGTGGAAGTCCAGGTCGCCCTCGGCGATGCGGCTGACCGCGTCGCGCAGCGCGCTCGGATCTTCACCCAGGTCTTCGGCCAGGCTGGACGACAGCCGCCAGGCTGTGAGGCCACTGGCCACGACCATGAGCGCGCCGACGGTGGCGAGGGTGCCCAGGCCGCCGCCCGTGAAGGACGCCACGGCCAGGCCAGCGAGGAAGATGGCGGCGGCGCTGCCAGGCACCAGCCAGATGCGGGAATTGAGAGTCATCATGCCTCCATGCGCACAACGGGCCACCACTGGCCCGGCGTTGCACCACGGAAGGACTATCGACCTGGCCCGCGCGAACTGAAGGTGGCAAAAAGGCGAGGTTCGCGCAGCTTTTTACAATCCGGGCATGTCTGAAGCTTCCGCACCCACCCCTCCCGCGCGCACCGCACGCCGTGTGCTGCCTTGGGTGGCCATCCTTTACTTCTCCGAGGGCCTGCCCCTGGGCCTGTTCTACGACCTGTTTCCGGTGCACATGCGCCAGGGCGGTGTCTCACCCGCAGACATCGGGCTGCTCAGCCTGCTGGGCCTGGCCTGGACGGTGAAGTTCCTCTGGGCGCCGCTGGTCGATGCCGTGCGCCGCCACCGTGCCTGGGTGGCCGGGGCCAACCTGGGGATGGCCGCCGTGCTGGGGGCGCTGGCCTTGCACCCTGAGGCCGTGGCCTCGAACGCCTCGTGGCCCTGGTTCCTGCTGGCGGCCTTCACCGTGCTGAGCGCCACCAACGACATCGCCACCGACGGCTACACCATCGAGCTGCTCAGCCGCGACCAGATGGGCGTGGCCAATGGCATCCGCATTGGCTTTTACCGTGTGGGCATGCTGGCCGCCGGGGGCGTGCTGCTGGCCGCCGACCTGCTGGGCACCCCCGGCCACCCCGCCTGGGCCGCCGCCTATGGCCTGGCGGCGCTGCTGCAGGTGGGCAACGCCGTGGCGCTCAGCCTGGCGCCGGCCTTGCCCGAGCGGTCTGCTTCCCTTGCTGACGCCCCTTCTGCGTTGCAGGCCGAGCAGGGCCCCGGCAGCTGGGCCGTGCTGCGCACCCAGCCCGTGTGGCTGCTGGCGCTGGGGCTGATGCTGGCGGGCCTGCTGTGGCCGGTGCTGGGCACGGTGGCCAAGTGGTCGCAGGCGCCGTTTTGGGCCCCCGTGCTGGCCGTGGCCGGCACCTGGTGGTTCAAAGGCGCGATCCCGGTGGGGCTGATGTTTGCCGGTGCCGGCCTGATGGTGCGCGCCGCCCGCCGCCCCGAGGCCACGCAACTCGCCGCCAGCCCCGTGGTGGGCGCTTGGGTCGAGCTGCTGTCACGGCCCGGCATGCTGGCCGTGCTGCTGTTCATCCTCACCTTCAAGCTGGGCGACGCCGCCATGGGCTTCATGGTCAAGCCTTTCTGGGTGGACGCGGGCTTCACGCCGGGGCAGATCGGCCTGGTCAGCGTCAACGTCGGGCTGGGGCTGTCGATCGCTGGCGGCCTGACGGGCGGCTGGTTCGTCGACCGCCACGGCATCTACAAAGGCCTGTGGGTGCTGGGCCTGGCGCAGGCGGCTTCCAACCTGGGCTACGCCGCCGCCGCCTGGTGGGTGCCCCATGCCGAGCCTGGCCAGGTCGCGCCGGTGTACCAGGCGGCCGTGTACGCCGCCAGCGGGCTGGAGAGCTTCACCGGTGGCTTGGGCACGGGGGCTTTCATGGCTTTTTTGATGGCCATCACCTCCAAGCAGCGCGCCACCACCGAATATGCGATCCTGTCGTCGATCTTCGCGTTTTCGCGCGCCGTGGCCGGCTGGGCCGGGGGGCTGGGCGTGGAGCAGATCGGCTACGCCGCGTTTTTCTTCCTCACGTTCTGGTTATCCTTCCCGGCGTATGCGCTGCTGCCGAACGTGCGCCGCATGCTGAACGCCCCTGACGCCCCACGTTGACCACCATGCCATCGACCGTCCGCGCCGCCGTGCGCCTGCCTGTTCTGTCCACCCACCGCCCTGGCCCCAAGGCCTTGGCGCTGGCCGCTGTCGTGGCTTCGACCCTGGGTTGCGCCCCGGCCACCCTGCAAGCCCGCGAAGGCGTGGAGGTGGGCAAGAAGTCGGTGTTCGTGGGCCTGGTGCCCGCTGAAAAGCTCGAAGCCGCCGCCGACCAGCAGTACCTGCAGCTGGCCTCCGAGGCCAAGCAAAAGGGCGCCCTGGTGGACGACAACCACCCGCAGGTGATCCGCTTGCGTGCGATCGCCAAGCGCATCATCCCCTACAGCTACGAGTGGAACAAGCGCGCCAAGGATTGGCAGTGGAAGGTGGTGCTGCTCGACAGCAAGGAGCTCAACGCCTTTTGCATGCCGGGCGGCAAGATCGCCTTCTACACGGGCATCCTCGAGCAGCTCAAGATGACCGACGACGAGGTCGCCATGGTGATGGGCCACGAGGTGGCGCACGCCCTGCGTGAGCACGCCCGCGAGCGCATGGGCAAGACCAGCGCCACCAAGATCGGCGCCGGCCTGGTCAGCAGCCTGCTGGGCCTGGGCCAGGTGGGCGATTCGCTGCTCAACATGGGTGGCCAGCTGCTGACGCTGAAGTTCAGCCGCGAAGACGAATCCGAAGCCGACCTGGTGGGCATGGAGCTGGCCGCCCGCGCTGGCTATGACCCGCGCGCAGGCATCACGCTGTGGCAGAAGATGTCGGCCGCCGCCAAGGGTGCGCCGCCGCAGTGGCTGTCGACCCACCCGGCCGGCGCCACCCGCATCCAGGACATCCAGGCCAGCCTGCCCAAGGTGATGCCGCTGTTTGACAAGGCGGGCAAGCCCACGCAGCGCTGGGACGCGCCGCTCAAGAGCGGTGGCCTGGACGCCCAGGACGTGGACCGCGCCTGGGCCCAGGCCCTGCGCTACTGGGGTGTGGGCGAGGGCCGCCAGGCCAGCCTGGACACGCACGGCGCCCACTGAGCGCCGCCCGCTGAGCCTCGCCCGCTGAACCGCAGCCATCAGGCCTTGGTGGCGGCTGCGGCCGTGGTGGGCAAGGCCTGCGCCAGCTCGCCCACCCGGGCCAGGGCGCGGCGCTCGCGTGGCCCCCAGGCGCCGCCCACGCTCAGGCGCATGCAGTGGTCAAAGCGCCGGCCTGACGAGAACAAGCCGCCCGGCGAGATGCACAGCCCCTCGGCCAGGCAGGCCTCGTGCAGGGCCATGGCGTCGCGCCCGCCCGGCAGCTCCAGCCACAAGATGAAGCCGCCGGCGGGCGAGCTCATGCGCGTGCCCTTGGGGAAGTGCCGCGACACGATGTGCCGCACCTCGTCCATGCGCGTGGCCACGGTGGCCCGCAGCTGCCGGTAGCCGGCCTCGATGCCCGGCTGGGTCAGCAGGTCGGCCAAGGCGCGCTGCACCACCACCATCTCGCTGCCGCTGGTGGCCGCCTTGAGGCGCTGCAGCTTCTCGGTCAGCCTGGGCGGCGACACCAGCCAGCCCAGGCGCAGGCCCGGCGCGATGGTCTTGGTGAACGAGCCGCACAGCATCACCTGCTGGGCCGTGTCGAAGGCCTGCACCGCGCGGCGGCGGTCTTCGTCGTCGCACAGGTCGTTGTAGAGCACGTCTTCGATCAGCGGCACCTTGTGCCGCGCCAGCATCTGCGCCAGGCGCTTGCGCTCGGCCACCGGCATGCTGCTGCCCAGCGGGTTGGACAAGGTGGGCACGGCCAGCACGGCCTTGACGGGCTGGGTGTCGAGCGCGAGCTGCAGCGCATCGAGCGACAGGCCGGTGCGCGGGTGCGTGGGGATCTCCAGCGCCCGCAAGCCCAGGTGCTCGAGGATCTGCAAGAAGCCGTAGAAGGTGGGCGACTCCAGCGCCACCGTGTCGCCCGGTTGCGTGACGGCGCGCAGGCACAGGGTGATCGACTCCAGGCACGACGAGGTGATCAGCACATCTTGCGCATCGATGTGGCAGCCCATGCGCAGCGCATGGCGGGCCACGGCGCGGCGCAAGGCCTCGTCGCCCGGGCCCAGCGGGTAGACGCTCAGCGAATGCCGGTGGCGCTGCGTGGCGCGGCTCAGCGCCAGGCGCACCCGCTCGTGGCTGAGCAGCGATTCGCCCGGGCAGGCCGCGCCGAACGACACCACCTCGGGGTCATGGGCCAGGCCGGTGATGCGCGTCACCAGCTCGCTGATGCCCACATTGACCGCCCGACGCGGTGGCCGCGAGGGCGCAGGCTCCGGCAGCACGGGCGCGCGGCTGGCCACGAAGTAGCCCGAGCGCGGCCGCACCTCGATCAGCCGTGCGTCTTCCAGCAGGCGGTAGGCCTGCACCACGGTCGAGGGCGACACGCCCTGCTGGCTGGCCATGCGCCGCACCGAGGGGATGCGCTCGCCGCGCGGCAGGGTGCCGCTGCGGATCTGCTGCGTCATGGCATCGGCGATCTTGAGGTACAGGGTGTCGGTGGTGGCATCCATGCGCCCATTCTGTACGGTCTGGCGGTGTGCCGACCAGTACAGATGGTGATCAGCCTGGGGCACACAGCTGGCGGTGGCCCCCAGCTGTGTGGGGCGCATTGGCACGGGGCTGCATCTGGCGTGGGGCCGGGGCTCGCGCCATGCTGAGGCCATGCCATGCACCGCCCTGCACCCTTTGAGCGCTCTCCAGCACCTCGCCGACCGGCAGGTGCGCCGCCTCGTGCTGCAGCCTGGGGACGTGGTGCAGGTGCGCAGCGGTGTGCTGTGGCTGACGCAGGCGGGCGATGTCGCCGATCACCTGCTGCCGGCGGGCAGCGTGTGGCGCTCGCCGCTCAAGCGGCCGATCGTGATCCAGGCGGTGTCAGGCCCGGCAAGCTGGGCGCTGCAGCCGCATCGCTGGCCTTGAGCTGCGTGGCGGCGCGCCGCAGGTCTTCCGTCGTCTGCCCTTGGCCATCCGGAGCCCAGCCGGGCGGGCCGAACAGGTGACCCCACACCGCACGCAGGCTGCGGGCACGGCCCAGGTCTTGGAGCAAGGCCCAGGCCTCGCTGAACTCGATCTTCACGAAGTTGTGGCCCTGCATGGGCTGCACCAGGCCGTAGCGCGGCGGCTCGGCGGCGTCTTCGGGCACGTAGGTGCCAAACAGGCGGTCGAAAATGATCAGCACGCCGCCGTAGTTGGCATCCAGGTAGCGCAGGTTGGCGCCATGGTGCACGCGGTGCGCCGAGGGCGTGTTGAGCACCCACTCCAGCGGCCCCAGCTTGGGCACCCAGGTGTTGTGCAGCCAGTACTGGTAGAGCAGGTTGAGCGACACCATGCCGCCCACGGCCTTGGGATCGAACCCCAGCCAGGCCAGCGGCGCGAAGAACAGCCCGCCTCCGGCGATCTTGCCCAGCAGCCCGAAGCGGAACGAGGCGCCCAGCGTCAGGTGGTTGGGCGAGTGGTGCACGCGGTGCTGCATCCAGAACCAGCGCACCCGGTGGGCGCAGCGGTGGTACCAGTAGTACATGAACTCTTGCGCCACAAACAGCACGGCCAGCGTGGCCGGGCCACTGAGCTCGATGGTCTGCAGCCGGTGCGCGTACGCCCACTTGGTGATGGGCAAGAACAGCGACCAGCTCACGAAGATGATGAGCAGCACGCGCACCAGCTGGTCGCCGATCGACACCGCGAAATCCCACCAGTCAAAGCCTTGCCGGCGCGAGGCCCACAGGCCTTCGATGGCCGCCAGGCCGATGTAGATCGGCAGCACCCAGACGAGCTGGAAGTCGTCGAAGGCGCGCCAGTCGGCGTTGGTGATGGGGTAGCTCAGCATGGCATGGCGTGCGGCCCGCAGGCCTTCAGAGGTAAGGGTTGCCCACGCGTTCTTCGCCGAAGGTGCTCTCGGGCCCGTGGCCCGGGGTGAAGGTCACGTCATCGCCCAGCGGCAGCAGCTTGCCCTTGATGGCGTTGATCAGGTCGGCGTGGTTGCCGCCGGGGAAATCGGTGCGGCCGATGCTGCCGGCAAACAGCACATCGCCCACATAGGCATGGCGCTCGGTGGGGTCGAAGAACACCATGTGGCCGGGCGTATGGCCCGGGCAGTGCAGCACCTGCAGCGTGCAGTGGCCAAGCGTGAGCGTGTCGCCATCTTTCAGCCACTGGGTGGGGGTGAAGGGCTCGGCCGGTGGGAAGCCGAACATCTGGCTCTGCTTGGGCAGGCCGTCGATCCAGTAGTCGTCGCCCTGGCCGGGGCCAATGATGGGCACCCCATGCTCGCGCGCCAGCGTGCCGGTGGCGCCGGCGTGGTCGATGTGGGCGTGCGTGAGCCACAGCGCCTTGAGGGTGAGGCCGCGGTCGGCGATGGCCTTTTTCAGCACGGGGATGTCGCCACCCGGGTCGATCAGCGCGGCGTCGTTCGTGTCGCTGCACCACACGAGCGAGCAGTTCTGCTCGAAGGCGGTGACGGGGAGGGTGAGGCGGTGCAGGGCCATGGGGTGACGGTCAGGAAGGCGGGTCGATTCAGGCACCCACTGTACCGAAGTTGCCGCCAGGCGCGCGCCCTCGCCAGGCCTGGGCGCCGGGGCGAACGCACGACAGGCCCCGTGGCCATTCGGCCATCCGCTGACCGCGCTCCCGGGAATATGGGATTTTCACGTGGTGGACGGTTCCTTAGACTTTCTGCCGGTATTTCTATCAACAACATTTTTCAGGGTGGTTTCCATGAAAGTTCGTCATGCCATGGGCATGGGCGGCGCGTCTGCGCACGCCATTTCTTCTTTGATTGCACTGGCCGCGATGGCCACTTGTGCCCCCACTTGGGCGCAAGGCACCGGCTGCTATGGCGTGCCGGCGGTGCCCACGCCGCCCACGTCGGGCTACATCGATGTGCGCACTCATGGCGCCCAGCCCAACGATGACATCGACGATGCCGACGCGATCCAAAAGGCCATCTATGAGGCCAAAGATGGCCAGTTCATCCGCTTCCCAGCCGGGCGCTACATCATCAGCAAGTCGTTGCAGGTGACTCGCCCGGGTGTCACGCTTTGGAGCGACGGCGCCACGTTGCATGGCACCGATCCA
>JACCDX010898580.1_pt1 | contig 21623 bp, 23 predicted proteins | sample 7449681 | NCBI WGS metagenome assembly JACCDX01 (sample SAMN15323450, study PRJNA562643) | freshwater metagenome | isolation source: river surface water | place: USA:Blue River Watershed | collected 2017-08-18
CTAAGTCATTGATTCCAATAATTCTACCATTTGTAACACCAGCTGCAATTGTCCAAGGTGTAATACCAGTCAATCCTGAGCTATGTTTCTTCATATAAGTAGTTGCTACATATGAAGCTGGTGGAACGTTCATTGGTCTACCGTTATCTGATATCTTCAAGTATGGTAAGAAATAACCAACACAAGTAGCTCCTTCACCTTCACCGAAAGAATATTGGAATAAAGGTCCAGTTGAATCATCACCACCTTTAGCGATGAATTCTGCACTTATAACACCATCCTTATTAAGGAAAGAAGGAGAAACCGAAGCTTTATAGTCTTTAATCGAAGGCATATTTAAGAAACCAAATGCATCTTTTCTTTCACCACAAATATCAACTAATTGTTGTTTAGAGTTCTCAGTTAATCCATTTCCAAATGAATCAATTAAATATCTAAAGTCAATTGCCTCTTTGTTTGTTAACGCTTTGAATAATGGAGTTCCTTTAGCGACAACATTTAAAATCTGATTTTGTCTAACCTCTGTACCATCTGGCATAGAAGCATCTCTTAGTTTAAATCCGTTCAACGCCATAGCTTTATAAGTCTCAACATAAGAATCAACAGTTTTATATCTCATTGTTTGCAAATCACCATCCAAATCAACAACATTGATAGCGGAGTCACAAGTCAACTCAACAAATCTTCTATCCTTCACATACATTTTTTTATCAATAATTCTAGTCATTCTTCTAGGATATTCACCAGATCCTAATTTAGATGTGTCAATAAACGCATCTAACCAATCACCTTTCACAACTTCGGTGTATCTTTGCGCATCTACTAAAACTTTATTTGGTTGTCTAACATAACCCTCTGGCATTTCAACTTCTAATGATTGTTTATAATTAGAATCTTGTGAATAAACCCAGAAAGTATTGTTAGCTGTAATATTCGAATTTGTGAATAGACCATCATCTTTTAATAAAAGATTATTTAGATTAAGAGCAGAATCTTTAAACTCAATGTTTAAATCATTTGTTCCTAGTGCATAATCAGTTGTTACATACATTTTCAAATAATGAGCAAATGAGTCATTTCTGTTATAAATAGATGTTATTATTGGTAAATACTCATATGTTAAAGTTCTATCAACTCTATAAATTGAAACATCACTTGTTAAAGTGGATAAAGTTTCAACTTTTTGATTGGATTGATCATATTTAAATTCATATTTCTGAAAAAGTGATGATTGATCTGGGGTAGTTATAGTCAATAATGATTTATTTAAAGAGCTTTCTCTAAACGAAATTTTATCACCCTCATCTATTGTTGATGTTAATGAATTAGAAAGATCATTACCGGATAACATAATATAGTTATAACCAGCAAAAGATGATGTAACACCTGTATTTAAACCAGTAGTAGAAGAAGGATCATTTCCTCTAAAGAAAGAAACACTCATTGTAGCACCACCCTTAACCAAATTTGAATACATATAATCTTTTAAGTTTATTAAACCATTATAATAATCTAAATAAAGTTTGGATTGGTATCCAGCAATACCAAATGATGCACTAGGTCCACCCGCTGCACTTTTAATACCACCAGTACCTAATATCATCTCATTGTCTTCTGTATAGAAACACAAGAAACCATCTAAAACAGTCGGTAACATATTTTCTGTAAAACCAGTATTTAAAATAAATGACTTGTCGGAATTATCAGCTGTTACAATGTTAGTTATGGTCATGTTTTTAACTGGGAATTTTAAATTATCCTGAGCATTAACACCAGGTCCTAAAACCATAGCCATTTTGTTTTTATTAGGAGATCTAAGTAATCCCACTAATCTATTAAACATTTTAATTTTTCTAAGTTGTGAAAAATTAAAGCCCATTTTATCATTTGTTTGAATGTTTGTGTTAAAGAAGTTAACTTTTAATGATCCATTATCAACCAAATCAACAGAATAATCAAATGTATTATTTAATAAAGCGACTGAGTGTGTATTTTTTGCACTAACTTGTCCAAATGGTGTACACAAAACCGGAGATGTTAGTTTAATACTTATATCGCAAATATTGGCAGGGTCTGGGTCACTATAAGTAACACTAGCAATTTGAGCAACCGAGAAATAATACTGAGGGAGTCCTTTGAAATTTTCTCTCTCAAAAGAGACTCTTACGAAAGAACCTGTTAAGAATCTACTTCTAAATTCTGCATTAAATGTACCATTTTTAAAATATTCTATCTCACCATATAAATTATTTTTTGAATTTAATTGACCATTATAAAGTGACGTAGGGTCATATCTATCATAAAAAGAAGGAGGTAAGTATGTATATTCAACTGCCTCACCTTGTATTTTGTACTGAAGTATATTTACCTGAGCAGCAGACCCATTAGAGAATGTAGCAACAGTAATACTTGTATTTCCGTTACCAGGAAAACCAGATGCAGAAGTTAAACCAACACCAGAAGGAGCAGCAACAAGATCCATAAAGTTTGAATCAAAAGTAGAAACAGAATTCATAGCTGTTGTATCCGGTTTTATAGTAACTGGATAAGAAATTGGTTCTGAAAAAGTACCATTGTTAATTTCAATTTTCATATAAGATAAAACAATCTCATTTGAAGGAACCGCTGGATATTTACCAATCTCTTTACTGAAATAAGGTTTCAATTCTCCATCTTGATCAACTGAAAATGCTGCATAATATGAAGCTGTATAAGATAGTTTTGGGTAATATTTATTATCTACACCAAATGAGAATGTCGCAGAGCTTCTAATAGGAACATACTTATTATTTATAATAGCATAAGGTTGTGGTGTGTCAGCAATATTAGATGTAAAGTGAACCATATTTATATTTGTTGCTGAATAAGTCAGACCAGATAAATATCCAGTTGTGTTAAGAGCTCCTAATCCGAATACATTACCCTCGGCTAACCAAGCAGTTCTGTGAAATGAATTTGCTAAACCCCATTCTTGTTGATATCCATAAACACCATCTGGTTTAGCAAATGAATTAGTAGCTGAACCAAAGAAATGATCTAAATTACTATAAGTACCCATCAAAGCAGTAACGTTTCCTGGCATATCTAATGGATTGGATTTGTACTCCATCTCCTCAACGATGTCTTCTCTATAAGATAGGAAGTCAATATTCGTTTCATTTTTAGCGGCGATTGTATGACCAACTAAATCTATTTTACCATTAAAAAAGTCGGTTTCAGCTAAATCCGTGTTGAATGCACAAAAAACTCCAGTTTTATCAGTATCTCTGTTTAAAACAGTTTCGATGAATATATTTCTACCATTAGTATCTCTAAAATATGGAATCAAAGAAAGAGCTTGATAATATCCTAAAGTTGTAACATTTCTGTCATTTATAAACTCAAGTAAAAAGTTTTTTCTAAGACCATCTGCACTAAAGTATCTTTGCCATCTTTGATCCAAAGATAATGATCTATAATCAGACCAATCACCAGAAACAACAACAACATCAACTAAATAATCAGAAGCCCAATCAAGTGGATTAACATATGTCGGTACTTTATCTCTAGAACCATACCACTCTAATAATGTTCTATCAAATCCAGCTGATTGTGATTTAATTATGAAGATAGTTGCTTTTTTATCAGATATATTTGTTATATTTAATAATCTGTTAGTAGATCCTGGATTATTTCTTACTATATCCAAGAATGCCTCGGTATCTCTTTTCCAGAAACCAGTTGTGTCGTGAAATCTTCTAAAAGGAGCTCTTCTCTCAACATCATTTAACATATCAGATGATAAAGAAATTGATTGATACTCCAATGTATCTAATTGATCATTGGTGCTCAATAAGTTCATTGCGAATACTGGAGAACTCTCCAACATTTTAGCCACAGTTCTATGAAAATAAGAGTCTTTTCTTTCAAGTCCTCTGTCGATTGGACCAAAAACAGCTTCTAAATCTGAAACTGAATTCAATCTTATCGGAGTATTCACAGGACCTTTTCTGGAAACACCAACAACAAGATTAGTAATACCCTCAACTAAAGGGGTTTGAATAATCGAGTTATCAAATTCTTCAATAAAGATTCCAGGTCTTTTGTATTTTCCAATTTGAATTGCCATATTTTTTTATTATTTTTTTTTGTACTATAAACTATATATAAAGAAAAAAAACTCATTTTTTTCCATTTTTATTTATTAGTAACATTTTTTATAAGATCGTCAATCTCCTTTTTATCGGAGTCCATCTTCTTTTTAATTTTTTGAGATTCAATATTTATTTCATCAAATAATTTCTTTATTAATAATTTCTTATCCGTTATTTTAGAATCAATCGAATTTATAAGATCTTTATATTTTTTTTGATCATCTTTATTTTGAATACCATTCATAACATCTGTTGATTGAATTTTTGATTTATTATCATCCTCTAACTGTTTTTGTAAATCTTCCAATTGAGCTTTCTTTTTAGAGACTTTTAAATAGTTTAATAAAAAATCGTTGTTCGATTTATTAATTTCATCTTGTATAGATTTAATCTTATTAACATCTTTGGATTTAAAAGCTATATCAATTTTGGATTTTTTTTGATTATACTCTTGAATATTTTTGTTTATCTTATTTAGTTTCTCTCTTGGACTAAATGAGATGTCAATAGAATCAGATGGAGTTCCTAATATATTAGACTCCTTATCCTCAAATAAACTTTTAAAATTTTTTAAATATTTCATCATGATTTGGTTATTTCTGTTCCTTGTGGTAAATTAGATAATATTGAATTTTTACCAGACTTCCCATTTACCCATTTTTTAATATAATTATCCATCATCTCATTATCAAATTCAAATACTTTATCATCATCCATCAAATAATGTGATTCGACAATCTTGAGTTTTTTAGTCTCAATATCTTTAAAATCACTTGAATAATTTAGATTGATCTCAGAACCAATTTTGAATAAAGAGCTTATTGATTGTTTATTGATAGATGTGAAGAAATCTGCATATGATTTACCACCATCTCTTTTTGGTGATTCAATCAATTTACTTGATAATTTACCCGGGGAAAGTTTATAACTTTTAATCGTATCATTCAATAACTGTTTAAAAGGTCCAAAACTTCTATAAAAAATAATTGAATATTTACCATTTTTATATCCTTCTAAGAATAAATGATATTGTTTTATTTCATCACTATCTATATCATTGCAAACTAAACAAATAAAACTACCTGGTTTCACATCTTCTTTTACTTCCGATATTTTATTAAATGATAACTTAATCGATTTATTTTCTTTATTAGGATCCACATCAGATTGTAATTCAAAGTTTTTTTCAATAGTATCATTACTACCATCTGGATTCAAATCAACAGAACCTGCTCCTTCTCCAAAATAATTGTCTAATATTTTTGATTGAGCTCCCCCAGAACCATTACCATATAACTTACTACCATCTAACATGTCTGTCATAAATTTTCTAAGTTGAGCTCCCTTTTCAGGTCTTAAATCATCACCAACTCTCAACATGGTTTTCTTATCAAAAATGACTTGATATCTTCTATCTCCTAATATATCATAAACACAATTTTCCCACTGATTAAATGTATTTTTGTGTCTCCAAGGACCACCATTCTCACCACTACCCATAGAGTCATACTCATTTAATAATGATGGTCCAGGACCACCGCTTCTCTTTGAAATAGAATTTGACATATATAATTTATAAGCTTGGTTAAATGTTTTTATTATATCAATAATAGGATCAAATCCATCAATTATAAATTTTGGAGTTTTAACATCTTCCAATTTTTTATTTAATTCCTCAATATCTTTATCAGTAACACTATCAACATGTTTTATGGTCAAATCACAATTCTCATAAAAGTATGTTTTAACCTCACTATCGTTTTGTGATTCTGATTGACCATCTTCTTTACTATCTTCGGAGTCATTAGTTTCATCAGCCTCTTTTATAATTCTAAAATCTAAATATTTAAGCAATAATGATTCTTTAGTTGGTTTAGCTTCTGGTTTAGCTTCTGGTTTAGCTTCCAGTTTTAATTCTTCTAAATTTATTTTTTTTAATTCTTTTATAGTTTCTACGAAATCTTTAAGAGACTTACCCAAATCACCAAGTTCTCCATAAAGATTTTCACCATCAAATTTAATAGCGGTATTAGCGAATCTAGCAATTTTTTCAGCAACTATAATTTTTTTATTTTTATCACTAATTATATCAATACTTTCTTTATATAAAGTATCTTTTGACGAATTCAATGTTTCTTTTTTATCACCTATTAAATATCTAAGTATCTCTTTGTATAGAGATATAATAGCTTTTTTAGAACCATCATCTATATATTTAGATGTTATCGAATTTAAAAATTCAGATGTTATAGAAATACCCTTATCTTTAGAATTCTCAAGTGATTGACAAGCAGCTTTTATTTTTTCATATGCTTGTGTCGCGTGTGTCGATGCTTTTGTTATAGCGTTTCTATCTGAACCAGATCCACTACCAACTGGATTTACACTACCTACTTTATTACTACCGGATACTGGAGAGTTTTCAAAAACATATTCTATTTTTTCCATCTTTAACTCTATACCCTCCGGTAACTCACAATTCCATCTCTCGACATCTTTTTTGAAAACCAAATCCTTTGTACCTGGTTTAGTCATCTGATAAAAAGGTACTAATTTACCCTTATATTTAACTTGTGAGTTTTTTGCCCATATATCTTTAGTAGTTAATTTATTTTTATTATTTGGCGAAGACTCTATTTTCTTTAAAGTGTCTCCTGGTTTAGTAACATATATTAGAAATTTTTCAGATGGTATTTTTTTATCCAATTTATAATTAGATAAAACTAAAGACAGTGATTTTAAATTTTTAATCATAGTTGGATAATATCTAGAAATATCCAACGATTTCTTTTCTTTATCTTCCTCTTTTTGACCTTGTGCATCCTCCTGACTCTCATCTTGACCTTCTTCATCCTCATCATCGTCAAATTCTCCTTCACTTTCTTCCGGTAAACTTTTAAGAAATTCTAAAAAATCTTCTAATTCTTTTTTTATCTTATCTTTATTATCAAAATCTTCAACTTCATCAATTTGTTTTAAAGCCTCTTCTGTTAGTCCAATTAATTGAACCGTTTTAATATTTGAATCTACTCCGTTTTTAATAGAAGCTATAAATGAATGTATTTTTATTTTAGATATCATTTTTTTATCATCTTCTGTCAATGATTGCATTTTATTATTCATTATAATCTCATCGAAAATTCCTTCTAATCTAGATGTTAAAAATTTCATACGAGCTCTACCTATTAAAACTTTAGCTTTTCTTATAAGATGATTTATAAATCTACCAATTAAAGAATCATTCCAACCAATGTCATTGTGAAATGGACCGGCTCCATAGGCATCAGATTCATATATTCTAAAATTCTCACCAGAATATGGTGTTTTTTCATATTTATTATTAAGTTTAGACCTTTTTAAAAAATCTTCTCTATTGCTAAGATATTTCATTTAAAAAATTTATTTTCTGTATATATTAAATAATTATTTTGTAAAAAATAAAAAAAATTAGTATATTTGTTTAAATAAAAAAAACAACATTATGAACATTAAAAACTTAAATATAAAATTGATTGATTTGAGAATGTATAATGATCAACAATTATCGGTTATTAATAAGCAGATAAATGTTGCTGATGGTTGTTTAGAGAATCTAAAAAGAAAAGGAGTTATTAAATTATGGTTTGATAACACATTAAATGTTGAAGTTGCTTCTTTATCCAAAGAAGATGTTGGTTTGACAACAAGAGGTTACTATAAGGGTATTGTGATCAAAGAAGGAATTGATCCACTTTCTAAAAAAGAAAAAGATAATCTATTGAGTATGAAAGCAACTGTTTTCAACACAAAAAGTATTAATACGAAGAGTGAAGAATCTAAACCAAAAACTCAAAATAAAACAAATACTGAGAATACAATTGATCAAATAGACGATCTTATAAAACAAAAACAAAATTTACAAGAAAGAATATCAACAATATTGAAAGAAATGGAAATACAACTATCAATTTGTATAAATGAAGAAAATTTCGAAAAAGCTGCAATTTTAAGAGATAAAATAAACAAATTAAAATAATTTTGCTTATATTTGTTAAACAATTAATCAATAATAAGTATGTCTAAGAATATAACATTTAAAAAAGAAGATATAATATGTATGACTCTCAATATGAGCAATCCTCATATCGAATTTCTTTGCGAGAGATATAATCTAGATTATGATGTTATAATTGACTATAAAAAAAGAAATATAAAATATGTTTATATTGATATAAAAAACTTTCTTATAGTAGCTCACTTAATAAACAATACATTATCTGTTCATGTCCCATATACGACAAGAATAAACAGTGTTACTCTAGAAAGTATAAAACCTCTACAAACACCAAAATTACCAAAAAGTAAAACTCCAATACCTAACAATAATAAGGAAAATAACAAAAGAAAAGATTCTATATTGGAATCTAATCAAAATAAAACTAAAGAGTTAGAATTAATTAATGTGGATAATCTTCTTATAGAAAAAGAGATATTAGAATCAAAAATATCAAAAGTCTTAATTGAGTTAGAAGAAGATATGATTAAATGTGTGGAAAATGAAGATTATGAAAAAGCTGCGATATTAAGAGATAAAATAAACAAATTAAAATAGTATATTTCTATTTAGTAGAAGATAGAGAGACTTTCAAAAGAAGTCTCTTTTTTTTATTTAATATATATACTAAAATATATTATAGATATGAGATTTAAACAATTATTACATAATAGTAAAATTTATAAAATCGAATCAGAGATTGTTAAAATATTAATGGATAATAATTTTCATTGGCTGGTTGATTCGGAAACAGAAAATGCTGAAATTGAAATAAAAAACAACACCATTATTTGGCATGATGGCATATTTTCATCTGGTGATTGGTATTATGGAATTTTTAAAAACGGAGAATTTTATGGTACATGGGAGGGTGGTATTTTTGAAAAGGGTTTATTTAATGGAGATTGGAGAGATGGTATTAATTTAAGTGAATATTTATCATAATTTTTTATTTTTAAAAGCCTTTAAAAAATAAAAATTTTAAAGATTTTAAAATTAATAAAAAAAATCAATAAAATATATAAATTAGGATATTTTATTATATCTAAAAAATTAAAAAATCACTATGAAAAAGAGAAAAATAGATTTGAAGCCAATTGGTAAGGTAATTGTATCAAATGATAAATTTAAGATATCTAAAGACAATGATGATTATTTTTTTGAAATTGGTAAAGAACTAACACATGATGTAGGTGAAGCAGTGGCAATCTTAATGAGAAAAGCGGACTTTAATGACGAAATTTGGAATTTAGAAATTAATAATATTGTGACGGAGAATTTAACACCAGCAAAAACTTTATTTTGGTTAACTGGAGGTTATTCTGAGTGGAGAACTCTAGAAAATTATAAAAAGCCGTGGAGTGAATATTGTTTAGAATTCCAAGAGGAATTTGGATATTTAATAATTAATATTATAAAGAAATCCAAAAAACTTAAAGATATTAGAGACCTTTTTATAAAACATCTAAATCTACCAACTCTATATGAATTTGCTCTAAGTAGAAATATGATATAAAAATAATAAAACCCATCAAAAGATGGGTTTTATTATTTAATATATATTATATGGATAATATGACATCAGTATGTAGTAACCAATGGTGCAAAGCTACTTTTAATTATACAAAAAATGACCTCATTGAAGATGAAAATGGTAATTTTTTAAAACCAAATGTTTGTAATAAATGTAAAAGTTTTGATACAGAATTAAGTGGTGGTGTTAGTTGGAAAAACAAAGAATACGAAGGACCAAGATTTGATAACGAACCACATCCAATGATTTATAAAATAAAAAAATATTTTTAATATGAAAGCTCATCTATTTGATTTAGATACAATATTAATTGTTAATAAAATGGTTTGGATTATTGATAAGAAAAATCCAAACATACCTATAATTAAGATAACCGAATCGGATTATAATCTTATAAAGAAGGGTATATTTAAAAATAATGGTGAGAGGTTTTATTTTGGTAATAAAAATTATTGGATTCCAAAAGAAATTTCAAACGAATTAAAAATAAAATTGAAAAAATTTGGAATTGATATAACAAATCTATCATTCTCATTAAGAGAATTTGTTAACTCTGAGGTAATTGGTGAATTAGAGTATGAAATAAACTACGATATTTTACAAACCATTAAAAATACACAAGATCATATATTTTTTATTTGTTCAAAAAATAATAAAAAAAATTACGAAAGAATAATTAAGAAAATAGAAGATAAACTATATGATATGGGTCTTAAAATTGAAGATATATACTACTTATCCGAAACTTTCTTCAATAGAGATTTAGACGAAATTCTATATAAAAAAGTAAGAATAATATTACAAAAACTATTAGGATTTAAAACAGAAAATAATAAATTTATCGATGACTCAATAATAGAGTATGATGAAATAAATTATTATGATAATGAATTAGAGAATATTAATCTACCAATTAACGATTTTCTAAAAACCATTATAGAAAACTCAGATGAATATTTGAAAAATAAAATAATTAATAAAATAAATTCTGTTGAAAAAACAGTTTATACTAACTGGGTTAGTCCAAATAAAGTAAATAGAATACAACAAAAAAAGACTATTTTAAGCTATTCTAAACTAATAAAAACATTTGAAAGTTTTAAATACTTAAAATAATTATCGTTTCTTTTTATCCTGTTTTTCTTTATCTTTATTGATCATAGCTAACTTAATTAAATCATTTAATTTTCTATTATCAGTGATATCACCATCCTCATCTTTACTATCCTTTAACTCCTCGACTATTTTTTGAGGGTTTATTTCTTCATTTTCAATTTCATTAAATCCTAAATCTTTTCTAAGTGTTTTATAAAACTTCTCAAATTCGGTTCTTTGACCCATTAAAAATTTAGAATTCTCTCTCATTTGACCAATCGTTTGGTTAACAACCTCATGCATTCTAGCTGAATTATCACCATTATCAACTTGTCTCAATTGACTTAAAAAGTTTTTTCTCGTCATTTTAGCTAAAAATAAACTTTCAGCATACACCAATGAATCTTCTTTCATCTTAGCTAAGATATAAGGATGTTCTTTTAGTTTTGGAATATCACTTAAATACAAATCAACTAAAGAACCTAAAACATCACTTGATTGTTTTGATGATGATGTTAAATCCGATTCATAATCATATATTTCTATTTCACCCAAATCTGGTAAGTCATCCATTGTTGCTAGATGTGATGAGATATCAAAATTTGTAGATTCTGATTGTATTTGATCGAATTCATCTTTAATTCTATTTTTTTCTTTATCTGATTTTGACATAATTAATTCTTAATTTTTTCCTTTTTTAGAAAGTCTTTTAATATTCTATCCATTAGCTTTGATTTATTGATAAAATTACTCTCACAATATTTTTCAAATTCCTCATAAGTTTCAATATCAACCGAAAAACCAACTTTCAATTTTTTAATTCCTGACTTTCTTCCCATTAATTATATATTAATGGAAAAAATTGAATTTTTTCCACTTTTTTATTTAAATATATATTTATATGGCAAAAAAGGTTATAGAAGATTTAGAAGAAAGACAAATGGTCTTTACAACAAAAATTGTTGATGAGGCTACAGATAAAATAAATGACGGTGTTGTACTAAAGAGATATCAAAATCCTTGGTTAAAAAGTGAGGTTGGTATTAAACGTTCCGGTATTTCTTTCAGGATGACTGCGGAAGAACAATCAGAATATGTTAAATGTGCTATAGATATACACCACTTTACCGAACAATATTGTAAAACAAAAAGAGAAGATGGTAGTGTTGGTTCAATAACATTGAGAGATTATCAAGAAGAGATATTAGACAACTTTGTACAAAGTAGATTCAATATACTAATGGCTTCAAGACAGGTTGGAAAATGCTTCTCTTTCAATACTTTATGTGAAATTGAAAGAGATGGGATTATTGCTAATTTTCGTATCGGAAAGCTTTATTATTATATGTTATCAAAAGAAAGGAGTTTAACATATCTGGAAAAGATTAAAATAAAAATTTACGATTTTATATACTTTCTAGAAAATTGACAGGAAGCCATAAATTTTTAATATATAATATAAAATTATAAATTTTATGATAATAAATGATAATAATGAAACGGTTACTTGTAGAATATGTGGCGAGCAATGTAGAAGAATATATGGAAAACATTTAAAGTTCTCACATAATAACATGACTACCAAAGAGTATAAAAATTTATACCCTGAAGCACCTATTATGGCTTTATCGGATAAACAAAAAACTACAACAAATTCAGGAAAACACATGAAAGAAGAAAAATATAAAAAAATGTTTTCTGAGAAAATAAAAGGTGAAAAAAATCCAAATCACAAATCCAAAACCACTGAAGAAGTTAGAAAAAGTAGAAGTCCTTTTTCTAAGTATTTTTCAAAATATGATGGTATAGAAAATATTAAAGAACACATAAGTGATTTTATCAAAATATCAATCAAAGATAGGGTTTCGGATACGACACTGAAATACTATTTAGATAGAGGATATGATGAAGAAGTTGCTAATGAAATGTTAAGTGATAGACAAAGAACATTCTCTTTAAAGAAATGTGTTGAGAAATATGGTGAATATGAAGGATATAAAAGATGGTTAGATAGACAAGAGAAATGGCAAAGAAATTTATTGGAAAATGGTAATATTAAATGTGGATATTCCAAAGTATCACAAGATTTATTTTTCAATATATTAAAAAACTATGACTATAATAAAACAGATATGAGTAAAATATATTTTGCCACTAAAAATAAAGAATACTTTTTATCATTAAAAGATAAAGGATTTTTTGTTTATGATTATGTTGATTTAAATTCTATGAAAATAATAGAATATAATGGTGACTTATACCATGCTAATCCAAATTATTATAATGAGAATGATTACACACACCCATATTATAAAGAAAATGGTCCATCAGCATTAGATATGTGGAATAGAGATAAAATGAAGATCGATATAGCTGTTAAAAATGGATTTGAAGTTTTAGTGGTTTGGGACTCTGATTATAAAAGAGATAAAAACAAAATAATAGATGAATGTTTAAATTTTTTAAAAATAAAATAATAAAACTACTCTATAAAACAATTGAGTTAATAGAAAAGTATGAGTATAGAAAATTAAATTTGGATGAGAATGATGTTTCTAAAAAAATATTAGAAACTATAAGAGTATCTAATATAAAAGTAAATACTGATACTGGATTTCAACCTATATCCGAGTTACATATAACACAACCATATACTCATTATATTTTAAAAACTAATGATTTTGAATTATCATGTGCTGATAATCATATTGTTTTTGATAATAATATGAATGAGATATTTGTTAAAGATTTAACAATAGGTTCTTTTATACAAACCGAAAGTGGAATTCAAGAGGTTAAATCGATTAGTATTGAGAATTATAAATCATCTATGTTTGATGCAACTGTTGATCATGAAAATCATAGATTCTACACAAATGGTATTTTATCTCATAATACGGTTTCATCAGCAATATTTATATTACATACAATTTTATTCAATAATGACAAAAACGTGATGATTGTTGCCAATAAAGGTGATACCGCTGTCGAGATTGTTGATAAAGTAAAATCGATTTATACTCTACTACCATTCTTTTTAAAACCCGGTGTTAAAACTTGGAATCAAAAATCACTAACATTTGACAATGGGTGTAGAATTAAAACATCAGCTAGAACAAAAACACCAGCAATTGGTTTTACCATTGACTTACTTTATCTAGATGAGTTTGCTCATATTCCATCAAATATTATTGAACCTTACTATACAGCAGCTTTTCCAACTGTATCAGCGGTTAAAAACTCAAAGATTATCATTACATCAACACCAAATGGTATGAATTTATTCCACAGGTTACTAACAGACGCGGAAAGACCAGATGGTGATCCGCAGAAGAATAACTATAAACCAATGAGAGTTTATTGGTATCAAGTTCCGGGTAGATTTGTTACTTATATAAGATTAAATAATCACAAATTATATGAATATGGAGTTAGTGTAAATGATATAATGAAAGTTGTTGAGGATTCATTTGCTAAACAAACAAAAGTTGAATTAGAATTCAATATAGATACACAAAAGGATGTAATAAATGTTTATAACAATAATAAATGCTCTGAAGATGATGTTAGAATGTTGAGGTTTACTGATAAAAATGGTAAAGAGAATTCAATATTATCTGTATCAGAAATAACTACATGGAAAGACGAGGCTGTTAAAGATATTGGTGGTGAAGACGCATTTAACCAAGAGTATGGATTAAGATTTATAAATGGTAGTAAATCATTATTAAACGAGTCTATAATTGATGAGTTACTAAAATCTAAAGTTAATTATGTTTATGAAGAAATAGAAGAGTTTAGAAAACTAAGATTTACATATAACGATTTGAGATGGATAGATGATGATAACACATTTTTACCTATAATGAGAAAGGAATATAAAATAGTGATATCTGTTGATATATCAGAAGGACTGGGTCAAGATTATTCGGTGATAAATATATTTAAAGTAAGTGAGAAATCCATAGATCTTATAGAAGAACAAAAATTTAATTATAAATCAATAACAGATTTCTTCAGACTTGAACAAATTGGCATTTATAGAAATAATTTTACATCAGTAAAACAATTGGCTGAATTATTATATTTAATTTCCTTTGAATATTTCAATCCGGAAAATGTTAAAATTGTATTAGAGTTGAATAATTATGGTAATACATTATTAGCTGAGATGCCACATGTTTTTGATGGTAATAATCAATATGGATCATCTGTTTTTGTGAGATATAAACACAGAATAGATTCTAATGAAGAGAAGATTGGATTAAAAGTTGGTGAAAACAAAAACATTATGGTTAAAGACTATCAAGATTTAATGTATTCAAAGGGTATAATAGTGACAAACGAAGAAACTATAAGAGAAATAACAACATTCGTTAAACACACAACCACATCAGGAAATGTTAGATATGCTGCTGATGGAACATCAAATGATGATACCGTGATGACTATTGTAAATTTAACTTCAATATTCAATAAGAATGAGTTTAAAGAAATAGTGGAAGAATTTGGTTCTAAAAATAAAGCATTTATGGATTACATAAATAAATGTATGAATGAATCAGAATACATCGAAAGCATTGATTATACTCAAGTTTTAAAAACCAGGAAAAAGATTATAAATAAAAACAAATCATCCTACAAACCAAATATAAATTGGTTTGGTAGTAATAATAATTAGAAAGATAATTAATATTTTTAATTAACCTCCATTGTTACTGATAATCCAGCATTTTGAAGTTTATCTTTCATATCTGATATTGTTTCATAATCACCATACTTAACATCACAAACCCCATTGTGGTGTACTATGAAAGCACATTGATTTGCTTGCTCATATTCGTGTTTACAAACTTTCATCAAACATGTGATTACCCAGTCAAAACTATTAAAATCGTCATTGTGAAGATCTAATCTATATGGTTTAGATAATATCTCTTCAACTTTTGAATCCACTTGTTCTTTTGTCTTACCCATATCAATTATTTTTTTTATTTATATATAATTATATTATTTATTTAATTAAATGTTTTTTCTTTTTTATTTATCACATCAACAATAGTTATTTTGATATTGTTTTCTTTTGAAAAGTTATCAGCCCAATCTTCAAAATGTGGTAAGTGCTCCTGTCTATCATCAAACATGATAAATTCTTTAATCTCATTTTGTTTTATTTTTTCTTCAAACAACTTTAACTTAAAACGAAGAGTATCACCACCCCAGTTTAAATGAATCTCATCAAATTCTAAATTATTTTGTTTAAAAAGTTTGTTTATATTATCGAGCATACCATTTACTTTTTTCAACCTACCAGTAGCTACTATTACTTTAGTTTCTTTTTGTGATCTGTGATATTCGTATCTATCCAATACCCATTGGTTAATTGGTATATCAAATATATCAATATCAATTGTTTCTGATTTACCCCACCAACCTATATGTGGCCAAACAGTACCTGTTTTTTCTAACCATGTAGTTTTACCCACATCAGCTTTAGGTGTATAGAATAAAGTATCATCAAAATCAAAGCAGACAAGTTTCATATAATATTTTTTTACAAAGATAGTTTATTTTTTTATATATAATAAAAAAAGTAATCAAAATGTTTAATAATAGAATAATTTTATCATTGTTGGCTATAATAGCCGTTTTATCACTTTCCACATATTTGATGTTTAAATTATACCAAAGTGAAAAGGAAGATAGAGTTAGATATAATAATAATATGATAGCTTTAATAAAAGCTAAATCTAGACAACAAGAAATAACAGCTAAAGAACTAAAGGAGTTATATCCTAAATATGATTCAATTGCTAAAGTTTTATCAATTAAAACTAAATTTATTACAAACATAATAGATACAAAATATAGATTTAAAGATACCACTATAACAAAAACAGTTTTAAAAAGAGATAGTATTTCGGAAAGAAAGAATTTTGTAATAGAAAAGGATTGTTATAATATAACTGGATTTGTAGAAAAGGATACAATATCAATAACTAAAAAAGAGTTTAAAGATAATATAACTACATTTTTGTATAAAGATTGGGAAAAGAAGTATTTATGGGGATTATTAAAATTTAGACCATATTACAACGCCAAAGTTTACAGTGAGTGTATGAGAGATACAATTGGGGTTACGAATAACATTAAAATAAAAGATTAAAAATGAAAAAAGTGATATTTTTTTATTAATATATAATCTATAAAAATTAAAATAAAATATGAAATACGTTAGAACATTTGAATCATATAAGAGTTTAAAAGTTGAATTATCAAAAGTTAATGAAAATGCTCTTATTGATGCAGTAAAAGAATCTGTTTTACAAGTTGGTGATACTTATAAGGTTAGATCTATGGTTGATATTCCACAATCACTTATTAATTCTTATGTTAAGAAAGTTAAGGATTCTACAGGTAAAAATTTACGTCAATTTTTTGGTGATGTTGAAATCGCTGAAGAATTATTGAAGTATATTACTTTAACAGGTTTAGATTTGGAGAAAATACCAGGAAACGCTCTTATGGGTGGTGCTCAAGGACAAACTCAAACTCAAGCTCAACCACAAGTTCAAGTTGATACTCAATCAGAAGCTCAAGAAGGACAAGCTCAACCACAAGGACAAGCTCAGCCACAAGGACAAGCTCAGCCACAAGGACAAGCTCAGCCACAAGGACAAGCTCAGCTACAAGGACAAGCTCAAGAAGGACAAGAATTTGAAGAGCCACAAGGACAAGCTCAACCACAAGGACAAGCTCAACCACAAGGACAAGCTCAAGAGGGTGAGGAAAATGAAGAAGAAAATGAAGAGGGTGAGGAAAACGAAGAAGAATTACCTTTATAAAAATACTAGTATCTAGAAATTTAAAACCCATCAATAAAATGATGGGTTTTTTGTTTTAATATATAGTATATGAAATACTTAAAATTATTTGAAGGTTTTAAAGAATTGGAATTTATACATACGGACACTTATAAAAGATATGTTAAAAATAAATTTCAACCGGTTGATATCGATGATTTATTAGATTGGAGATTTAAATTTAAAAAGTTAAAAGATGAATCCGAAGATGAATCTGATTCAAATAAATATGAGAAAGAAATTAAAGCTATAGACTTTATATTATCAAAACATTTTTAAAAAATGAAACATTTAAAACTATTTGAAAACTTTGACTTAGGTGATGAGCATATAGATAAGATTAAACAGATATGGAAAGTAGATCCTTTGGATTTTAGAGAAGTTGTTTTATCCTGTTTAGATCATGCGGACATTTATAGTGGGTGTGATTTAACTTTTGTTCTTTGGCATCCCTATCCAGATTCAAATCTTGAAATAAAACCTATGTTTTATTTAGAGGATGAAGTTATTAAAAAAGGGCCTTGGTATGACAACTTGGAATCAATTATTGAAAGTGAAAGAATCAAAATTGGTATAGAGGTAATTATACCCTATTTTGAAATTGATAGAATAGATAGATTCTGTGAAGAGTGCAATGCTAGATTTAGAAGAATGGATATTCCTTATATGTGTGCTAATCCAGATCCATTTGGAGAATCCTATCTAATCGAATTTGATTACACTTGGAGAAAATCATATTTAGAGAAATAATATATAGTATATGAAGTACTTAAAAACCTTTGAAAGTCATAGTAATAAAGACATATTAATTATTGTTGATGTGCAAAAATCGTTCTCTAAATTTTTTACTAAGAAATATGTAGATGAGTTAAAAAAGTATTGTAATAAGTTTGATAAAGTATATCAGATTTGGGATAATCATCATCTTGGTAAAAATGTTGATAAAGATTATCTATATGATAGAGATCCTGAAGAAGAAGATACTAACGATTTGTATGAATTTCCAAATCAAATTGATTTGATTGAGAAGAGATATAACTATGATGTGACTGTTGATTTTTATAAACCTGTTTTAGACGAAAATGAATATTTAGAGATAAAGAAGAAAGAAGATAATGGTGAATTAGTAAGAGGTGATTTTTTTCACACAAATGAAGATACAATTATAATTTATATTGGAAATAATCATAAATGGCACCACCTACCTAAAAAACTTTATGATCTTTTTATGGAAATAACAGAGGCTCAAATAGAAGATAGAGTATCAGTTACTATTGTCGGAGGAGCTGACTCCGAATGTTTGGAAGATATAGAGGTAGCTGCTAAAGCTTTAGGTGTTAATTTTAAAAATAATGATAGATATATTTATAGTGCTACAAATTGTCCTATAAAATAAAAAATAATAATATATCATGCCATCAAAAAGTAAAAATCAATTTAAATATATCTGGGCGATGCGTCGAAAATATAAATCTAAAAAGAAAGCTCCAAAAAACATGAAGTGGGTTTTTAATAAAGATTGGACGGATGATATTAAATATAAAGATTTACCCAAAAGAGTAAAAGAGGCTCATATACATGATTTTATAAAATTTGTAAATGAGTGTTATTTAACTAATTATTAAAAATACATCAAATTCAGAAACTTTAAAATAAATCTCCATACATTCTTGATGTCTTTCAGGGTCATCAAAGATAGAAATTGTTAAATCATAATCAATATCCTTTAACTCCGGTATATATAGGTCAATTTGTTCTATTAAAGAATCTCTTATACTATCACTAGATAATCTAGTTTCATGTAAATAATAATGTAAATTTGCGCCAAATTCAGGATCACCAAAAACCTCTCCTTTATTTGTGAATAATATCATTTCCCATTTTTGAACAATTACACCCAAAACCTCATCTTCTATCATTTCAGATGATCTAAATCTTGGATGCCCAGGATAACCTAAATAAAAATCAACAAAACTAAATCCAGCCATAATCTATATATTAGATTAATAACTCTCTGTATTTACCAATAATCGTCATGCCCAATATGATTGGATCGGTAGTTTCTAACTTTAACGAATAATCACTTATTATATAATTACACTCAAATAACTTAGATATTTTATCAGGATGGTTTTCCACAATAAAAGAAATAAACGGTCTCCCTAATAATTTAATCATCTGGTCTATTTTCTCAGGACCAAAAGTTGACATTAAAAAATGATATATTTTATCATAAGTTTCTCTTTTTGAGAAAATGACTTCGTATAATTCCAACCTTACCTTATTAGACAAATTATTATTATTTATACTCGAATCTCCAGTCTCTATGAAATTTTGCAATTCAACCAAAATACTTCTTAAATCGGGAAACTTTTTACTAACAATACCGACTAAATCTTCTTTTGAAACTTGTTTACCCTCACTTGGTAAAATAATCTTTTGAATTTTAATAAAAAATTCTTTTTTAAGATATCTCTCCTCATCCAAATCTAAACAATCAAAGTTTATTGATTTTATTCTGGATTTAATACCATTACCAATTTTTTCAATATGATTTGTTGTTATAATAAATCTAACTTTGTCATTATATTTTTCTATGAATGCTTTAAAAGCATCTTGGAATTGAGCAGAAACTCTTTCAAACTCATCTAGAAATACATATTTAATATCGGATTCGTAATTTGATTCACCAAATAGATCTATTGGTTTTGTTTTACAGAATTTTGATATCTCATCTCTTAAATAATCAATAGATGTTTCTTCAGAGCAGTTAACTTCCATATAAGGTTTATCTTTTGAATATTTCCCTATCAATATTCTAGCCAAACTAGTTTTACCAGTTCCCCAATGACCATAAAATATATAATGTTGTGACACACCATTTTCAAATTGTTTCCTAATTCTAGGTAACAATATAATATCTTTAAGATTTTTTGGCCTCCATTTTTCCCACAATAGTAAATTAACTGACATATTTTTATATTCTTTAGTAGTAAATATATATTAGTATAGAAAGAAAGTTTATTTAATATATAATAAAATGATAGGTGAAAAGTTTAATTTTGAAGATGTTTTTTTCAGAGATCTAACAGTTTGTGTTTTAGATACTTTGGAGGGTCAAATTAAATGGATGAATAGATTTTCATCAGGCGACGTTTTTGTCGAAGTTCCATTTTATTATTCACTAACAGGTGATGAAAGATTTCTTTTAGACTCTTTTTCAGATGATATTGTATCACAAAGTAGATATGTTGATCTAAATACGGATACTATACCAAGAGGACATATAACAATGACCGGTTTTAATATAAAATCGGACGAGTTTGCTAATCCAAATGTTTGGTTAAAAATGGTAGTTGAAAATGAAAAGGAAATAAGAAAAGTGCTCTCAAAAGTAAGAGCTATTCCAATAACCGTAAATTATGATTTGGAGATTTTATTAACATCAGAAATAGATACATTTAAATGTAGCCAAGCCATAATGGATGTATTGTGGATATACAGATATATGTACTTTGAATATAATTTCATGAATATTGATGCTATCATGTTGATGCCAGATAGCAATACTATACAAATGGTTAGAGAAAAAAACTTATCATCTGATAATAAAATATCACTAAAAGTTTCTTTTACAGTCGAAACTTATTATCCAGCTTGGAGATCTGATCGAGTTGGTGGAACTGGTTACGAGAAAAAGACCGGTGATGGAATGGTAGATTTTAGTAATCTATATTCAAATAGCGATGGTATAACAGATTTAAATGATATGATAATATCAGGTAAGGTTTCCGATTATTTCTATCAACCAGATGGAAAAGTTAAAAATAACACAAGTTATTCAAATACTGGGGGAACTACCAATGGAGGAACTACCAATGGAGGAACTACCAATGGAGGAACTACCAATGGAGGAACTACCAATGGAGGAACTACCAATGGAGGAACTACCAATGGAGGAACTA
>JACCDX010344495.1_pt1 | contig 21619 bp, 15 predicted proteins | sample 7449681 | NCBI WGS metagenome assembly JACCDX01 (sample SAMN15323450, study PRJNA562643) | freshwater metagenome | isolation source: river surface water | place: USA:Blue River Watershed | collected 2017-08-18
CCGCCTGCCCGCCTTCCTTGAGGACACGCGCCTCGGCGTAGGCCTCGCGGCCATTGTTGAAGCGAAACAGGTGCACCTTGTCGTAGTGCGCCACCACTTCACCACGGGGGTCAAGCAGCAGGCTGCGGTTGTACACGCGGCCCGGCTCGGGGGAAGCCACCGGGATGGTCCCACCGATCAACCACAGGCCATGCCGCTGCGCCTGCTCGCGCAGAAAGTCCTGGATGGGACCTTGGCCGGGCGGCTCGGCGTGGGTGAGCTTGTCTTCATCGCGCCGCCCGATCAGGCAGAAGTACTCCGGCAAGCCCGCGACCGTGGCGCCCTGGCCGGCCGCGCGCGCCAACAGCTCGGCCGCGTCGGCCAGGTTGCGTTGCACATCCGGGGTGGACACCATCTGAATGGCGGCGATGCGGGTCATGGCGATCTCCTGTCGGCCGGTGCGGGTGTGGCAGCCGGCGCGGAGGCCGGTGCGGGTGCGGGTGCAGGTGCGGGCGTGGACACGGCCCGCTCCACCTGCTCGGCACTGGGCAAGCTGCGCTGCAGGCGCTCGACCTTGGGGTCTGCCCAGGTGCCGGTGATGCTGAACTCGCGCGTGTTGGCCGCCATCAACGGCCGGCGCAGGAACAGCTGCGCCAAGAAGGTTCCCAAGCCCAAGGCCGGGTTGATGGTGGCGTAGGCCAGCGATGCGGTGCCGGCATTGATCTCCGGAACCACCAACACCCGCAGGTCCTGTGTCTCGTGGTTGATGTCGGCACTGCCCTCCATCAACACCGCTGCCTGGATGCCGCGCATGCGCAGGTTGTTGGTGCTGGCCACACCACCCAGAACCGTCACATCTCCCGTGATGGCATCGAAGGGAAAGCCTTCCTGGAACACATCGCGAAAGTCCAGGAGCAGCCGCCGCGGCAAGGACTGCAGGCTCAGCACACCCAGCAAGCGCGCGGCGCCCGGGTCGGCCTTGAGAAACTGCCCGCTGCGCAGGTCCAGGCGCATCTGGCCCTGCATGGTGCGCACATCCGGGCTCAAGGGGGAGCCGCGCCAAGCCACCTGGCCGGTGATGCGGCCAGCCCCCGCGCGCAGCGCTTCTTCCAAGCCCAAACGCTTGAGCAAGGCGCCGCTGTCCTTGAGTTCAAGCTCGAAGTCCATGGCGGTTCGGCGGGCCCGGCCCGCCGCGTCGCCCACGCCGGCCCAGGTACCCGAGGCATTGAGCGCGGCATCGGCATTGGACAAGGCCAATCGGGTGAGCTTCCAATCACCGCCCGTGCTGCGCACGGGTCCGCTGCGCTCGGGCCGCTCCACTTCGGCGGCCACTTCCAAACGGCCCAGCCGCCGGCCCCGCAGTTCGAAGTCTTCCACCACCACGTCCACAGCCGGCCACTCGATGCGCTCGTCCACGGCAGCATCCTCGACGGCCTCGCTGGCAGCCGGTGGGATGGACAAACGCGACAGCCGCGCCAGCACCCGCCCCTGGCGTTCGCGCGAACCCGGCTCGGCTGGGCGCCACTCCACCCGCCCGGCCAACTGCCGCGCTTGAAGGTCGAGCCGCCAGCCGGCGCCGCCATTGGAGTCGCGCAGGGGTTGCGCCTGCGCGGAAACGCCTTCGAGCTGGCGCCCCATCAGCTTGACCGTGGCCGCGCGCAAGTCGATGGCCATGGGCATGCCCAGCGGGGATGAGCCCTGAGCGGCTGTTGAGGACGGCATCAAAACGGCACGCCACTCGTCCAGGTCCAGCTGGTCTGCTGCAATGCGCAGATCGCTGCCCACCCGAGGCAGGGGCGGTGGCTCAGCCGCACCCACCCCCACGGCAGCGGCCAACCAAGTGCCGTTGGAGGCCTGCCGCAGGAAGCGCGCCTGCACCAGGCGGCCCCACTGCAGGTCCAGTCGCTCGCGCTCGGCACCCGCGGGGCCACCCAGGCCCGTCAACTCCACCCGCAGCGGCGGATACCCCGCCGCGGCGTTGGCCGGCTTCTTCAGCGGTGCCGGCAGGTCAATGCCCAAGCCGCTCAGGGGCGAGGTCAACACCCACTGCAGCTGCCCGCCGGCCACACCCAGGCTCAAGCGGTAGGGCGCTTGGCCGCTCAGACGCGTCGACACCGGGGCCAGCCAGGCCAGTTCCGGCGCGGCCTTCACCGCCGCGGCCTGCACCGTGCCTTGCAGGTTCAGGCGGTTGGTGCCGCTGGTCGAGATGCCCCCTTCCAGGGCCACTTCGCCGCCCAGCAGTTGGGCCGTGGCGCCGGCCACGCTGAAACCCTTCTCACTGAAGTCCACCCGCCCGCGCGTGTTCTGCAGGGCCGGCAGGCCGGGGTTGATGCGCAGCTCATTGCCCGCCAGTTGCACGCTGCCCTTGACCTTGGAAGGCTCGGGACCCACCAAGGGGACCTCCAGCTTCAGGCTCAGCTGGGCCGCACCGGTGGACTGGGCCTGCGCCAGCACGCGCGAGGTCCACTCATTGACGGGCGTGGCCTGCACATAGCGCAGAAAGTCTTGTGCCGCTCCCCGGGCCTGCAGGTCCAGCACCAGGGGCACCGCCGCGTTCATCCAATCCACCGATCCACTGGTGCGCAGAACCTCTGTCCCCATCAAACGGGCCCGAACGTCGCTGAAGTCCACGCGCTGGCCCGTCACGCGCAAGCGGGCGTCCAGCCGCGTGGCCTCCGGCCAGGCCGGGTAGCCCGGCTCTTCGGGCACCATGACGAACGTGCCATCGCGCCAGTCACCGGTGACGCGAAACTCCCCCTTGGACTTGGGTCGGTCGAAGGGGAACTCCGCCAGGTCGCCCTTCACGCGAATGGCCACGTCCTGCAGACGGCCACCGCGCACCGCGCGCTTGAGGTAGCTGCGCGTGGCCGCAGCCACGGTGGTGGGCAGATAGGCGTGCAGCTGATCGGCACGCGCCTTGGGCACCCGGGCGGTCAGGTCCAACGCCCCATGGCCCTTGGCCAGGTCTTGCCAGCTTCCTCGCCAGCTGCCCTGCAACTCGGCTTCGAGGTCGGCCGTGCGCAGGGTCAGGGGCGACAGGCGCAGCTCCAGGCCGTCCTTGACCTGCTGCCAGCCCAATCGGGCCTGCAGTTCCTCCACGCCCCATTCCGCTTGTTCAAACAAGCCCGGGAACACCAGCTGACCGCGTTGGATCATCACATCGGCGCGGCCGCCCGATTCGGTGGCCTCCAACTGAATCGTGGCGCCCCGCACGCCGGGCCGGCCCCATGCGTGTCCATCGCGCGACGGCGCGGGCTCCAGGCCCGGCTCCAGCCTCAGGCCTTCCAAACGGGCCGTGACCTTGTAGCGGGTGGGTTGCTCGAGCGGGCCCTCCCAGCTGGCCCGCATGTCCTGAATGCGGCCCTGTGGCGCCAAGCTCAAGAGTTGCCGGTGCAGCGCCAGTCCCAGTGGCGCACGGCCGGCCACCGACGCCATGAGCCCCAAATCCAGCTCGGCTGCGCTGAAGTCACCGCCCGTGATGATCCGGCCCGCCAGCCCGTCGAACAACAAGGGCAGCATGGGCTCGGCTTCCTCGGCCGCTTCGGGCCCACTGGCCGCTGCAGCGGCCAGCGCAGCCGAGGCGGGCGCAGACGGTGCGGGTGCGGTCGGCGGGGGCTTTGCAGCAGCGGCAGCATGCGGGTCGGGCGCGTGGCGCAACACCAACTTCATGTCGCTGGCCGGCCAGGTTTGGCCTTGGCCTGTGGTGAAGCCCACCCGCTCCAGCCCCAAGGTCAGCGACTGCGCTTCCTGGCGCACCAGCAGGCGACCCTCAAATCGCTCAAAACTCATCGTCTCGGCCACGCCCGGCCAGCGCAGGCCCACTTCTCGCAAGGCCACATCGGCCGTGGCACCCCGCACCCGTCCGCGGTCGACATCCACCCACAGCCGGGCCGCGCCTTGGCCACCCACCAGTTCAACGGGCAGGTCCACGTGCGGACGCAGGGCGTTCACATCGGCGTGTGGCAGCTCAGCGTAGAGCTCGCCCACCCACTGCCACCAGTCGGATCGGCTGACGAACAAGCCGTGGCGAAAGCGGCCGCGCAGGCTGGCGCGCTCGCCCAGCTCGGCCGGCAGCGTGGCGTCCAGCCGGAAGTCGTGCCGACGCAGGCCGTTGCGCAAAACGAAGTCCACGTTCTGCAGCACCAGGGGCGGTGCACCCCTCCACTCATCCACCCAACGCAGCTGGCCGGCGCGGATCGCAAATTCACCCTGTGCCAACAACCAATCCGCGGCCGCCTGCCCCCCGACCACCTGCTCGGTGTCCTCGTCGTCCAGCGTCAGGCCCCCCACCCGAACGCGTCCGGCCGCATCCCGGCGGATCTCCAGGGCCGGACCCTCGATCAACAGCTGCTCGAAGCGCAGCTCCAGGCTGAGCAGGGACTGCAGCGACAGGGAGGCTGAAACACGGGGCAAGCGCAGGGCCGTTCGGCCATGCTCGTCCAGCAGCGCCACCTCGGTCAACACCAGGGCCGGCACCCAGCCTGAGGACGGCGCCTGCACCTCGCCGATGCGCACGGCCACGCCCAGGGCCTCCGATGCCCTGGCCTCCATCACGGGTTTCCATGCGCCAACACGGGGCAGCAAAACACCGTAGAGTGCGACCCAAGCGGCCAGCAACAGCAAGGTGGCCGATACCAGCAGTACCGCAAGCGCACGAGCCATGACAGTGAGCACAGGACGACCCGATCGGGGCAGATCGCGCGGATCCATCCGCACGGGGTGTGTTTCCTCTTTGGCTGTCATGGTGTGGCGATTCAAGGCGAACTGTGCCACGGATGGCCCGCTTTGCCCTGCGCCCAAGGGGCCGCAACGGTGAACGGCCTCAACACTGCACAAGGGGCGAGCGCCGACCACAGCCGGTTCGTGCAGCGCATCCGCCGGCGCTACGGCCCGGAGCGTGAGGCCATGCCACAGGGCGAGCCCACCACGGCGCTCATCGACAACCTGATGCTGGGCCTCATGGCCCAGGGCCGCACACTGGCGTCGGCTCTCCGTGTGGCCCGCCATCTGGTCATCGAACGCTTGGCCGTTCTGGACGTGGAACAGGGCGCGCCCCTGGAGACCGTCACCCGGGCCATGACCGAATTGGCCGAGGTGGCCCTGGAGCGCGCACTGGCGCAGGCCCGTGACGAAGAGGGCGCTCGCCACGGCCAGCCCCGAACCCGTGACGGCCAGCCCATTGAGCTGTGGGTGGTGGGCATGGGCAAGCTCGGCGCACGCGAGCTCAACGTGTCCTCCGACATCGACCTGGTCTATGTGTACGAAGAAGAGGGGATGACCGATGGGGGCGACTCCATCAGCGCCCACGAGTTCTTCAGCAAGGTCGTCAAGCGCATCTACGCTCTGATTGGCGATGTCACGGAAGACGGCTTCGTCTTTCGAGTCGACCTGGCCCTCAGGCCCAATGGCAACTCAGGCCCGCCGGTGGTCAGCCTGGCCATGTTGGAAGACTATTTGCACGTCCAGGGCCGTGAATGGGAGCGGCTGGCCTGGCTCAAGAGCCGCGTGGTGGCCCCGCGCGCGGCCGTCACCTCCGGGCGGGCACAAGCGCTGGGTGCGGCCATCAGCCCCTTCGTTTATCGCAAATACCTGGACTATGGGGTCTTTGAGGGGCTGCGCCAGCTGCACCGCAAGATCCGCGACGAAGCCCAACGCCGCGCAGCCGGCCGGCCCGAGCGGGCCAACGACGTCAAGCTCTCGCGCGGGGGCATCCGCGAGATCGAGTTCATCGTCCAGCTGCTCTTGGTGGTGCGCGGGGGCCACTTCCCCGAGATCCGCAGCCGCTCGACCCTCAAGAGCCTGACCAAACTGGTGGCCCACGGCCTGATGCGGCCGCAGACCGCGCAGCGCCTGGCGCAGGCGTATGAGTTCCTGCGGCGCATCGAACACCGGATCCAGTACCTGGATGATCAGCAGACGCACCTCTTGCCCTCGGCCGATGGCGACCTGGCCTGGATTGGGGCCAGCATGGGGCTGCCGTGCAACGCCGACGCCTGTGCTCTGCTGGAGGAGCTCGGCCTGACGCGTGAATTCGTGGCCGGTGAGTTCGACGCCTTGCTGCACGACGGGCGCGACCCGGGGCCCCAGGCGCAGGGCAAGGCCTGCGTGAATTGCAACAAGCCCTTGTTACCGGTGGACGCCGAGGCCTTCATCGAACGCATGCCCGAAGCCCTGTCCCAGCGCCTGCGAACCTGGAGTGCACAACCCAAGGTGGCCAGCCTGAAGGAATCCAGCCGGCTGCGCTTGGCCCGGTTGATGCAGCGGGCAGAGGCCGGCATCGAGGCTGGGGACTGCACCGAGGAAGCCGCCTTGCGCTTCCTGGACTGGTTGGACCCGCTGCTGCGCCGCGAGAGCTACCTGACCTTGTTGGTGGAACGCCCCGAAGTGCAGCGGCGGCTGCTGCGCCTCTTGGGGCTGGCGCGCTGGCCCATGCGCTACCTGCTGCGCCACCCAGGGGTGATCGACGAGTTGGCCGATGAACGGCAACTGCGGGAGCGCTTCGACCGCGAAGAGTTCAGCCGTGAAATGCAGGCCCGGCATGCGGCTTGGGTCCGTTCGGGCGAGGCCTCGGAAGAGTCCTTGCTCGACACCCTGCGGCGGGCCCACCACGCTGAAGTGTTCCGTACCCTGGTCCGTGACGTTGAAGGCCGCATCACGGTGGAGCAGGTGGCCGATGACCTCTCGGCCCTGGCCGACACCATGATTGACCTGACCCTTCAATGGGCCTGGTCACACTTCAAACAGCGCCACCGCACCGTAGAGGAAGGCCCGAGGCTGGCCGTGATCGCCTACGGCAAGCTCGGCGGCAAGGAGCTGGGCTACGGGGGCGACCTCGACCTCGTGTTCCTTTACGAAGACGAAGACGAACATGCGCAAGAGGTCTACAGCGCGTTCGTGCGCAAGCTCATCACCTGGCTGACCCTGCGCACCAACAGCGGCGAGCTGTTCGACATCGACACCGCCTTGCGCCCCAACGGCAACTCGGGCCTGCTGGTGACCTCGCTGGACGCCTTTGAGCGCTACCAGCTGGGCCGGGGCAGCAACACCGCCTGGACCTGGGAACACCAGGCCATCACCCGCGCCCGCTGGTGCGCCGGTGTGCCCGCGCTGGCAGCGCGCTTTGAGCGGGTGCGCCGCGGCGTGCTCAGCGCCCCACGCGAGCCCGATGCCCTGCGCGAAGAAGTGCGGGCCATGCGGGAAAAGGTCCGCCAGTCGCGCCCCGTGCCCGAAGGCCGCTTCGATGTGAAGCACAGCGCCGGCGGCATGATGGACGCCGAGTTCGCGGTGCAGTTGCTGGTGCTCACCCACGCCGCCCAGCACGAGGCCCTGCAGGCCAACAGCGGCAACATCGCCCTGCTGCATGCCGCCGAGGCCTGCGGCCTGCTGCCGCCCGGGGTGGGCACGCGCGCGGCCGATGCCTATCGCGAACTGCGCCGCGCCCAGCACCGGGCCCGCTTGGACGAGCAGGCCACCCAGTTCGACCCGGCAGGCTTGGCCGCCGCGCGCGATGCGGTGCTGGAGCTGTGGAAGGCGGTGTTCGGCTGAACCGAGCCGCCTGGCCAGGGGTGGCGGCGCTGCTGGCCGCGGCCAGCCTGGGCGCATGGTGGGCCATGGGCCTGAACGGAGCCCCCGCCTGGGGCTGGGTGGCCGCCGATACGGCCACGCCAATGGCGCAGGCCTGGCGCTGGTGGACGGCCGCCCTCGTGCACGTCAATGCGGCCCACCTGCAGGCCAATCTGTGGGCCGCCCTGGTGGTGGCCGCATGGGGTTGGGTGGCACGGGCCGGCACTGCACAGGCCCTGGCGTGGCTGCTGGCCTGGCCCTTGAGCCAGGCCCTGCTGGTCACAGACCCGGGCAGCCTGTCCCGCTATGCCGGGCTGTCGGCCACCCTGCACGCGGGTGCCGCCATCGTGTGCTGGCAGTTGCTGTGGCACGCGCGTGGCGCCCGGCGTGCGGTCGGCGCGGCGGTGGCAGCGGCCATCGCGCTGAAGCTGTTCCTTGAAGTCCCTGTGCTGCAGGCCTTGTGGAGCGCAACCCCTGCAGCCGACCAAGCCTTGGCCCCCCTGCCCGATGCGCCCGGCCACGTGCTGGCCGGGCATGCGCATGGCTGTGGCGTGTGGGCTGGCGTGATGGCCGCTGCCCTGGTCGATGGCATCATGGCCTGGTCCACACGCCGCCACCGCCCCACATGACCGAACGCCGCCACCAGCTCGACCCCCGAGCCTTGCTGTGCATCCTGCTGTGCTGTGTCTTGTGGGGCATCAACCAGTCGGCTGCCAAGGCAGCCCTGCCCGAAGTACCACCCCTGCTGCAGGCCGCCCTGCGGTCTTTGGGTGCAGCCGGCCTGGTGCTGCTGTGGTCTCGTTGGCGTGGCATTGCGTTGTTCGAGCGGGACGGCACCCTGCCCGGCGGCCTATTGGCCGGTGCGCTCTTTGCCGGTGAGTTCGCGCTGATCTTCTGGGGGCTGCAGTACACCCACGCCTCGCGCATGATCGTCTTCATCTACCTCAGCCCCTTCGTGGTGGCCTTGGGCATGCCCTTGATCGCGCGAAGCGAGCGGCTGCGTCCCGTCCAGTGGGCCGGCATGGTCGCCGCCTTTGGCGGCGTGGCCTTGGCGTTTTCTGAAGGCTTTGGCGCGCCCGCCGCAGGCCCCTTGCAATGGCTGGGCGATGCCATGGGCTTGCTGGCCGCCCTGCTGTGGGGGGCCACCACCTTGGCCATCCGCGCCACGCGGCTGTCGCAAGCCCCGGCGGAGAAAACCCTGTTCTACCAGTTGGCCGTGTCCGCACCTTTGCTGGGCCTGGGGGCATGGGCCCTGGGTGAATCCTGGCCGACCCGCTGGTCATCGCTGGCCCTCGGATCCATGTTCTTCCAGATCGTGGTGATCACCTTTGCCAGCTACCTCTTGTGGTTCTGGCTGATTCGGCATTACCCGGCCACGCGCTTGGCCTCGTTCACCCTGCTCACGCCCTTGTCGGGCCTGCTGGCCGGCATGGCCTTGTTGGGCGAGCCCGCCACGGCCAGGCTGCTGGCCGCTTTGGTGGCGGTGGCCGCGGGCATCTGGTTGGTCAACCGGCCGGCCGCCCCGCCACGCCCATCAAGCTAAGCAGCCCTACGCCCCAGTGTGGCGCCAGCCAGGCGTACAGTTCCAACACGGCCGGCCCTGTGGGCCGGCGATGCCCACTTCACCTCAACCCAGGAACTCGTCTCATGATCACCCTGTGCGGCTTTCCCATCAGCAACTACTACAACAAGGTCAAGCTCGTCCTGTTGGAAAAGAACATCGCGTTTGAGGAAGAAGTGGTGATGACGGGCTCAAAAGACGAAGCGGTGCTGCGGGACTCCCCCCTGGCCAAGGTGCCCTTCATCCGCACCACGCAAGGCGCCTTGTGCGAGAGCCAAGTCATCGTCGAGTATCTGGAGCAGCTGCAGCCCACACCGGCCCTGTTGCCAGCCGACCCCTTTGCCGCCGCCAAAGTGCGCGAGCTGTGCACCTACGTCGACCTGCACCTGGAGTTGGTGGCCCGAGAAGGCCTCTACGGGGCCGCGTTCTTCGGCCGCACGGTCGACGATGCCACCAAGGAACGCGTTCGTGCGCAGCTGGCCCGTCACATCGAGGGCTTCAAGCGCCTGGCCCGGTTTGAGCCCTACGTGGGCGGCGCTGAGTTCACCTTGGCCGATTGCTGCGCCTATGTGAGCCTGCCCCTGGTGGGCGTGGCCACCAAGACGGTGCTGGGCCAAGACATGCTGCTCGAAGCCGGCGTGGATTGGAAGGCCTACGCGAAAGCCTTGTCCGAGCGGCCCAGCGTGCAACGCGTGGAAGCCGACCGCAAGGCGGCCATCGCTGCGCGCGCAGCCAAGGGCTGACGCGCTGCGGCCGCGTGCAGGCTTCTCAGGAGGCCTGAACGGCCGCGCCGCCGGGCCCGCGCGCGGCCAATGCGGCCTGCGTCACCTCTTTGCGGAAGCGGTTGAGCTCCTGCACGCTGGCAAAGCTGCGCTCCATGAGCAAGCTCATGTTGTGCAGGATGCGCTCCACCACCTTGCCTTCCCACACCGCGTCAAAGGCAATCTGCTTGTCCAGCCAATGCTCCAGCCACTCGGGGTTGGGCAAGCGGCTTTGCACCGTGTCGCGCGGGAAGAGTTTTTCGTTGACGTGCAGGTTGGTCGGGTGCAGGGCCTGTGCGGGTCGCCGCGCGCTGGCCATCAGCACCCCCACCTTGGCAAAGGCGGCACGCGCCTCATCGCCAAACTGCTGCAGGGCGCGCTTCATGTAGCGCAGATAAGCCCCGCCATGGCGCGCTTCGTCGCGGGCCAGGGTTTCGTAGATCGCCTTGATCACCGGCTCGGTGTGCCACTCGGCTGCGCGCCGGTACCAATGGTTCAGTCGGATCTCGCCGCAAAAGTGCAGCATCAGGGTTTCCAGGGCCGGGGCCGGGTCGAACTCGAAGCGCACTTCGTGCAGTTCGGCCTCGGTGGGCACCAGGTCGGGCCGGAAGCGCCGCAGGTATTCCATCAAGACCAGCGAGTGCTTCTGCTCCTCGAAGAACCACACGCTCATGAAGGCCGAGAAGTCACTGTCCCCTCGGTTGTCACGCAGGAACATCTCGGTGGCCGGCAAGGCGGCCCATTCCGTGATGGCGTTCATCTTGATGGTCAGCGCCTGCTCTTCGGTGAGCTGCGCCGGATCGAAGCGGTCCCAGGGGATGTCGCGCTCCATGTTCCAGCGCACGGCTTCGAGTTGCTTGAACAGTTCGGGGTAAAGCATGGTGGCCATCCGCTAGGCAGGGTCTCGTTACCCCGCGAATTCTAGGGGTGCAGCCGTCTCCAGGCTGACAGCAGGGACCTGGCAGACGCGGGCCTATTGCCGCGCGCGCCAGTCGGCCAGGGCCGCCGGAATCATGGTGAGCTCAGGCATGGGCCGCACGCCCTCGATGCTGCGGCGCTGGATCACCGGGGCTGAACCACCCGCCCAGATTTCCACCGAAGCCGGCAACTTGCTGCGCAGCTCCTGCAGCCCATCGAGCACATGGTTGGGGTTCATCACGCCCGAGAAGCTCAGCACCACCAGGTCCACCAGGTGCACCTGCGCGGCCATCACCATGTCCCAAATGGGGGTCTGCACCCCCAGTGAGATGCACCGACAACCATCCAGGCGCAGCAAGCACTCGGCCATGAGCAGGCCAATGCCGTGCTGCTCGCCGGGGAAGGTGCTCAACAGCGCCAGCGGGGCTTCATCGGACGTGGCCACCGGCAAGCTGTGCAGGGCGTGGCGCAGCACGACCTGCAGGGACTCGGTGTAGGCATGCTCTTCGTAGATCTGCATGCGCCCGCGCAGCCAGGCGTCGCCCACCATGCGGTTGAAGGGCGACACCACTTCCAGCACGAAACGCCCCAGTCCCAGGTAGGCCACGCGTTGCGTGAGCATGCGCCGCAGCGACTCCACATCGTGTGCGTACACCGCGTCCATCAGGGGCTGGAGGTCTTCGCCGGGCGTGCCCAAACTGCTGGGGCAGGCCGGCGCCAGGTTGTCGGCCAGCTTCTCCAGTTCCTCCGCCGGCAGGGAGACGATGCGCCCAGGACGATGGCCCGCATCCAACAGGCGCTTGACGAGGCGAAGCCGCTCCACCTGCTCCAGGGGGTACGCCCGCTCGCCCAAGGCGTCGCGGGTGGGCTGGGGGAAGCCGTAGCGGCGCTCCCACACGCGCAGGGTGTCCTTGCTCAAGCCGGTGTCGCGCTCGACCGAGGCAATGGACAAGGCGTTGGAGGGGTCGGACATGTTGCTCATGACCATTCCCGGCTGCACGGAGGGCGTCGCGGAAGGTTGGGCCGATTGTCCGGGACAAATCGATGATTCGCCACCCAGAACTGCAAAAAATAGGGCATCATCATGATTCTTGTTCTAGACAAATTCAAAAAGCCGGTTCGGGGGTAACCCTCCGCAGGGTCCGGTTTTCTGTCCAAAACTCGGTCGATTATCGCTTCTGCATGAAAATTGTCTACGACAAGTTGTGCAGTCGTCACCCGTTTTCGCTGTGCAGTCGAAGGGCTTGTCCCGGGGCTACCTCCAGGCGTTTCTCCTCCTCCTCCCTCCCTCCCTTGTTCGCCTGGGGGCACTGCACAGCGACCTTTGCACCGCGGGGTGTCCGGTAAAGTGGACACCCCGCCGTCATTCCAAGGTACGCGCATGAAACGTGTGGCCGTCATCGGCTCCGGTATTTCGGGTTTGTCGGCCGCTTACGGCCTGCGCCGCCATGCCCAAGTCACCCTCTTCGAAGCCGAAGGGCGCGCTGGCGGCCATGCAAACACGGTGGACCTGTGCCTGGACGGCATCACGCACGGCGTGGACACCGGCTTCTTGGTCTACAACGAACGCACCTACCCGCAGCTCATTGGGCTGTTCGAGGCCTTGGGGGTGGAAACCGCCCCATCGGACATGTCGTTTTCGGTGCAGGTGCCCGACCAGCGCCTGGAATGGAACGGCGCCAATCTCAACACGGTGTTTGCGCAGCGGCGAAACCTGTTCAGGCCCGCGTTCCTGCGCATGCTGCGCGAAATCCTGCGCTTCAACCAGGTGGCCACCGCCATCGCGCTGCGCAATGCGGAAGCCGAGTTGGACGAGCCCATCGGTGACTTCCTGCGGCGCGAGCGCTTCAGCATCGAGTTTCGCGATTGGTACTTCCTGCCGATGATCGGCTGCATCTGGTCAAGCCCGACCGACCAGATGCTGCAGTTTCCCGTGTCCACCCTGATCCGCTTCTGTCACAACCATGGCCTGATCCAGGTGAACAACCGCCCCCAGTGGCGAACGGTGAAGGGCGGCTCGCGCCAGTATGTGAACAAGCTCTTGGCCAGCCTGGGCCCTGAACACAGCGTTCGCCTGGGCACCCCTGTGCGCGGCGTGCAGCGAACGGACGCGGGAGTGGTGCTGCGGCTGGACTCGGGCCCCGAGCACTTCGATGAAGTGGTGCTGGCCGCGCACAGTGACCAGAGCCTGGCGCTGCTGCAAGACGCCAGCGCACAGGAACAAGCGGTGCTGGGGGCCATTCGCTACCACGACAACCGCGCGGTGCTGCACACCGACGAAGGCGTGCTGCCCCGCCGGCGCTTGGCCTGGGCCGCATGGAACTACGAGCGCGCAGCGGACACCTCGCGTGAACAAGCCCAGGTGTGCCTGCACTACCTGCTCAACAAGCTGCAGCCCCTGCCCTGGCAGCAAGCCGTGGTGGTGTCCTTGAACCCCATGAGGCCGATTCAGGCGTCACGGGTGGTGCGCGAGATCACCTATGCGCACCCGGTGTTCGACCGTGCCGCCACCGCGGCGCAACAAGCGCTGCCCGGCCTGCAGGGCCAGCGCCACACCTGGTACTGCGGTGCCTGGACGCGCTACGGCTTTCATGAAGACGGGATGATGTCGGGGACCGCGGTGGTGCAAGCCATGCAAGATCGCGGTGTGTGGGCGGGCCTGGAGACGGCCTCGTGAAGCCCAACCCAACCACGGCCTTGCTGGGAACCGGACAGGTGCAGCACACGAGGCTGCGCCCCACCCGCCATGGCTTTCGCTACAGCACCTACTTTCTGATGCTGCCCATGCGGGCCCTGGCCCGCGAGCCCGGCGGCTGGGGCGCCGTGCGGCACAACCGCCTGGGCCTGGTGAGCTTTCATGACCGGGACCACGGCACCGGCCAAGGCCCCGCACTGGCTTGGTTTGAGTCGGTGCTGGCCGGCGAAGGCCTGCTGGAGCAAGCCGACGGAGAAGTGTGGCTGCACACCTACCCACGCGTGGCCGGTTATGCCTTCAAGCCGGTGAGCTTCTGGTATGCCCACCGACGCGACGGTTCATTGCTGGCGGTGCTGGCCGAGGTGAACAACACCTTTGGCGAGCGGCATTGCTACTTACTCAGCGGCCCCGACCTGGCCTGGGGCCGGGAACTCACGGCCACCAAGGTGTTCCATGTGTCGCCTTTCTGTGCCGTCTCGGGCGACTACCGATTTCGATTCCTGCGCACCGCCGACCGAACGGTGGTGCGCATCGAGCACCACAACGCCCAGGGCCCGCTGCTGCTGACCAGTGTCAGCGGGCACCTGCAGGCCGCCACCGCCCCGCGCGTGCGTCGCGCCTTCCTCGGCATGCCGATGATGTCGCTGGGGGTGGTCTTTCGTATTCACTGGCAAGCGCTGCAGTTGGCCGTTAAGCGCGTGCCGTTTTTCCGCAAACCGCAACCACCACAAGCCTTCGTCACGCGATGAACACCACCACCCTCGACAAGCGCACCGGCATGGCCACCCTGCCGGGCCACGCACCGGCCGCTGCGCACGCCGTGTTTCGACTGCTGCCCCGCCTTCAGCACGGCACGCTGGATGTGCAGCTGCCCGACGGCACCCAGCTGCACTTTGGCGGCCCGTCCGACACCAGCCCTCTGCGGGCGGCCATGCGGCTGCACAACTGGAATGTGTGTTCGGCCGCTCTGAAGAGTGGCGACATTGGCTTTGCCGAGAGCTACATCGCCGGTGACTGGACCACACCGGATTTGACTGCGCTGCTCAAACTGTTCATCGCCAACCGCGAAGACATCGAGCATGTGATCTACGGGTCCTGGTGGGGTTCGCTGCTGTACCGCGCCAAGCATCTGCTCAACCGCAACTCCCGAAGCGGCAGCCGCAAGAACATCCACGCCCACTACGACCTGGGCAATGCCTTCTACCGCCTGTGGCTGGACGAGACCATGACCTACTCGGCAGCCCTGTTCGAGGCCGACCGCGAAAACGAAGACCTGGCGCATGCGCAGCGCGCCAAGGTGCGACGGGCCCTTCGCGAGTGCGGCGTGCAGGCCGGCTCACGCGTGCTGGAGATTGGTTGCGGATGGGGTGGGTTGGCGGAGATCGCAGCCTCCGAGTTCGGTGCGCAGGTCACGGGTGTGACGCTGTCCACCGAGCAATTGGCCTGGGCGCAAGACCGCCTGGCCCGCGCCGGGGTTCAAGCCCAGTGCGACCTGCGCCTGCAGGACTACCGTGACATCCGTGAGGAGCCCTTCGACGCCATCGCCTCCATTGAAATGTTCGAGGCGGTGGGCGAAGACTATTGGCCCGGCTTCTTCAAGACGGTGCACGATCAACTCAAGCGCGGTGGCGTGGCCTGCATCCAAAGCATCACCATCCGCGACGACTTGTTCGATCGCTACCGGCGCAGCACCGACTTCATTCAGCAATACATCTTTCCCGGCGGCATGCTGCCCAGCAAGTCGGCCTTTCGGGAACAGGCCCGCAAGGCCGGCCTGCAGGTCTCGCATGAACTGGCCTTCGGTGCAGACTACGCCGAAACACTCAAGCGTTGGCGCGAGGTGTTTCTGCGGGAAGAGGCTGCCGTGCGTGGGGTGGGCTTTGACACCCGCTTCCTGCGCATCTGGGAGTTCTACCTGGCCTACTGCGAAGCAGCCTTTGCCACCGGCAACACCGACGTGGTGCAGTTCACGCTGCGCAAGCCCTGACCGCCGGTCTCAGGTGATGCGAATGCTCAAGCCTGGCAAGCCGTCGATGTGGCAATCGATGCGGTCGCCCTTGACCACAGGGCCCACGTTTTCTGGCGTGCCGCTGTAGATGATGTCGCCGGGGAAGAGTTCGAAGGCCTCGGACAAGCGGCTGATCTGCTCGGCCACATTCCAGATCATCTGGCTCAGGTCCGCGTTCTGTTTGGTTTGACCATTGACCTTCAGCCAGATATTGCCCTTGCTGTAGTGCCCCACCTGGCCCACGCGGTGCAGGGGGCCGATGGGGGCTGAGCGGTCGAAGCTCTTGCCGATCTCCCAGGGCTTCTTCTGGTCACCCATGCCGCGCTGCAGGTCGCGGCGTGTCATGTCCAGGCCCAGCGCATAGGCATACACATGGTCCAGCGCGCGCGCCACCGGGATGTCGCGGCCGCCCTTGTGGAGTGCGGCCACCAACTCCACCTCGTAGTGGTAGTTTTTGGTCAGCGTGGGATAGGGATGGTCGGCCACCGTGCCAGGAGCCACGAACTGAATGGCGTCGGTGGGTTTTTGGAAGAAAAAGGGCGGCTCGCGCGTGGGGTCTGAACCCATTTCCCGCGCGTGAGCGGCGTAGTTGCGGCCGATGCAGTAGATGCGGCGCACCGGGTAATGCAGGTCGGTGCCCGCCACGGGAATCGTCACCGCAGGCACCGAAAAGGGCATGCGGGGCGCCTCCGTTTGTCCCTGCCCCTTGCGCACGTGAACCTCGACGCTGGCGCAAGCGCCCAACGTGGTGGCGCCCAGGGCTCCAGCGGTGCCCAACAGTGTTCTTCGATTGACCATGTCCTGCTACTCCCGATGATGCAAGCCCACAGTAAAGCGGCTGGATGCCCGGCCGTCAAGCCGGGCTTGCACGCACAGGGCGCTCAGCGTTGCATCAGCCCGCGGCTGCGGGCAATGGCCAGCAGCAGGCCCAGGGCCAGGCCCAAGCTCACCATGGCCGTTCCGCCGTAGCTGATGAAGGGCAGCGGCACGCCCACCACCGGCAGCATGCCGCTGACCATGCCGATGTTCACGAACATGTAGGTGAACAGGCTCAGCGTGAGGGCGCCGGCCAACAGGCGCGAAAACAGCGTGGGGGCGGACGCTGCGATCAGCAAGCCCCGCAGCAGCAGGAAGGCAAAGCAGCCCAACAAGAACAACACGCCCAACAATCCAAACTCTTCGCTGAAGGCGGCAAAAATGAAGTCCGTGGTGCGCTCGGGAATGAACTCCAGGTGGGTCTGCGTGCCCTGCATAAAGCCCTTGCCGAACACACCACCCGAGCCGATGGCAATCATGCCTTGGATGATGTGGAACCCCTTGCCCAGGGGGTCGCTGGTGGGGTCCAGCAAGGTGCACACCCGGTGCTTTTGGTACTCGCGCAGCACATGCCAGTTCACCCCAGGCTCGCAGATCGAATCGGAAAAGCCGATCAGCAAGCCCACCCCCACCACGCCGATCAGCACCACCGGCCAAATCAAGGCCCAGGACAGTCCGGCAAAGAAGATCACGAAGAAGCCACCGGAGAACACCAGGATGGCCGTTCCCAGGTCGGGCTGCTTGGCCACCAGCAAAAAGGGCAGCAGCAAGAGACCCGCGGCCACCCAGAAGTCTGCGCGCTGCAACTGCCCGCGCTGGCTCTCGCACTTTTGGAACCACCACGCCAGCATCAGCGGCATGGCGATCTTCAAAATCTCGCTGGGCTGGATGACCGCCACGCCGACGTTCAACCAGCGCGTCGCGCCCTTCTTCGTAATCCCGAACAGGGCCACCGCCACCAACAGCAGCACCCCCATCGTGTACAGGGGAACCGCCACGCGCATGAGCTTGTGCGGCGGCACCTGCGCCACTGTGAACATGATCACCGCGGCCAGCACCATGTTGCGCAGGTGATCCACGAACCGGGTGCCGTGGTCAAAGCCCACCGAGTACATGCTCACCAGGCCCAAGCAGGCCAACATCAACACCGCCAAGAGCAGGCCTCCATCGAAGCCCTCGACCAGGGGCCGAAGGCGATGCCAGCGCGAGGGTTGCTGGTAGGCCGTGGTCATGGGCGCGCTGCCAGGCGGGTGGGGGCCACGATGCCGGGCTCAGGCGGCAGGGTTCCGGGCAAGGCGACCTCGGCCGCACGGCGAGGGGTGCCGATGGGCGCTGCCGACTCGCCCCGCTGCGTGGCGGCGATGTCCTCTTCGCTGGGCCAGCGGCCGTCGAGCCAGTAATCGAACACGCGCCTTGCAATCGGGGCGGCCGCCGCCGCACCGAATCCGGCGTTCTCCACGATCACCGCCAAGGCGATGGTGGGCTCTTGGGCCGGCGCGAAGGCCACATACAGGGAATGGTCGCGCTGGTACTCACTGAGCTTGGCGGCGTTGTACTTCTCGTTTTGTCGGATCGTCACGGCCTGCGCCGTACCGGTCTTGCCGCCCGAGGTGTAGGGGGCCCCCGCAAACACACGGGTTGAGGTGCCCTCCTGCGTGACGCCATACATGGCCCGCCGAATCACCTCCACATGCTCGGGCTTGAAGGACAGGGGATCCAAGACCGGCCGCTGCGCCGGGAGGCGCTCATGGGAGACCACATCCAGCACCTCGCGAACCACCCGGGGTGCATGGCGCTGCCCGCCGGCCACCAGAGTGGACATGGCGTGCGCCAACTGCAGCATGGTGAAGGTGTTGTAACCCTGTCCAATCCCCAGTGAAATCGTCTCGCCGGCGTACCAGCGCTGTTGCTCGGGTTTGCGGTAGGTGCGCTTCTTCCACTCCGTGGAGGGCAGCACGCCGGTGACCTCGCCTTCCAGGTCGATGCCCGTGCGCCGGCCGAATCCCAATGGGGACAGCTGCTCGTGCATCAGGTCCACCCCCAGTTCGTTGGCCAGCGAGTAGTAGTACACGTTGCTGGACTTGACGATGCTGGTGTACAGGTTCACCGGGCCCAGACCCTTGTCGCCGTGGCTGCGAAAGACGTGGCCCCCAAAGGTGAAGGTGCCGCCGTCGTTGACGCTGGTTTCGGCGCTGCGCTTGCCGGTGTTCAAGGCCACCAAGCCCATGAAGGGCTTGAAGGTGGAGCCTGGTGGGTAGGTTCCCCGCAGCGCCCGGTTCAGCAGGGGCTTGTCGATGCTCTCATTGAGTTCGCGCCAGCTCTCGGCATCGATGCCATCCACGAACAAATTCGGGTCGAAGGTGGGCTTGCTGACCAGGGCCAGCACCTCGCCGTTGCGCGGGTCGATGGCCACCAGGGCGCCGCGGCGGTTGCCGTACAGCTGTTCCACCAGCCACTGCAGCCGAATGTCCACGCTCATGATCACGGTGTTGCCCGGAATGGCGCCGCGGCTGTTGAGGCGGCGGATGGCGCGCCCGCCGGCACTGGTCTCCACCTCCTGGTAACCGGTGATGCCGTGCAACTGGCGTTCGTAGCGCTGCTCCACGCCCAGTTTGCCGATGTACTCGGTGCCGCGGTAGTTGGCCAGCTCCTCGTCTTCCCAGTCGTTCATCGCGGCTTTCTCAGCCGCATTGATGCGGCCGATGTAGCCCACCAGGTGGCTGCCGGTTTCGCCCATGGGGTAGTGGCGGAACAGGCGCGCGCGCAACTCCACGCCAGGGAAACGAAAACGCTGCGCGGAAAAACGGGCCACATCCTCATCGGTCAGGCGCGATCGAATAGGCAAGGAATCAAAGCGCTTGCTCTCTTCCATCAAACGCTTGAACCGCCGCCGGTGCTGGGGCTGGATGTCCACCACCTCCGACAAGGCGTCCAGCGTGGCTTCCAGGTTCTTGACCTTCGACGGTGTGATCTCCAAGGTGTAGGCCGAGTAGTTGCTGGCCAGCACCACGCCATTGCGGTCCACGATCAGGCCGCGGTTGGGAACGATGGGCAGGATGGCGGTGCGGTTGGCCTCGGCGCGCGCGGCCAGCTCGTCGTGCCGCAGCACCTGCAGCACCACGGCGCGGCCCGCCAACAGCAGCAGGGCCAGGCCGATGCAGATGCCCACGACCATCAGCCGGCCACGAAAGCGCGCCAGATCGAGCTCGACGTTCTTGATTTCGGTCATCGCAGCTCGGTCACGAAGCGGTGACGCCGCAGAGCCCCACACCGGGCGCCTGGCCGCAGGTGATGGGTTGGCAAGGCCGCAGCGCCAGCCCTACAGCGGTCGGTTTTCGTCGCGGTCATGGGCACGGCGTTGGGGCGCCAACAACAGGGCTGTGGCCACGGGCCACAACAGGGTCTGAATCAAGGGGGAGGCCACCACACCCCAGTCGGGCCACATGCCGCCAGCGGCCAGGCGGATCGTGGCGGACAAGAGCTGCGCGAGGAGGAACACCGGCAACACATGGGCCATCTGCCCGCCCAGGCCAAACCACAGCAGACGACGGTGCAGGGCCACCGCGGCGTAGCCCAAGAGCGTGTAGGACAGCGCATGCTGGCCCAAGAGGGCCCCTTGGTGCACGTCCATCAGCACCCCACACACGAAGGCGGCCACCACACCCACGCGGCGCGGCTGGTGCACGTTCCAAAAGACCACCACCAGGGCCAACATGTCGGGCATCCAGGCGGCACGACCCACCGGCAGGAGATTGACCAACAGCGCGAAGACGATGGAGCCCCAAACGAAGAGAGGATTGGCCGGCAGCAGCAATTGCCCCGAGGCGCGCGGCATGATCATGGCGTCCGTGCTCCCGGCCGGTCCGGCGCAGGGCCAGGCTCCCGCGCAGCCGCCGCTTCGGTGTCGGCCTTGCGCGGCTTGGTGGGCAGCACCAGCACATGGCGGCGGCCGTCGGCATTGGCCACCGGCACCAGTTCGATGCGCGCAAAGCTGGTTTCAGCCTGCCGCTGCACCCGGGCCACGCGGGCCACCGGCAGGCCTGGTGGGTACACGCCATCCAGGCCCGAGGTCACCAGCTCGTCGCCCGCTTGCACATCGGCATTGGCCGCCACGAAGCGCAGTTCCATACCGGCATCGTCGGCACCGTCGCCGAAGGCCACCCCGCGCTGGCGGGTGCGCTGGTTGAGGACCGGCACGGAAATCTGCTGGTCTTGCAGCAGCGTCACTTCAGCCGACAGCGGATACACCCGGGTCACTTGCCCCAGCAACCCACCCTCGTGAATCACGGGGGATGCCAAGGTGATGCCCGCCAGAGACCCCCGGTCTATCGTCACCTTGCGCGAGTAGCGGTCGGCCGCTTCGAACAGCACCTCGGCCTGCACCGTGGCTGGTGGCAAGGCCGGCCGCAAACCCGACAGGGCACGCAACTCGGCGTTCTCGGCCTCCAGGCGTGCGGCTCGGGTGATGGCTTCGCTTTGGGCGGCCAGTTGGCGGCGCAGCGACGCGTTCTGTGCGACAGCATCGTCCAGGCCGGCGCCGTAGTCTCCCAGCGCATCGAGCATGCGCGAGGGCCACAGGGCGGCATGCTGCAGCGGCAGCAGCACCGTGGCCAGCGTGGCACGCAAGGGCTGGGTGACCTGAAGCCGGTGGTCGGCCACCATCAGAAACACCGCCAGAGCGGCGCACAAGGCCAGTTGGCTGCGCGCGCTGGCACCTTGCCGGAAGAACGGCGGTGGGGTGCGGTCGATGGTTCCCGGTGGGGCCACGATGCCAGCCTTGCGCGCCCGCCGGCTGCAACGCCGGCAGGCATGGGGGTTGTTACTCGGAGGTGAAGATGCCGCCCAAGCGGTCCATGCGCTCCAGCGCCAGGCCGCAGCCCTTGACCACGCAGGTCAGCGGGTCCTCGGCCACCAACACGGGCAGGCCGGTTTCCTCGCTCAACAAACGGTCCAAGTCGCGCAGCAGCGCGCCGCCACCGGTGAGCATCATGCCGCGCTCGGCGATGTCAGCACCCAGCTCCGGCGGCGTTTGCTCCAACGCGTTCTTCACGGCCGAGACGATCTGGTTAAGCGGGTCCGTCAGGGCTTCGAGCACCTCGTTGGAGCTCACGGTGAAGGAGCGGGGCACACCTTCCGAGAGGTTGCGGCCCTTGACATCCAATTCCTTGACTTCGCTGCCCGGGAAAGCGCTGCCGATGGTCTTCTTGATGAGCTCAGCGGTGGGCTCGCCGATCAACATGCCGTAGTTGCGGCGGATGTAGTTGATGATGGCCTCGTCGAACTTGTCGCCGCCCACGCGCACGCTGCCCTTGTAGACC
>JACCDX011609640.1_pt1 | contig 21613 bp, 19 predicted proteins | sample 7449681 | NCBI WGS metagenome assembly JACCDX01 (sample SAMN15323450, study PRJNA562643) | freshwater metagenome | isolation source: river surface water | place: USA:Blue River Watershed | collected 2017-08-18
ATTGATTTTCTGACATCTGGGGGCGATTGCAAGGACACGGCGCTACCAGAGGCCAAGACGGAGCGTTCTATCCACTGAAGAGAAAAACTCTCGCATTCAAATTCTGCATCTTTGGATAACTCTGTCTGCTTAAAACGTTCAGCGATCTCTCGGGTTGGAGTAAGAACTTTGATGGTTGAAACAAAGCTTGCTTTCTGATGTTGACTCTTCGGGATCTCGTGTTGGACAGTCTGAATCTTTGCAGATTGGATTCGATCGATTCGGAACTGACGAAAATCCTGCGCGGTGTAACAGTAAGAACTCAAGTATCGCTGATTATCCTGATGGATAATTTCGATCGGAAGAATTGTTCGAGTAGTAACTTCGTCTAAGTACAGTGCGTGATAGGTAATCTCCAGACCCATTTTGGTCTTGAGAGCTTCGTCAATCGCCGCTGAAACTTGATTATTAACGATGGAAACGACAGACAATGCAGAAGGAAGATTGATCAAATTTGCCAGTCTTTGCGAAAGCAGATTGATTTTGTCTAATAGATCGATTCTGTCTGAAGGTATCGCTGATCGCATTAAATCTAGACCCAGAATAAGAGCAACACCTTCATCAAAAGATATTGCACGAGGCTTGGACAAGGTATCGGCATTGTTAATGGTTACAAACCCAGATTCAAAATCCAAATCCATCAGTTCAAGTGGTGTGTAGCCAGGCAACCCACACATCCATAGAGTTGTTAAGTCGCTAGTCATTTGCGCTGGCGTAACTCCAAAAACTTCAGCAAGTTCCTTCAAAGAAATACCCTGATGAGAATTTATGTAGGGAACAAGGTCTAACAGTCGCGCAGTGCGTTCTAGGGGTGCTGAAAATTTCTTAGCCATGATTCTTCACCAAGGCTTGTAGATGTTCTATGACCCGTTGTCTTAAGGCTGGCGGTTCCTGCACATAGGCATCAGGACCATGCCAGAGAACCAAGGAAGAAAGCGAATTAAGATTCATGATTGGAATCTTTATCTGATCCCACTCACCCAAAGATTGTGTCGAAACTGCCAAGGCGCGTAGTGACGCCGCCTTTCCAATTCGCACATCAATCAGGGCAAATTCATTGTGGGTTGTTTCTGAGAAAGTTTTACTGGGGTCGAAATCTGTCGGCGCCTCAAAATCTTTTGGCCCGGCAGATGTGGAGATTTCACCGCTTATGCGATCTACGCGGAAGGTGCGCACTTCTAGTACTTCTTGATCTACTCCTGACAAATACCAAAAACCATTTCGTGAAGACAGGGCTATTGGCACGATTTTTCGAGTATTGAGTTTTAGGTTTGCATCTAGATAAGAAAATGTAAGAAGTTGTGATTGGGCAATCGCTTTGGTGATCAGCGACAAGTCCTGACCGCCATCGCTAAGTTGTTGAACCATCCCAGGGATAGAAAGTTCGTCATTTGGGACACCAATAGAACGAAGCTTTAAAAGAGCTCTCTGTGCGGCATCATCAAGAGATGCTTCCTGCCAGGTTTCTGCGGCGATCGAAAGAAGCGACATCTCAGTTGCATTAATATCGCCAAGTTCGAATTGATACTTTTCCCGCTTAATCTTGTAGCCCGCTTCATCGTTAAAGAGTGGATCAAAACTTCCAACTTCGATTTCTATACCAAGGGAGCGAAGGTCATCTTTGTCTCGCTCAAACATTCTTTCTTTTGTTTCAGGAGAACCTTCGTAACCTTCAACTGAATTAAAGATCTCTGATTTGGTGAGATATCTCTTGGTAGCAAGCAGGGCAATAGTTAGATTGATTAATCGCTCAATCTTCCGAGACACCGTAGGCACCCTTCGCTGGACGTCGTCGGCGGGCAAGTACTTCAACGCCGGGAGCCATTCTGCGACTTTGGATAAGAAAACCTGTGTGGCCAATCATTCGCTGTTGAGGGCGAACGGCTAAACCTTCATGGTGCCAACCACGTACCAGCGTTTCTGAACTCTCTGGTTCGGTAAAGCGACCATCTTCTTTTAATGCCTCCGCCGTTGCAGACAATTGAGTTGTCGTTGCGACGTAGGCCAGAAAAACTCCGCCTGGGCGCAAAGCGCGCGCGGAAATATCAATGCATTCCCATGGAGCTAGCATGTCCAGGACAACCCGGTCGTACTCGGAATCAAAACTTTGATCTTGCAGATCCCCTACTGTGAGAGTCCAATTGCTAGGCGCGCTTTCAAAGTAGTTATCAACATTTGAGCGAGCGTTATCTGCAAAATCTTGTCTGCGCTCCACAGAATGAACGGTGCCGGTTGGTCCTGCCGATCGCAGTAACGAAATCGTTAACGCACCGCTTCCGACACCAGCTTCAAGCACTCGTGCACCAGGATAAATGTCAGCGACTCCAACAATCATCGCCGCATCTTTTGGATAAACAATCGTTGCACCGCGTGGCATCGTCAACACGTAATCAGCTAAAAGTGGTTTGAAAGCGGTGAACTTTAATCCGGCGGTTGTGCTGACTACTGAACCCTCGGGCATCCCGATTAATTCATCGTGAGTTATCCAACCTTTGTGGGTGTGCCACTCTTTTCCAGGCGTGATCGTAAAGCTGTACAGCTTGCCTTTTGGATCGGTTAACTGAATTCGATCGCCGGCTCCGAAATACCCAAGATTAGACACGGGAGCATCTTAGGCGAAAATGTTGCTCAAAGTACGGGTATCTTCGGTTAGGTGAATGAAGCAAATAATCTTCGTCTCTCGCCCAGCGCGGTGAGTGAATACGAGAACTGTCCCCAGCTCTACAAGTACCGCAAGATAGATAAGTTGCCAGAACCGCCCTCACTTGACGCCGAACGCGGAACATTAGTTCACACAGTTTTGCAGGACCTATTTGAGTTTCCAAGTAACGAACGAACGCCACAAACCGCCATTGATTTGCTTCCTACAAGATGGAGCGCGCAATTAGCTGACAAGCCTGAACTAATGGACATGGTTACAAATGAGAAGGAATGGCTAGACCGAGCATCGTCCTTGCTCACGACATATTTCACCCTTGAGAATCCAACGACCTTTGAGGCTACTCATCGCGAAATGCACTTGGAAAATGATTTTGATACCAATGTCTACCTACACGGATATGTGGATCGTTTAGACATTGCACCAACTGGCGAAGTCAGAATTGTCGATTACAAAACTGGAAAGTCACCAAAGCCAGGCTGGGAAGAGAAAGCTCTTTTTCAATTGAGGGTCTATGCCCTTTTATATTGGAAAAACACAGGTGTACTCCCCCGGTTATTACAGTTGATCTATCTTGGGGACGGAAGGGTTGTTAAGAGCAATCCAACACAGGCGGATGTGGAATCAGTAGAAAAAGTATTACGTCGTGTCGCTAAAGACATTTTCATTTCGATTGAAAAAGAATACTGGCCGCCAAAGCCATCTCGCTTGTGTGATTGGTGTTACTTCAAAAAGATTTGCCCAGCTCACAACAATTAGACTGCACTGGAAAAATCAGCGAACAATTGCGTCAGTTTCGCGAAATTCAGTTGCTCCAAGGTGGAAATAACGCGAACCCTTTTTGATTCTTCAATTGTGACTAGATGCGGGACGGCAATTAGAAATGCCCCACTTGAAGTAGCTGCATTCATGCCTGTCAGTGAATCCTCGAACACCAGACAGTTTTGAATATTGGATTCGGTCATGGACGCAGCCTTTAAATAGCAGTCTGGGTGAGGCTTCGTGTTCTCGACATCATTTGAGCTAATAGAAAACGGAAACAAGTCATGTCCCAAGTTGTCCAATACAGCATCCACAATAATTCGAGGACTTGCTGAAACCAAGCCAGTTTTGATGCCGTGCCCCTGAAGCTCGCGAACGAGTTCTAAAGCACCCGGCATGGTTGGTGTGTTACCGCGCATCTTGAGTGCTTGGGTGTCGATAAGTTGTTGCGTGAAAAATTCAGCAGATTCCGCACCATCACATTTATCGCGCATGTAAGCGCCAACGCGAGACAAAGGACCGCCCAAACAAGCAACCTGATCTTCATCTGTCCAGGTGTATCCAAATGGGCGCATTACCTCAATTTCAGATTGGAACCACTCTGGCTCCGAATCAACCATGAGGCCATCCATGTCGAAGAAAACCGCCTCAAAAAAAGATGCGTTGGTTCCCATCAGTTAGCGTTGAAATACTTTGCTTCAGGATGATGAACAATGATTGCAGAAGTAGATTGTTCCGGATGTAATTGAAACTCTTCTGAAAGTTCTACACCGATACGTCCGGGATCAAGAAGTTCGCAGAGTTGAACTTGTTGTTCTAGATCAGGACAGGCTGGGTAGCCAAAGGAGTATCTGGAACCTCGGTATCCCTGATCCAGAATGCCTTGCAAATCCTGCGAATCATCACTTTTGACCGACAATTCTTCACGAATACGTGCATGCCAATGTTCAGCAAGACTTTCGGTTAACTGAACAGACAGGCCATGAAGTTCTAAATATTCGCGATAGTTATTGGCGGCGAAAAGCTTTGCCGCAGCTTCACTTACCGTTGAACCCATAGTCACGACATGGAAAGCAACTACATCGGTCTTCCCTGAATCTTTAGCGGCAAAAAAATCGCTGATACACAGGCGTCGGTCACGAGTTTGGCGCGGGAAAGTAAAGCGCGTTCTTTCTTGGCCTTTGTTTTCACCTTCATGGTGAAGGATGACCAAGTCATTGCCTTCGCTGTAGCAAGGAAAGTAACCATAAACCACAGCGGCATTGAGCCAGCCACTTGCTTGAACTTCATTGAGCAATGAACGCAACCGTGGTCGTCCTTCACTTTCGACCATATTTTCATATTCACCGCGATTACCTTTGAGTCCCCACTGGCCAACGAATAATGCTCGCTCATCAAGCATGCCCGCGTAGTCGCTGAGTTGAATTCCTTTGACTACTCGCGAGCCAAAAAACGGCGGAGTTGGTATATCAACATCTAGTGCTACATCACTGCGTCGTGTATCAATCGGAAGCTCTTCACTCTTTACGCGAGTGTTAGCAACTTTGCGTTCGCGAAGTGCGGGCAAGGCTGCACCGGGTTCACCACGTTTTACAGCCATGATCGAATCCATCAAGCGCAAACCTTCGAAGGCATCGCGGGCATAGCGAACTTCACCTGGGAATAACGCTGCTAGATCTTGTTCTACATAGGCACGAGTCAAAGCTGCCCCGCCCAAAACAATCGGCCACTTCTGGTCTAAACCGCGCGCGGTAATTTCCTGCAAGTTCTCTTTCATAATGACCGTTGACTTCACCAACAAACCACTCATGCCAATGGCATCAGCATTTGCTTCAAGAGCTCCATCAATAATCTGATTAATTGTCTGCTTGATTCCGATATTAACCACACGATATCCATTGTTGGTCAAAATAATGTCGACCAAGTTCTTTCCAATATCGTGAACATCACCCTTTACTGTTGCAAGCAACATCGTTCCGCGACCTTCGTCACCTGTTTTTTCCATAAATGGTTCAAGCTGGGCAACCGCGGTTTTCATAACTTCGGCGCTTTGCAAAACGAAAGGTAGTTGCATCTCACCTTTACCAAACAACTCTCCTACGACCTTCATGCCTTCAAGTAGATGAGTATTGATAATTTCAAGCGGCGGGGTGCCAAGTGCCATCGCCTCTTTTAGATCATCTTCAAGGCCGACTTTTTCACCATCGATAATTCGGCGTTGTAGTCGCTCATATAAAGGCAAAGCAGCCAGCGCCTCGGCTCGTGCATTCTTGCTCGTTGCAAGTTCAACGCCATCAAACATTTGTAGGAATTCTTGCAGTGGGTCGTATGTGCATTCTTCGCCATCAAAGGTACGACGATCGTAAACAAGATCCAGTGCAACTTGTTTTTGTCGCTCATCGATTCGCGCCATTGGGGTGATTTTTGATGGGTGAACGATTGCCGAATCAAGACCAGCCTGAACGCACTCGTTCAGGAAAACAGAGTTCAGAACGATTCGTGCAGCGGGATTGAGTCCAAAGGAAACGTTACTTACGCCGAGCGTGGTTTGTACCTCGGGAAACTCTACCTTCAGTTGTCTAATGGCATTGATAGTTTCAATTCCATCTTTGCGTGTTTCCTCCTGGCCGGTTGCTATTGGAAATGTAAGGCAATCGATCAAGATGTCGCCAACATTCATGTCCCAGTTATCGCGAAGATCGGCAATTAAACGTCGCGCAATTCGCAACTTCCATTCGGCATCTCTTGCCTGGCCTTCTTCATCAATAGTTAAGGCAACAACGCTTGCACCATGTTCTTTCACAAGTGGCATGATCTTTGCAAAGCGTGAAGTTGGGCCATCACCATCTTCATAATTGACTGAGTTAATAACGCATCGGCCGCCTAGATGTTCCAAACCGGCTTTGAGAACTGCAGGTTCAGTTGAATCAAGAACTATCGGAAGTGTGCTTGAAGTTGCAAAGCGTGAAGCAAGTTGACTCATGTCAGCTGCGCCATCTCGCCCAACATAATCCACGGACAGGTCGAGCATGTGCGCACCATCACGAATTTGATCGCGAGCGATCTCAACGCACTTTTCCCAGTCTTCAGCAAGCAGTGCATCTCTAAAGGCTCGTGAACCGTTCGCATTGGTACGTTCACCAATTGCTAAATACGTTTTGTCTTGTCTAAAGGGAACATACTGATACAAAGATGAGGCGCCAGGATCCAATTCGGGTGATCTGACTGCAATTGCTTTACCACTTACTTTTTCAACTACAGCTGCCAAGTGAGCTGGCGTAGTTCCGCAACAACCACCAACCAAGGAAATTCCATAATCATCAACGAAACCTTCGAGAGCGATTGCAAGCTCATTGGGTCCCAGTGGATAAGTGGCACCGTTTGCTCCGAGAACCGGCAAACCAGCATTGGGCATGACCGAGATCGCAACTTTAGAATTCTTGCTGAGGTAACGAAGGTGTTCGGACATTTCTGTAGGACCAGTTGCACAATTGAGACCAATCAAATCAATTCCCATTGGCTCCAGCGTATTGAGGGCTGCTCCGATTTCAGAACCTAGGAGCATGGTTCCGGTTGTCTCGACAGTTACTTGTGCGATCAAAACGATGTCGCGGTCGGCTTCACGAATAGCTTGTCTGCAGCCATTGACAGCGGCTTTGACTTGCAAAAGGTCTTGTGAAGTTTCAACCAATAACGCATCACATCCAGAATCTGATAAACCTTTTGCCGCTGTGTAATAAGCGATCTTTAAATTTTCATAGGTGGTGTGACCAAGACTCGGAAGTTTGGTTCCCGGTCCAAGTGATCCCAAGACGAATCGTGGCTTTTGTTCGGTGGAAAAAGCATCCGCGGCTTCACGCGCAATCTTTCCGCCCGCAAAAGCGAGTTCGTAAATTCGATCCTCAATTCCATAATCGGCCAGGTTGGACCAATTAGCGCCAAAAGTATTTGTTTCAATAGCATCGACACCGGCAGTTAGATACTCGTTGTGAACCGAGCGGACAATGTCTGGACGGCTGACGTTGAGAATCTCATTACAGCCTTCATGATTTTGAAAATCTTCTAAGGTTGGATTGGCAGCCTGAAGCATGGTTCCCATAGCACCGTCAGCAACAACTACTCGCGTTGCCAGGGCTTGGCGTAGCAATCCCGAGCGCGCAATAGGTGTACTCATTTGCCCAAGGTTACCTTAAGGTTGCTTTCATGGAGATTCATCAGATTCCTCTGCTCCGAGAACCCATCATGATTGTGGCGTTTTCTGGGTGGAATGATGCAGCAGAGGCAGCATCTGGTGCGGTTGAACACTTACTGTCTGGTTGGCGTGACAAAAGCGATGATGTCCTTCCAGAACTGATTGCAGAGGTTGAGTCTGAGGATTTCTATGATTTTCAAGTAAATCGTCCTATTGTTTCAATTGATGAATCCGAAATTCGCAGCATTACCTGGCCGTCAACGCAAGTTTTTGGAATGGCCATCCCGTCCATGAAACGTGACTTAGTGATTGTCACAGGTGTTGAACCATCGATGAAGTGGAAGAGCTTTACTTCAGAGCTTTTGGACTTGGCCGATGACCTAGAAGTTTCGTTAATTGTCTCGCTAGGTTCATTGCTGGCAGATACTCCTCACACCAGACCAATCACCGTCACTGGAACCGGCGCGCATCCGTCAATTGCACATCGTCTTGGTGTTTCTGTATCCAAGTATGAAGGGCCGACCGGAATTTTAGGAATCATCCAAGATGGCTGTATGCGCAGAGGAATCGATGCAATTTCCTTATGGGCCGCAGTTCCTCACTATGCCTCCAACGCACCTTCACCTAAGGCAACGCTTGCTCTGATCAATACGCTCGAAGAGTTCCTTAACATCAAGATTCCATTATCTGATCTTCCAGATAGAGCGGATGCATGGGAGCGTGAAGTCAATGATTTGGCTGCCGATGATTCCGACATCGCTGATTACGTAAAAGCATTAGAGGAAAGTAAGGACGCAGCTGAGCTTCCAGAGGTTTCTGGAGACACGATTGCAAAGGAGTTCGAACGGTACTTGCGGCGACAACAGGAAGACTAAAGCTGAAGTCCTAACAGAGCATCCAATACAGCTCTGAGTTCTGTGGGATTTCCTCCTTGAGAACCGTTTAATGTTTCGGTGCTCCATGCATTTAGAGCTGAAACAATCTGCGCAGTGTCAAGGTCATTGCTCAGTGCCACGATAATTACGTTTATCAAATCTGTCGTTGGCGCACAGTTATCCCGCGCAAGTGCTTGTTTTAACTGACCGATCGAATCTTGTGCCTGAAGCAAAATCGCATCACTCCACATTCGATCTGCTCTGTAATGATCTGACATCAGCGCCCATCGAATAGCCATTGGATCCACACCTGATGCAACTAGTCGCGAAACAAAGACCAAGTTGCCCTTGCTTTTGCTCATTTTCTCGCCATCCAAACCGATCATTCCGGTATGAACATATGAGTGTGCCAATTCTTTTCCAGTCATCACATGAGCTTGCGCAGCGCACATTTCATGATGCGGGAAGATCAGATCACTTCCGCCACCTTGGATATCGATAAGGGTTTCCTCTAGATCTGATGGATCTAAGTACTCAAGTGCGATAGCGGTGCATTCGATGTGCCAACCAGGTCGTCCCTTTCCTAACTCTGAATCCCAACCCGGCTCATTTTTACGCTGTGTCATCCACACTAAGCAATCAAGCGGATCAATCTTTCCAGCACGCCCAGGGTCTCCCCCGCGTTCTGAAAATATTTTCAGCATTTTGTCTTCTGATAAATGCGACCTATTTCCGAATTTCTCATCTTTCCTGTTTGAAAAATAAAAATCATCATCAACTGGGTAAATACTCGATTGCTCTCGCAAATCAGCTATAGCTTTGATAACGAGCGGGATAGCTTCTACTGCTCCGATGTAGTGTGCAGGTGGGATAACTCGCAGATGCGTCATGTCTGATCTGAACAGATCAATTTGTTGATGAGCAAGATCGTTCCAATCAACGCCATCTCGCTGAGCGCGCTCCAAGAGTGGGTCATCGATGTCGGTGATGTTTTGAACATAGGAAACTTGAGCACCCGTGGCCCTTAGATATCGATTGATTAAATCAAAGGTCAGATAAGTGGCGGCGTGACCTAAATGAGTTGCGTCGTAGGGAGTGATGCCGCAGACATACATGCGATAGAGATTCTTCTTTGGTAACACTCTTTTTGTTCCTGATGCAGTATCACTCAAAGCTAGTGGTGGAAAGTTTGCAGAATTTTCCAGCTGGGGCACGGCTACTGAAGCCCAAGATTTCATGAGGTAATCGTATTACTTTCTTAGAATGCTGGCCACGGAACTGCGGGCCAATTTGGATTTGGAGCTGGAAAACAACCCTCTGTTAACAATTTTTTAACTCTTGAATCGATGGCATCTATTTCATCATTGGTCAAAAGTGGATCTAATTTAATGCGTAGATCTGCTTGCAACGAAGATTTCGCGTGTTCAAGAATCTGTATCTCATTATCCGTAAAAGGCTCGCCAGAGAATTGCCATAAAACGGTTCGTAATTTGTCCTCTGAGTGAAAAGTGACTCCGTGATCGCAGCCATAAACAACATCCCTATTAATTGGCAATAAGTGGCCTATTTTGCGATCGGTGTTGTTAATGATTGCGTCAAAAAGTGACATCGTGCGAAGTCCAGGATGATCTGTCGAGAAAAATTGAGCAAGATCAATTGAGTCGTCGATGGTGATCCATTCTTGTGCCATGCCTTCACCGTATGGACCATCACGTAGAACAGTTAAGGGCACAACATGCAAACCTAAAAATTCGCTCACTACATATGCTGCGAATTCACGATGAGCTAAGCACCCATCTGGAAAATCCCACAGAGGTCGCTCCCCTGCTATGGGTTTGTAGATGCACACCATTTCCTGTCCATCTAGATTCGAAACGGCATACAAAGTTGCATTTGATGCATCCACCAAACGACCGGTCACTCGAAGTGTGCCATCGCGCAGGGTCATCAACTTATCGTCGGTAGCCATTAGCCCTCGGACATAGATGTCCTCTTGGATCGATTGGAATAGCACAGAATGGACACGGCAATCTTCCGGCATTGACGACAGCTTTTGAGCGTTGTGCAAAAGCAATCGCCATTGCTAATGAGAAGTTGATTTCTAGAACCTGACCCTCGGCATCTTGCTCGTCATCTTCTAGTTCGTATAATTCAAAGGTAATAAGTTGTTTTTCATCGTCCCAAGCTAGAGAGATAGCTCCAACTTGAAACTCTTCATCTACCGGTGTCTCAAGAGGTGCGTCGTCATTTGCAACCGAGATAACTGAAATCAACGGATTGCTTTTTCTAACTTCGGCAACAATCAGTTCAAGCCGACTTGCGATTGCTGCAACTTGCGCCTTTTCAACTGCAACGCTTACAACACGAGCTTTTTCACGGGCTTGAATAAAGAAGGCGCGTTCTCCAGGTTGGCCAATCGTTCCGACAACGCAGCGTTCGGGATTATTAAAAACATGCCTCACTTACCCGAACCTCCGCCAAGCAAGTTTTTCGAACGCTTAGGCGCCTGCAACAGATCAGTAATCACGGCGCGGGTGTCATTGACCAAGATAATTCTAGGTTTCACCGAGGAATACTCAATGATCGATACCGATGCTGGATCAATAATTATTCGCTGAAACTCATCTAGATGCATGCCCAGCGCAGAAGCAACTATGGCTTTAATTACATCACCGTGACTTACAAACACTGCAACCTTTGAATCCGGCAAGGATGCGGCTTGATGAACCGCAGACATCGCACGCGCCTGCATTGCCGCAATTCCTTCACCGCCTGGAAAATACATTCTGCTCGGAGACTCTTGAACCGTTTTCCATTCTTTTTTGCGAGATAAAGCAGCCAGGCGTTTTCCGCTCCACTGTCCGTAGTCAACTTCATTGAGAAGCGGATCGACTATTGGTTCAAAGTCAGGGCTATCTTTAAGCACACATTCATTTAGCCAAGGCGCGATGGTTTCAAAACATCTCTCCATTGGTGATATTCGCATTTGCGCGATTGGGAAAATTCCTAAGCGATTTGAAAGTTCGACCGACTGCTTGACACCTTTCTCCGACAGGTGCACATTGGGAATACGACCAGACAAGACTCCAGATGCATTGGATTGCGAATGAGCATGTCTAATCAAAACTAGGCGCATAATGAAAGGCTATCGCAGCTTTTGCCGATCAGCCTTGCTAAGGTCACGCCATGGAAAAACGACGAGCCGGAGTCAGCGGTCTAGCACTCTCACGCCTCGGCTTGGGCACAATGACATGGGGTCGGGATACTGATGAAATAGAAGCCGCCGATCAATGTCGAGCATTTCTTGATGCTGGTGGCAATTTCTTGGATACCGCCGCGACTTATGGTGATGGAGACAGCGAAAGAGTAATCGGTGGATTGATTGGAACTCTCTTTGCAAGAGATGAAGTCATTATCGCCACCAAGGCAGGAATTAATTTTTCAGAGGGCGTCAGAAAAGTTGATGCATCACGACACTCTTTAATTGCAGATCTTGATCGCTCTCTAAGTCGATTAGGAACTGATTTTGTAGATATTTGGCAAGTGCACAATTGGGATGAGCTAACGCCACTGGATGACACCTTGTCCGCACTTGATTACGCTTACACAACTGGTCGTGCGCGGTATGTGGGAATCAGCAATTTTTCTGGTTGGCAGTTGGCAAGAGCTGCAACCAAGCAGCAAGCTAATTCCATGAAAGCACCCCTCACCACGGTGCAAGGTGAGTATTCATTGCTCAATAGATCTGCCGAGTATGAACTCATTGATGCTTCACTTGAATGTGGTTTGGGTTTTCTTGCGTGGGCACCTTTGGCACGCGGTGTTCTAACCGGAAAATATCGAAAAGGAATCCCCAGTGATTCCCGCGGGGCCGCACCACACTTTGCTAAACATATTGAGCCTTACCTTGATGCACGCTCGACGAAGATAGTTGAAGCGGTTGCAGTTGCTGCCGAAGGCCTGGGTTTTTCTCCGCTCGAGGTTGCTTTAGCGTGGGTTCGAGATGCACCTGGTGTGACAAGCGCGCTTATTGGAGCAAGAACGGGAGCGCAATTACGAGGCGTTTTAAAGAGTGAGGAAATTTCACTTCCAGACATCGTGCGCACCGCACTTGATGAAATCAGTCTTTAAATTGCTCCAGTGTTTTTAGGCGTGCTCCAGAAAATCTTTCAACACTCTGGTTCCAAAAGTTAGACCATCGACTGGAACTCTCTCATCTACACCATGGAACATTGCCATGAAGTTGAAATCTGCATCCAATTTCAGTGGCGAGAATCCATAGCCAATAATTCCTAGATCAGCCAACGCTTTATTATCTGTTCCACCGCTCATTACATACGGAACCGGAATAGCAACCGAATCTTCTTTAATAAGTGCGTTACACATGGCCTCTACTAGGTCGCCTTCAAAGGGAACTTCCAGAGCTTTATCACGAGTAATCGTTTCGACTGTGATGTTTTCACCAATCAAGTTCTTGATGGTTTCGTTCATCTCATCTTCAAAGCCAGGAATGAAACGGCCATCCACAGTTGCACTTGCTGAACCCGGGATCACATTGGCCTTGTAACCAGCATCAAGCATTGTCGGATTGGTCGTATTTTGAAGCGTTGCGCCAATCATTGTTGACGCAAATCCAATTTCTTTGAGTAATGGACGAAGATCTTCTTCGTTATATGGCTTGCCAGTTTCCTCAGCAATTCTTTTGAAGAAAGCCTTAACTGTCTTGCTATAACGCTGTGGCCATTCAAAACGACCGATTTTGGCCACGGCCTCGGAAAGTGTTGTTATTGCATTGTCATCATTCATCATTGATCCGTGACCAGCTCGACCATTTGCGGTTAAACGCATCCAGTGAATACCTTTTTCAGCGGTTTCGATGAGATAGAGGCGCTTTCCACCCGTAACAGTTACCGAAAAACCACCAACTTCAGATACCGCTTCAGTGCACCCGGCAAAAACTTCGGGATGATTCTTGACCATAAAGTGTGAACCGAAGATACTTCCTGCTTCTTCATCTGCAAAAAACGCTAGGACGATATCTCTTTCTGGAACGTAACCAGTGCGTTTCCATTCTCTAACAGTTGCAAGAATCATGGCATCCATATTTTTCATATCGACTGCGCCGCGACCCCAAATGAATCCATCTTTAATAATCCCTGAGAATGGATCGACCGACCAATCATCGGCATTAGCGGGAACAACATCGATATGTCCGTGCACAACTAAACCTGGACGTTGTGAGTTACTTCCTTTGATTCGAGCAATTACATTGCAGCGACCTGGTGCAGACTCATAAATAGTTGATTCAATCCCAACTTCAGTCAACAGCGATGCGATGTAATCGGAAACCGCTTTTTCATCGCCTTTTCCTTCGCCATAGTTAACGCTAGGAATTCGAATTAACTCCTGGCAGATTCGGATGGCTTCGGATTCAAGTGCGCTGTGTGTTGTACTCATTTCGCTATTCTTGCACCCAATTGCTATCCTTTCCTATCACTTAGTCCGGGTGGCGGAATTGGCAGACGCGCTAGCTTGAGGTGTTAGTTCCCGCAAGGGATTAGGGGTTCAAGTCCCCTCTCGGACACATGAAAATAGATGACGCTCTATCGCTCATCCGTGAAATTCCCGACTATCCGAAACCAGGGATACGTTTTCAAGACATCACCCCATTACTTGCACACGGCGAAGCGTTCATTGCAATAACTGAAAAGTTTGCCACCTTTGCAGACTCTTCCACATTGGTTGCTGGAATCGAAGCACGCGGTTTCATTTTTGCATCCGCCGTAGCCAACCAGTTAAGAAGCGGTTTCGTTCCGATCCGAAAAGCTGGAAAATTACCTCACTTAACAATTTCTGAGAGCTACGGACTTGAATACGGCGTTGACACTTTAGAGCTACATATTGATGCAGTGGCTCCAGGTTCAAAAGTTCTTCTCATCGATGATGTTCTAGCAACTGGTGGCACAATCGGTGCTGCAATCGAGTTAATCCAACGACTGGGTGGCCAAGTAACTCATGTTCTAGCACTTCTTGAAATCAGTGGTTTACCTGGACGAGAACGACTCAAGCAGAAATATCCTGAGATTCCAGTTACTTCGCTGGTAGTTTCTTAGCAATGCGCATCCTGCAAATTCAAGGATTACGAGCGGTAGCCGCTCTCCTTGTAACTATCTACCATGCCCATCTAGTGCCTGGCGGGTTTATTGGCGTTGATATTTTCTATGTGATTTCGGGTTATCTCATAACAGGCCTGATCATTCGTGAGATCGATAAAACTGGTCGCCTTGATCTTAATGAATTCTACCAACGACGAATCAAAAGACTATTGCCTACCTCGGTATTTGTTCTCTTTGTTACTGCGATCGTTGGGTTCTTTGTTCTACCTGCAATCACGCGTGATGCGCTGGGCCGCGATTTGTTTGCTGCGGCGGCCTATGTCTCTAACTATCTTTTCGCGTGGTGGGAAAATGATTACCAAAATCTAGATGCAACGCCGTCACCATTTATCCATTACTGGTCCTTGGCCGTTGAAGAACAGTTCTACGTGGTGTGGCCTATTTTCATTCTGTTCCTATCTCGATACGGAAAGCGCGCAATCCTTAACGGTGTGGCCGTTGTTACGGCTTTATCTTTTCTATTCTCGCTCTACTTGACCCAAGCTGCACCCATCTGGGCCTTCTATTCACTTCCAACTCGCGCATGGGAACTTGGCGTTGGCGCACTTTTGCTTTTCATACCGGACAAGTTTTTAAGGAACCGATATTTTCCTTGGATCGGTGCAATAGGTCTTGCGATTGGCACATTTAGTTTCAACGAAAGCACCGCTTTTCCTGGAATCAATGCGCTCCTACCTGTAATCGCCACTGCTATTTTGATTGCCACGATTCCTATCTGGCCACGATTCTTTAATGACCTTAGCAATAACCGTCTGATGCAATGGCTTGGCGGAATCTCCTATCCCCTGTATCTATGGCATTGGCCTGCCTTGGTTTTGCCAAGTAGCGCATTAGGACGACCACTACGAATTCGAGAAACCGCTTTATGTGTTCTGCTGACTATTTTCTTGGCGCATTACACCAGTAAGTTCATTGAGCAACCGTTAAGACATCGACAATTTCCCGCAAAGAAGATTTATGGATTCTTCGCGGTCACCACTGCTGTTTCACTTCTGGCCGGTATCGCCATCGCCTCAACGTCTTCATCGACTATCAATGTCCGCGGAACCAATTATTCATTTGATTTAAGAGATGTTGTTGAGCGACCTGCCGTCTACGACGATGGATGTCATGTGAACTATGGAGAAACCGAGTCTGGTGATTGCACATACGGAGTAAGGGGTGCCGCTACTAAAGTGGTGCTTTATGGTGATTCACACGCGGCTCAGTGGTTTCCAGCGTTGGAACAATTGGCGCGAGAAAAAGGTTTTGAGTTAACTTCCTTAACAAAATCAGCATGTTCCTCGGTTGACAGCCCCCGCGCAGATCAAGGCGCCTACAAGAATTCCGAGTGTGAGAAGTGGCGCGAAAACTCAATTAAACGGATTCAAAAGCTGCAACCTGATGCGGTCATAGTCAGCAGTTTCCAACACTTTACGGTTCCGAGAGGATATTCAAGTAGAGAGCAGTGGTGGAATCAGGGACAACGCCGACTTCTGGCTGATCTTCAAGGCTCGTCGCAAAATCTTGTTTACATCAGTGACACGCCTAAACCTCTCCGTGATATTCCGAACTGTTTGGCCACCAAAGATGTGAAGAGTTGTGACACAACTGAACCCACGCCAAATCTGATCATTAATGGTTTCAAGAAGATTGATCCAACTTCTTGGCTCTGCACCGACAAGTGTCCGGCTATCAAAGATGGCTATGTGGCTTATCGTGATGCCTCGCACATTTCAGTGGATGCAGCTCTTGCCTTGGCCCCACTCTTGGAAATTGCCTTGCGCGATAAGGGGTTATTTTCTTAGCTCTGTGGCAGGATGCGCCACATGGCTGAATTGATTTACTACTGCGGAACCATGGATAGCGGAAAGTCCACGCTGGCCTTACAGACTGCACACAATCATCAAAGTCGCGGCCGCACGGGGTTGATTTTCACCAACAAAGATCGTGCGGGTGCTGGAGTTATCTCTTCACGACTGGGTCTATCAAGTCCTGCAATCGAGGTTTTCCCAGAGCTAGATATTCATAAGTTAGTTGTTGACAAGTTGTCTATGGGCGAGCGAATTGATTACATCATCTGTGATGAAGCGCAGTTCTACGAAAGTATTCAGATTGATCAATTAGCTCGTGTGGTAGATGGCTTAGGCATTGATGTTTTTGCTTTTGGGATTCTTGCTGACTTTAGAACAAAGCTTTTCCCTGGATCTGCCAGACTGGTTGAATTAGCCGATCGCGTAAACACCCTGCAAGTAGAAGCCCTTTGCTGGTGCGGTTCCCGTGCTACTCATAATGCACGAACTGTCGGCGGCGTGATGGTGGTTGAAGGTGAGCAAGTAGTTGTTGGCGACGTAGCACCAGGTGCCGAAGTTGCTTACGAAGTTCTATGTCGCAGACACCACATGCGACAAGTTACAGCAAGAGTCTCACGCGCAGCCCACACATCTTCTCTTCCACTACCTTTCAAGGAGTAACAATGAAAACTCGCGGTTATGCAGCACTTGCAGCTAAGGCAAACCTGACTTCATATGAGTTCAATCGTCGAGATCTGGGCGAACATGATGTCGCCTTGGATATTTCCTACGCTGGCATCTGTCACAGTGACATCCACCAGGTTGCTGAAGAATGGGGTCCAGCAATTTTCCCGATGGTTCCGGGCCATGAAATCGCTGGAATTGTCACTTCTATTGGTAGCAAAGTGTCGAAATTTTCAGTCGGCGACAAAATCGGCGTTGGAGTCTTTGTTGATTCATGCCGAAAATGCCCAAGTTGTGTCAAAGGTTTGCAGCAGTATTGCGTAGAAGGAATGACGGGAACTTATAACGGCCTTGAACGGGACGGGGTTACCGTTGCTATGGGTGGATATTCAAATAATTTTGTGATTAACGAGGATTACGCAGTTCGCATCCCAGACAACTTACCCATGGATGGGGTTGCACCATTATTGTGTGCAGGAATTACTTTGTATTCACCAATCAAACATTGGAAAGTCCAACCAGGTATGAAGGTTGCCGTCATGGGATTGGGCGGATTAGGACACATGGGCGTGAAGTTCGCTGTTGCCATGGGCGCAGAAGTAACTGTTTTGTCGCACTCCCCTAGCAAGGAATCTGATGCGAAAGCTATGGGTGCTCATCACTTTGTCAGCACGAAAGATTCAAAAAATTTGGAGCCGCTTGCTAAGAGCTTTGATCTTATTCTGAACACAGTCAGTGCTGAATTAGTAATCGGTGATTACCTCAATCTGCTGAAGTTAGATGGAACCCTTGTTGTAATTGGCTTGCCTGGTAAGCCATATGAAGTCCATGTTGGAACCTTGCTCAATGGACGGAGATCGATCGCCGGATCGATGATTGGTGGAATTCCAGAGACGCAGGAGATGCTTGATTTCTGTGCGGAACATGGGATTGTCAGTGATGTCGAAGTTATCAAAGCTGACTACATCAACGAGGCTTATAAGCGCACTGTTGCAAGTGATGTGAAATATCGCTTTGTGATTGATGCATCAACTTTCTAGATAAGGTGAACAACCAGCGCAAATAATGGTGCAATTGCCAATGCTGGCAATAAGTTACCGACCGCAACACTCTTGATGTTAAGCAGTTTCAGGGCGATGCAAATCAACATGATTCCACCTACTATGGTCATTGCATCGATTTGGTATCCGGATAAGACTTCTCCCAAACCAAAACCGATCACCGTCCACATTCCTTGATAAATGCCAACTGGAAGTGCTGATACCGCCACTCCCCACCCCAGCGAGGTTGCAAAGGCCATCGCTGCGAAAAAGTCCAAGGTACTTTTTAAAACTAACTGATCGATACCGGTTCCCATGCCATCACTTATGCTGCCAAGGATTGCCAAAGGACCAATTGCAAAAAGCAAAGATGCAGCGACGAAACCTTCAACGAAATTGGATTCACTGGAAGCCTTGAAACGAACCCGCAGGTTCTCACCCAATGAGTCCAACTTGTTTTCTAACTTAAGTGCCGACCCAATCAGTCCTCCTATTAAGAGGGAGCCAAGAACAACCAGCAAGCTCCAGCCTTTCGGAAGTGCGCTGTTATAGCGATCAGACCATAAGGGAATTAATGCAGAAGCGGCACCCAGCAATGTGACAAGTCCAAGAACATCGGTTAGTAAGGTTCTTGTTCTGGCTGGCATTCGGTTTCCAACAAGCACGCCAAGGGATGCTCCAGAAACAATTGTCAGGATGTTTATGATTGTGCCAACGCCAGGGAACATTAGATGATTATACTCATTCAATGTCTAATCCGTTTGTAGAGTTCTTACGCCCGCATAAAACTGTTCCGCAAACCCCTTGGACCGCCTCATCGCGTTGGGATCTCAAGCCTTCGCGCGTTTTTGTTTTGTTCTTCGGCCTTTTCATTTTCGGTCTGGGTGATTCACTTCTTATTCAAAGCACCATTGGAAATGCACCCTGGTCTGTCTTGGCTCAAGGAGTTTCGGGCAAACTAGACATAACTATGGGTTGGTCTACCTTTGCAATTAGTACCGTGGTCTTATTGTTATGGATTCCATTAAAAGAAAAACCAGGTTTTGGAACTATTTCGAATATCACCATCATTGCAGCTGCGATTCAAATTGGTGTGACATTTTTTCCCACGCAAGATAATTATGCGATCTCAATTATTTACTGCTTGATCGGTATTTCAATGGTTGGTTTTGGTTCGGCTCTGTACATCACGTGTGGTTTAGGTCCTGGTCCTCGAGATGGATTGATGACTGCGCTGCACAAGAGATCCGGAATCCGAATCGGTCGCGTTCGACTAGCTATCGAAAGCACGGTTTTAGTTGCAGGATGGCTTTTAGGAGGCACTGTTGGCCTGGGAACCCTCCTGTTCGCGCTGCTAATTGGGCAATCAATTGCCATCTCTCTGGGAGTCGTTTCTCGGGTTACCCACAGGTAGCCCATAGGATAAAGATCTTCCCAAGGGTTGTGCGCCCTATCGCACACGGGGTCGCAAACACCCCCGTTAACAAAATTAGAAAGGCACTACTTCATGCTGGATTCATATTTCAAAATCTCTGAAAGAGGCTCATCAATAGCCCAAGAGGTTCGAGGCGGACTCGTAACCTTCTTCACGATGGCTTACATCGTGGCCTTGAACCCAATCATCTTGGCGTATTCACCAGATGCCAATGGTCAGTTCCTTTTCGGTGGCGATGCTCCTGCACCAGCAATGGTTGCAGCCGCTACTGCATTAGTCGCTGGAGTCATGACGATCCTGATGGGATCGATTGCAAACTATCCATTGGCAATCGCAACAGGTCTTGGTCTTAACACTTTCGTTGCAGTCGGTATCGCATCGAAGATGTCATGGGCTGCGGCAATGGGTCTTGTTGTTCTGGAAGGTCTCATCATCTTGGTGTTGGTACTTACCGGTTTCCGTGTAGCAGTATTCAAGGCGGTTCCACCACAGATCAAGATCGCAATCTCAGTTGGTATCGGTCTTTTCATCGCGTTGATTGGCCTTGTAGATGCCGGTTTCGTTCGACGTACCGCAAGCGGTCCGGTCCCAGTAGGTCTTGGCGTTAACGGAAATCTTGTTGGCTGGCCAACAGTTGTATTCGTTTTCGGAACTCTTCTAATCATCGCGCTTATGGTTCGTAAAGTTAAGGGCGCAATTTTGATTGGAATTGCATCAGCGACCGCTTTAGCCATTGGTATCCAGCAGGCGTTTAACATCAAGCCTAATTTCACTCCCGGAAATCCTCCAACCATCGTGGACGGCGGTTGGCAGCTGGGTATTCCTGCAGTGCCAAAGGAAGTAGTAGCAGTGCCCGAGTTTGATTTCACTGGTCAGTTTGACCTGTTCGGTGCGTTCAGCGTCGATAACGTTTCACTCATTGCTGCGATTCTTCTTCTTTTCACTTTGTTGCTCTCTGACTTCTTCGACACTGTAGGAACAGTTACAGCGATCGGTCACGAATCAGGTCTTGCTGATAAAGATGGAAATGTAGACAACATCCAGAAGATTCTCTTGGTTGACTCTGTAGCAGCTGCTGCAGGTGGTGCAGCCGGAATTTCTTCAAACACCAGTTACATTGAATCAGCATCAGGTGTTGGAGAAGGTGCTCGCACAGGCCTTGCTTCAATCGTTACTGGTATTGCATTCCTGCTAACTACCTTCTTGGCACCACTAGTTGCAATCATCCCTTACGAGGCTGCAACACCTGCTCTGATCATCGTTGGTTTCTTGATGATGTCTCAGATTAAGAATATTAGTTGGGATGATATGGGTATTGGTGTTCCTGCATTCTTAACAATCATCTTGATGCCATTTACTTACAACATTTCAGTAGGTATCGGCGCCGGATTCATCACACATGTTGTAATCCGTTTAGTTCAGGGCCGTGGTAAGGAAGTTCATCCTTTGATGTACTTTGTATCAGGTCTGTTCATGATCTACTTCTTATCTTCGCCATTGAACGCTTGGCTCGGATAAATAATTTAATAAGGAAAGCCCCCGGGAAACCGGGGGCTTTTCCATTTACCAAGCGATAACTGGATAACCCTTGGCAAGCAATTTTTGGTTTACTTGGGAAAATGGTTTGGAACCGAAAAAACCTCTATAGGCAGATAAGGGACTTGGATGTACTGAAGTAATCACATTTTCTGGCAAAAAGTATTTCTTTAGTTCTATCGCTGGATTTCCCCACAACACAGCAATCACATCATGTCTTCCAAGAACTTGGGCAACAGAGTTTGTGACCTCTTGCCACCCAAGCGTCTCATGGGCCAACGAGTGCCCAATATCAGTCGTTAAGATTCGATTTATGAGCATTACGCCTTGATCCGACCAGCTACTCAGGTCACCATCTGTCCTAGTTGCACCACAATCACTAGCTAGTTCTTTATAAATGTTTCGTAGCGAAGCTGGAAGCGGCGTGACTGATGGATCAACTG
>JACCDX010579486.1_pt1 | contig 21608 bp, 25 predicted proteins | sample 7449681 | NCBI WGS metagenome assembly JACCDX01 (sample SAMN15323450, study PRJNA562643) | freshwater metagenome | isolation source: river surface water | place: USA:Blue River Watershed | collected 2017-08-18
ACGAGCAGCTGAAGGACAAAAACCCAGCACTGGAGTTCTTCCAGTCAACAGCTCAGAACATCACCAGCAATGGTAAGGAAGTTCGTTTCGATACTCACATCGGACGCAACCAAGGTATCGGTGCTCGCGGCGTTCGCGAAACACTACCTGTTGCAGGCGCTCAGAAATACAAGCAGGCTTCTCTTTACCTAAAGAACCTATACGGTTCAATCGAGGTAGACGGTCAGCTTTTCGAGCAGGCAACTGGTGACCCAAACGCGTTCGTGAACGTAGTAGATGCCGAAATGACAGGTCTAAAGCGTGACGTTGCGCGTGACCTAAACCGTCAGATCTACGGTGACGGAACTGGAAAGCTTGGTACCGTAAAGACTACCGCTACCAGCACCACCATCGTATTTGACAACGCACAGTGGATCGAGCCTGAAATGGCTGTTGCTCTACTTGACGGATCTGACCTAACTGATGGCACCCCAACAGTTAAGGCAACCGTTAGCGTTGTTTCTGTAAACGAAGACACAGGCGCTGTGACCTTCTCAGCTTCAGTTGCAGCAGTTGCAGGTGACATCATCGTTCGCGGTGTGTCAGGTGTTAACTCATTCAACAAGGAGCTAACTGGTCTAGGTGCAATCGTTGGTTCAGGCAACTCACTACACGGTATTGATGGTGCAACCGTTCCAGTATGGAACTCAACCATCAAGACTCTAGGCTCAGTAGGTACCCCGGGTACTCTAACCGAGCTTGACTTGATCAGCCTTGTTCAGAAGGTTGACAAGCAAGGTGGAGAAGTTGACGTATTCCTAGCATCTCCGGGCGTTTACAACGCTTACTGGAACTTGCTACAGGGTCTACGCCAGTTTGTGAACGGTGCCGGTCTAACTGGTGGTCAGCGTTCATTCAGCTTCGAAGCTCTAGGTAAGCCAATCAAGTTTGTTTCAGACTACGCAGCTCCAAAGGGCACTCTATACGCGTTGTCTTCAAAGGAACTTGTTATTAACCGCAAGAAGGACTGGTCATTCATGGACCGCGACGGTGCTATGTGGCAGCGTGTAGGCGACACTGACGCCTACCGTGCGACTCTGTACCAGTACTCAGAATTGGGTACCTACCGTCGTAACGCACACGCTAAGCTATCAAACATTGCCGAACTAGGCGCGTAATAGCTAGCTGAAAAAACTCCCCCTGTGTCTGTCCGTCTCGCGGACACAGGGGGTTTTTCATTAGGATAGGTGTATGGACGTAATTGACTTTTCCCGCATAGACGGTTTATACAGCCCTTACCAGCGCCGAGTATCAGAAGTGATCAGGGATGTTTTCCCTACTGTTCGCTTGATCCGCTTAGAGATGGGCCACCCTAGCTTCAACCCAGAGAAACCTTTCGCTCTCATAGACGAACCATTCGGAGTTCCGTCTTATGTAATCCGAACTCTGCACGAATCTGAGATCGACCACCGCTTGCTAGCAGAACTGCTACGCAACAACATGAACGACCCAAATTCTGAGGTAAGTAAGATACGATTGTTAGAGATGGCAGAGGCAGCGATGGATGCCAAGCGTGAACAAGAGTGGCGAGAAGAGCGTAAAGACGTACTCAAGAGCGCGATGAAATCGCACAAAAACACTTGGTCTCACAACGGTAAGACAATTAGGAAGTAATCATGGCAGCCGAAGAATTTACTCACACAGGGAACGACGTATCGCTCCGTGTTCGCTCACAGTTTGGTGACACTTCAGGTGCCCAGCTTGGTGACCCGGCGTTGCTATCGTGGATCAATGACGGTCAGAGAGAGATCGTCAACTCAAACCCGATCCTGCGTGACGTAAAGTACTCGGACCTTGTAGCTAACCAGTCAGACTACACCTTCCCTAATGACAAGGTGTTGGTCATCGAGGCTATTTATGTCAACGGCTACCCACTAAAGAACCTAACCCCGCAAGCAGCTCGTGACTTCATTCTTTCAGCAGATCCAGAAAAGATGCTCAAGGCTGAGCGTCCGGAGATCTGGTACGAGCGTGCCGGTGTTATCTCGCTTTACCCGGTGCCAAACAAAACCTTCACTAATGGCTTGAAGCTTGAGTTCATCAAGAACCCTACTTCTTTGGTCACTTTGTCAGATGCCTTGACTATTCCAGATCGCTACTTCAACGAGCTTGTAAACTACGTAATCTCACAGGCGCTTGAAATGGACGAAAACTACGATGCTGCCAATTACAAGTTCCGCCAGTTCCGTGACGGACTAGACCGCCTATTCACCAAGGACACTCAGTCGCAAGACTCGCTTTACGGTGGAGTTCTAGCTGATCCGAGCGATATTTACTAATGTCACAGATCATCCGCGAAAGAAGTGCTGCACTCCAGCAATTTACTGGTGGTCTAAATAACTACTGGGACCAGTCGTCTATTGCTAACAACGAGCTAGCCGACATTATCAACTTTGAGTTCACAACTAGCGGTTCGATGATGTCTCGCCCAGCTATTTATCCAGAGAAAAAAACAGGCAACGTCGTTTACACTCCGGTTGCAGGTCAGGCCGTAGATATCATCGGTACCTACATCAAGGCAGACGGCACACGCTACCTAGTTGCAACTACAAACACCAAGACTTGGATCTATCAGGTTGAAACTCAGTTATGGACTGAAATCGCTAGCTTTGCAGCGACCGACACAACTCAGTACCTAAACAAGATTGTTCTTTCCTCGGCTACTGCGGGTCAGGGCGGTTATTGGGAGAATGGTACATTTACCAACACTCCAACAATGCCTGCCCTAGGTGGTATCGAGCTTTTTCAAACCCGCTTTTTTGGCTTTGGCGTGCAGGGCACTGCTACAGCAAACATCGTCTACTGGACCAACATCTCAACCGCTGGTCCATCTGGCGAATCTACTTCAGTCTGGAACTGGCTAGATGCGAACCTAAACTACATGTACGTCGAGATCGGTGGCGGTGATGGTCAATGGATCACTGCTATGGCTCAGGGCTATAACGACATCGTAATCTTCCGCAACCGCTCAACCTACCGCTACAGCTACGGTGACGTACCTGAAGAAGGTCAGATGCAGGTTATGCAGCAGGATATCGGAGCCGAGTCTCGTCGATCTGTAGTCAAGTTTGAAAACGCCCACTTTGTTCTTTCCGGTGGCATTCTTTACAAGTACCAGAACTGGCTGTACTATCCACTTAACGCACAACGAGTAAAGTTTCAGGAACACAGCAACTTCACTCGGCGTTTTCAGCACGCAGTTAGCATCGTGGGACGTCGATGCCTCGTTTGGCACAACGGATCCGTGTATGCGTACAACCTAGATACGGACACATGGAGCGAATGGGAAAGCACAAGCAGAGCCGCATATTTCTGGACCGTGCCACGGCGATCAGAAGAGTCAGAAGAATCTCTCTATTTTGGTATCACTGGCGACAGTCTCCAACAGCAGCAGGGCCTTACAGACTTTTGCTTGTATCGTATAGAAGACTCCGCAATAAGCGCCGTTGGTTCTGAAGAATTCGTCTGCTACCTAAAGACTAAGATCTACGACTTCGATACCCCTGTGGAATGGAAGCGTCTTTACTTCTGGGCAGCCGACCTTGCCACAGCACGCTTGGTTCGTGCAGGTGTAGTACCGGTTGCGCTTACTGAGCGTCCGGTTGCAGTTAACTGGGACGAGCTATCTCAAGAAGGTCAATATGACAACCAGTTCTACAACTGGGACGAGCTCAGCAAGACTGATAGCGGTGACCTTGTGTTTAGTACTTGGGATCGCCCAAAGCAGCCGGGCACCGTCGAGTCTGTTATCCGTGACATTCCAGCAACCGGAGCCCCAGTACGTCTAGAGGCCAAGCTCGATAACGCTCTAAGGTTCCGTCGAATCTACTTTGAGCTATACTTGAGTTGTGACGGTACGGCGTCCACTTCACCTGTTCAGGTCTTCAGCATTATGCCGATGATCGGCGCAAAGGCAAAGATCGCTAAGGGAGCAAACTAATGGCAGAACGCAATGCCAAGCTCGGCAACTACGAGTTCAACCCTTACGCTGCTGGTGCCAAGATCTACAGCAATATGACAATGAGCCCTACTTCTGGCCCTGTGGACAAAGCTGGATACGCAGAACGCGATCGCAGAAAAAAGGCCAGACGCAACGCAGTTCTTGGTAAAATACAAGCAATGAATACTGGCGCTTTTGCCAGTCCTGACGTTCTAAGGTTTATGAAGTAATGGCTATCGCGTCAAACTATGGTATCGGTGCAGGTAAGACTGCCACCGGTAAAACAAACGTAATCGGGAAGGCTGCCCCGACTAAGCCAGTTGCAACTAAGACAGCTACACCTAAAGTAGTTGCCAAATCTCCAGTTAAGTCTCCGGCAAAATCTACAACCAGCACTGCTCAAGATGCAATCAATAAGCAAAAAGCTATTGAGTCGCTACGCAATGCCGACAACATTACTATGGACATGCTCAACAGAGTGCCAGATCAGGCTATGGCTCCAGTTGACGCTGCTGCTCAATGGACCTTAGAATCAGATCCGCTTTACCAGATGGCGCTCGCTGGTGGACAGTCAGAGTTCAACTACTCACGCAACGCTGCTTTGGCAGACAAGCAGACTCAAGAATCAATGGCTGCATCTGAGCGCAAGAATCTTGACACAGGCGCATCCGAATCACGTCGCCGTCTAGCTGGAAATTATGCAGCTCGCGGAATGGCTGGTGGTGCAGCAGGTGCGCTATCGCAGGCTGAGGCTCGTGCAAACGCTGAGCAGATCGCTGCAAGAACTTCAATCCAGAACAAGCTAGACGCTCTAAACCAGCAGTTTCTATCAAACTACGGTGCGGTTGGATCAGACTGGACTGGCACACTAGCCGGACAGCAATACAAGTCACAGGCCGCTCAACAGGCTCTTTCAGCACAGTTGGCTAGATACGGAAGCATCTAATGGACATTACAGACATCATCCCGCGTATCCCAACTGGCATGGGTAGTGCAAAGACTATTACCCCTAAGTCAATTGCTGCTGTGACTAAAGCGCCTAGTGTTGCTGCTAAGCCAGCTGCATCTGCAAAAAAGACCGGCGCTACACCTACTCCTATGGCAAAGCCAGCGCCTACTACATCTGCACGTAGCGCTGCATCTTCAGGCACCGGTACTCAGAAGTTCCTAGCCGACATGCTTTACGCAGATCCAAGCAAGCAATTTGCTCCTGCGCTTGACTACTTGACCCAGCAAGAAACCGCTGCTAAAGATCGCTACGGAAAAAACAAGGCTAGCCTTGAGAGCATCCTAGGTACACTCAGCGATCTATCAGCTAAAGACTCAGCTCGAATCAATGAGCAATTCACTCAGTCGATCACTCAGCAACAGCAAGCTCTTGCAGCTCGTACAGCTGAGGCTCGTGCAGGCTCAGCAGCTGGTGTTGCTCAGGCAGCTGCAACTGGCGCAGAACGTGGCGCTGGTCCGGGCATGGCTGTAAACCCAATTCAGGTTGCAACCGAAGAAGGCATCGGTCAATCAAACGCTTACCAGCAAACATGGGAAGGCCTAATGAAGGCTAACCAGATGCAGGCTGTTCAGGACACCGCTACACGTCAAACAGGCTTTGGTTTCCAGCAGGCTCAGGCCGTTGCTGATCTACAGAAGAGCCTTGAAGATCGACTACTTGCTCTTAGTGGCAACAAGGCTCAGGTTCAGTCTGACATCGCTCAGGCTAAGTACTCTGCACAACAGCAGGTTCGTGAGGCTAAGTACGGTGAGGCTATGGCTGCTGCCGAGCGTTCTCGTCAGGCTGCTGCTGCTGCTGCTGCTGCAAAGGACACTTTTGCCCCGGGCATTCAGGGTATCCAGCAGAAGGCTCAAAAGTCTGGCGTTGACTTTAACGGCCTACAGGCTGGACTAAGCGAAGCTTACGATGCTGCATTTGCTAAGTTGAACCCAGATGGCGGTGCGACACGCGCGGTGCAGAAGCCTAGCAAGGCTGAGGTCATGGCTGCTTGGACCCAATTCAATGCTGGAAACTCCGGCGCAATCTCGTTGGCTAACGACCTAGCTGGCTTGCTATACACTACGAGATAACTATAAACTTGCAGTAATCACTGCATAGGACGGTTTCTTTTGGCTGATAACACCGACTCAACTGGCACTTTTAAAAAGTCAAGCACTTTTAAAAAAGTCGGTGGTACTTTTGCAAAGCCGGGCTCCCCATCTGTAAAACCCAATGACGCACTAGGGAACATTCTTTCCTTTGGTCAAACTGCAATCGACACGATCTCAACTCCGCTTTACTTTGTAAGCGGTTTGGTAAATGCCAGCATCGACAACGCTCAGGGTGAGCGCGATAAATCAGGCAAGACATACGACGTTCTAAAGCGTGCAACTGACAATGCGTTTGCATGGCAGTCTGGCAAAAAGGTCACTACCGGTAAAGACATTCTTACTAACCTTGGCTACTTAAAGCCGGGCTCTGGTGGCGCTGATGATCCAAACAGCGTAGCTGGCTTTACTTCAGGCTTGATGACTGACATCTTGCTTGACCCACTTACCTACACTCCAGCCGTTCTAATCACTGCTCCGCTAAAGGTTGCAGCCACAACTGGTCGTGCTGCTATTCGTGCAGCAAACATCGCCCGCAAGGGTGATGTAGCAGCTGAGCTTGTAGCTGGTGCCAAGAATGTTCCAGTTTCAGCTCTCAAAGACGTCACCACAATTCCAACGACTCGCAAGCCAATTGTTAGCGAGCGCCTAAAGAAGGCTCAGGCTTTTGAGACAGAGGCTCCAAGCCTAAAGACTTCACTAGCCAAAGCTGGTGACACCAAGATCCGTAGCGTGCTTGAGTCTGTAATGGCTAAGTCTGACGTGGCTGCCAACTACAAGTACCAGACCGTCAAGGTAAACAAGGCTGACCGTGATTTGATGGGTGCTGCGAACCAGATCGCACTCTCAGGTATTATCGCTGGTCGCCGTGCGATGGCTGACACAATTCTTTCGATCAGCGCACGCGAATGGCTTACCAAACACTCTAAGGATGCCCTACGTGAGGCTAAGAGGGCCGGTACCAAGCTTCCTGCCACTGCGCTTCCTGTAGCCAGCTACGAGGCTATCAGGGCTGCTGAGCAGGCTATTCCTGAGATGACTACAGCTGAAGCTGTACAGATCACTAGCACCACAGGCGAAAAGGCTGAATTCGCTCCGTACACCGCTTACGAGTACGACAACGGAGTTTATGTCGGTGACGGCAAAAACATCTACAAGTTCAACGATGTAAACGACGCTGAGCGTTGGATTACCGAGACAGTATCACCTACCCCAGCACCTGCAATTCGTGAGGTGACCGTAGGCAAGGCCGGTAAGGGCTACAACGTAGCCGTAAACGGTGAGGCGACTCGTACCTTCAAAACTAAGAAGGAAGCTGACGCTTATGCAAATACTGTTAAAACTGGTGAGCGCGTTGAGCCTGTTATGGCACCTACTCGCCGGTCCGGCGAACCAATTCTGGATCTAAGCAACGACAACAACATCGTCACCGAGATCCAAGGCCTAAAGGCAACTGATGCTGACGTAAAGAAGGCTCAGGCTACACTCAAGGCTTTGGATGCAATTGCCAAGAAGGCTGTTGCCACTCGTAGCGGTAGCTCGACTGAAGTTGCTAGCAAGATCCGTAATCTGCTTGGTATTGACACAGTTGGAAACCAGCGCTTGCTTCGCAATGTTCCTCCGAACATTTGGAAGAACATGAGCATCTCGTTGAAGAACGAAATCGGTTATGGTCCATTCCAGTTCATCAACGAGCTTATCTCCAAGTCACGTGACAGCCGGACAATTGGTGAGCTACTAAAGCTGATTATGAACAAGAAGCTAAGCAGTGGCAACACTATCGGCGCAATCTACGACAGCGGAGCTATTTTCAACAAGCTTTCTAGAGATGGCTCAGTCCAAAAAGAAATCACCGATGCCTTCAGAAGCATCATGCGCGTTGTTTCACGAGGCAACGTCAAAGGCAAAGAGACTCTGTTTAACGAGATCACAAAACTTGCTGGCGCAAATGGTGAGGCTATTGCTAAGGCGATCGAAAAAACTGGCTTCCTTGACACTCTCTCAGATGAGTCTGTAAAGAAGGTCAACGAGATCCTATCCGGTCTTGACGTTGCAGTAGAAGAAGTCAAGTACAACAACCTAAGCGAGCTTATCGCCGGTATGCGTGATCAGCGTCACAATGTTGATAGCAAAACTTTGCTTGATCTACTTAAGCGTCTTGACCCAGACAACGCTGACATTACTAGGGCCGAGCTTTACGCTGGAGCTGATGCAAACACATTCCTAAGCAACATCTTGCTTGGCGAAGGTGTGCAGAATGTCTCAAAAACTCGTCGCCTAGTCGAGTTGTCAAAAGACCCAGACATTCTTTTTAAGTCAACTGGTGTTGCTTATTCTGACCTTGGTGCAGCTATGGTCATCAAAAAGACCAAAGGTGGCTACGGACCAGAGGATGCAGCTCTAGAAGCTAAGAACGCATTCCACAGCCGTCAAGCTGCTGCTGAGCGCATCGCTGATGACTGGGGCCTAGTCCTAAAGCAAAGCCGTGCTGACTCAGGCCAAGCTCGTTGGGCAACTGCAATGTCAACTGCGCTTGATGCTCGTCTAGCTGACATCGTTCGCCAAATGAATGACCCGAACAGCCTTGAGCGTTTGACGACATTAGGCGATGCTGCCATTACTAATGGACTTGATCCATACGTAAACGGTTCAGAAGCAATCCTAAAGTTGCAGCTAAACCAATACGTAGACACCAAGATCTTTGGTTCGCTAAACGGTACCCTAAGCAAGCGTGACCTAAACGCTGTAAAGGGCGATAAGGAAAAGGTTCGACTAACCGCTGAAGAGCGCGTAAGAATCAACGCTGATGACTACGACAAGGTTCGCGATGGTTTGCTTGCAACTATCGGTGGTCGCCCACGCATCAGTAAGGCTCGTGATGACATCGATTACCAAGCCAAGCTTGAGAACGAGATCTACGACAATCAAGCGCACTTTGTATTCCTAGACAACGGCGACATTATGCGAGCCTTCTTGGATACCGATGCTGGCAAGATCATGGAGCAAGCGTTTTACCCGGGGCAGCACTTCGGATGGAAAAAGTGGAATGCTGCTAACGACACCTTTTCAATTGCCGGTGTTGACGACATGGTTCGTCGCATGATTGAAATCAAAGAAGCTGACGGTATCTACAACCGCGAAGAACTTATTGAGCGTGCATTGAGCCGTGCAACAACTCAGGGCCAGCCTTCAGATCGTTTCCTAAAGGTTTACCGCCCGATCGCTGAGAACATGGTGGATCACCTAATCAACGATCCACGAGCTATTTCAGCCCTTGAAGATCTACACAAGTCTCGCCTAATCGCAACTATCAACGACAGTTTCAACGGTGCCCAGTCTCTATCTGAAGACGTTTACAACACTTTGATTGATGGCTGGCGTGCAAACTATGCTGTTGGAAAGTCACTAAGCGATGCTGAGCGTCGTGCGCTAGTCCGGGACAACTTCCGCAAGTTTGTTTACGCTTCAGGCATCATGCGCCTAAAGGGTGGCGACGTAGCTGAGGCTGTATTCCGTGCAGCTGGTATGTCGTTTATCGATGGCGGACGACTAAAGGATTTGGCAGCAAAGCGTCCACACGCAACTATCAAAGACACCGAGATTGTCGACAACGAGGAAACCGTAGAATTCCTAAAGAACTACTACGCTTACCGCAACACCGAGCGTGCAGCTGAGGTTGCACCTACTGGCCCAGTTGAGCCACAGATCATCGCCACAAAGAAGCAGCGTGAAAAGATTGAGAAGGACTACACCGAAGCAAAACTTGCTTATGAAGAAGTTATGCGCCGGGAGCCAGAGCTAGCAAACGATGCTGCTCGCAAGAAGTGGGAAAAGGACTTTGACAAGATCCAGTCAAAGCTTGATGACGTGCGCTACAAGGCTCGTCAAGTTGGCTACAACACCCAGCACTATGTATTTGGCAAGTGGGTTGACTCTGCGGTTTACAACCAAGAGGCAGCGCTAAAGCTAGCCGAACAGCAGAACCTACGCTACCTAGCAAGCGAAGCCGGTGTTGAAGACCGTGCTCGTTTCTTGGTTGACACTCGCCCAGAGTTGCCAAAGCCAAAAAAGCTAACCAAGAAGCAGCGTGAAGCATTGCTAGAAAACTTCCGCGCACAGGATGAGGTTATCCAGCTACAGAAGCAGCAGGAGGCTATTGAGAATGCAGCTCAGGCCGTTGCCGATGATCTAGATGCTGGCAAGTTTGACAACTTAGATCTGTCAGAAGCTGAGAAGGGCCAGCGTGCGCTACAAGAGGCTTACACACGCTCGCTACAGGCTAACGAGATGGTTGTCCACGTCACCTACAACTCTCGTAGCGGTATCCGAAACAAGACCGTTCACGACAACCTAGCAGCTCGTACTGGTGAGCGTATCTACGGTCCATCAGGTCGTTGGAACACCGTTCAGCTGATCCACGAACGCGAATCTACTTCGATCAACCGCATCGCTCGTTTTGCTGAGTATCTTGACGCTGTTCGCAAGACATACACCGGTGTTGTGAACATGGACGACTTTGCAACCGTCTGGGCTAACATCGTAAACGACATCGAGCTACCAGCCGGTACCCCGGATGAGCTAATCACTTTCCGCGATGACCTAAAGCGTGCGACAGATCTTCTGATCAAGAGCGCCGACACTAGCGAGCTAACCGCCATGGGACTTGACGGCAAGGCGCTTGAGTCATCGTTCCGTAAGTACGGCATCACCGAGGCTAAGGGCATCCCACCGTTTGGTGACAAGTCAAGCAGGGAAATGGTTGACTGGCTACGCACTCTGCCATTTGCTAAGCGCCCGGCTAAGATTCTTGACGACACTGAAGAAGCTAGACAGTGGACAGCTAACGCAGCTGCATTTGCCGAAAGCGGTGAGGATCCATTCCTAGTTCTAACTCGCGTGCTTGAGGCCGTAGAAATGGCTAAGGGTGAGCGCACACTTGCACTTGAGTTCACTAACCGCTTTGGTTGGAAGGCTGCTGGTTTCCAGACTCCAGAGGCTGCTATCAAGGCTGGCTGGGTAAAGATCAAGGGAGTTGGTGCCAAGGAAGGCGACCTAACTCAGTTCTTGCCAGAACCAGAAAACGGTGCGCTATTCCCGCCAGAGATCGCTGAGGAATTTGGATCGCTAGTCAGGGAATGGAACGAGCTATACAACAACCGTATGCCGGACTGGACTAAGACCATCATGGAAGTTCAGGGTTTCCTAAAGGCTACCCAGACTATTCTGCGAGCCGGTCACCACGTAACTAACTTTGTTGGTGACGTTGGTACTGCGATGATCGTTGGTGTTCGCAACCCGATCCACTGGCAGGCTGGTTGGCGCTTGACTCAGAAGTCTCGCTTGTCTCAGTCTGCTATCGGCGAAGCCGATCGTCGCTTGGATCGTTTGTTTGGTCGAGCATTCCGTGCATTCGACGGTGAAGGTAAGGCTTACCAGACCGTCAAGGATGGTCAGGAAACTCTACAGTTTGCGCTATCAGTAAACGGAAAGTCAAAGCTAGTTGACTTTAGCGATGACGACATTATCAACATGTTTGAGCGTCGCGGTATTTTCATCAGCAACATCTTTGCAAACGACATCCAAGGCTTGGCTGACAACATCATCGCTGACACAGCAGGACCGGCAGCATCGGTTTACAAGAAGATCGGCGCACGTTTTACTAGCACCGCTCGTAAGATCGAAAAGCCTGCCGGTGACTTTGCAGCTTGGTATGGAAATGCAACTCGTGGAGCACACGCTCTAAAGGTTATGCAGTCTCAGGCATGGGCAAGCATTGACGATGCTCTAGATGCAGCAGCAGATGCCGTAAACAAGTTCCACCCAACCGTTCAGTCACTATCTTCTACTGAGCGCAAGTGGCCTCGCTTCGCATTCAGCTACTACACTTGGATCCGCGTTGCACACAACGCAATGGTTGACATGGCTCTAAACCACACAGCAGCCTTCACCTTCTACTCGAAGGTTCAGTACAACCTTGCAGCAGCTAACAACCAAGAGCCAGCAAGCTTTGGTCAGCCGTTTGCAGACAAGACTAAGTTGCCGGGCTACATGAGCTACTCAGTATTTGGCCCTACATCGACTGGCCCACGCGGTGGTTTGATCTTCAAGCCAGCCGTCTTGCCGCTTGACGTATCAGACTTCTGGAACATCACTATTGATCCACGGAAGACTATGGAGCAGAACGTATTTATCAATACTGAAGCTGCTACTCGTACCCTAGGTAAGAGCATCAACCTGATCGTTCAGCCGGGTATTGAGGCTGTCACTCAGACGGATCTAGCAACCGGCAAGCCTCTAAACATCGAGGGTATCCGTGGCGTAGCTGACCAGATGATCGGAAACCTAGGCTTTGCTACCTTGCTAAAGGGTCTAAACCTTTACACTCCACAGAACAAGTTGCCAGAGAACACTAGCAACCCACTAACTGACCGCGATCGCCAATTGAACCTGATCAACTGGATGACCGGTCTAAAGTTCCGTGATACGATGACTCCAGCTGACATGAAGAACGCTAAGAACGAGTTGGCCCAGCGCACCAAAGAAATGTTGCTCGAACAATACAAACAGGAGACGAAATGAGCGATAACGCACTAGAAGTATCAGCAAAGATCATGTACATGACGCTAAATGGCGTTTATGGACTGCACGATCTGGCTGAATTTGAGCTTGAAGACAACGACAAGCCAGTAGAAGGTTGCAGCCACTGCACCGAAATGGCTAACATCAATAACCCAGATGAAGGCAACTGGACTGTTATCAAGTACCCATGTCCAACTGTAAGCATTCTGCTACACGACATGATCGAAGAGACGGATAAAGAAGAAATCCCAGCTGAATAGCTGGGATTTTTTTACATCTTAGATTTTTTCATAGCCAAGGCTTTACGCTTGGCATCGGCCTTAGAGCTTGCGCCCCATGCCTGTAAAGACAAGAGAAGTCTTGTTGGATCACCATTTGGCTTGCGCTCAGGCCCCGGCATGTTGCCCATACGAGCTAGAAACGATGCACGACGAGGGTTATTGCCAGACTTGACAGGTGGCTTTAGGTTTGATCCCGGGTTAGCAGCCTCGTAAGACTTGCGACCCTTCTCATTTAGGCCACCAGAGGCAGCCTTGCCTTCTTTACGCTGCCAAGCTGGACTAGCCATTCTTCTTGGCCCACATGTTGTCGATCAAGTTAGGGTAAGGACGACCAGCACGCTTAGCTCTGGCTTTAGCAGCCATCTTCTTAGCGACGCTCATCTTTGCCGACTCCTTATTAGGGTTCGGCTTGTCCCAGACTGGCTTGTCGATTTTACTTGCCCATCTTCTTCTTTAGGGCGTTGCGCTTAGCCATTTCTTTCTTTTCAGCAGCAGAATAGCCAGCGTTCTTCCAGTCCATCTTTGAGCGGGTAGCTTCTTCTTTTTCCCAGTAAGTCATCGGCTTAGGTGATGGGCTTGGCTTCTTACCAGCAGCTTTTTTAGCAGCAGCCTTACCTTCAGCAGTGTATGGGAACTTCTTTCCATTAACCATTGGCATGTTATTTCGCCTTCTTTGTGTTTGATTGAACAGTATCTACAGCTTGCTTGATGCCGGCGTCGAATTCCTCGTCAGATAGCATTCCGTCAAGTGCGTAGTTGAACAATAGACCAATAATTAGACCCATTAGCGAACCCATGGCACCAAACATTGCAGACTCTAGGGCTCCAAAGCTGAGCACGTTTCCGGCTCCCATGAAGCTCAAACCAGCAGCAGCGGTGAAAGCGAGAACTCTAAGAGTGCGCTTTACTGTTTTCTTTTGAAAAAACTTTTTCATTATTTAGCCTTCTTGGCTTCAGGCTTCTTTGCCACTGGCTCAGCGACAGGTGCAGCAGCCTTAGGTGCTTCGGCAGCAGGAGCAGCCTTAGCCTTTGGGGCAGTCTTCGCTTCAAGACGCTTGATCGCAGCAATAGGATCCTGAACCCATCCATAGAACACCGAAGTTTCTTCCTTGCCACCACAGGTAAAGTGTAGGTGAGCGCCACGAGATGCTGATCCGGTGTTTCCGACCTTACCGATAACAGTTTCACCAGCAACAACCTTGTCGCCGATGTTTAGCTTTGATCCTTCACGCATGTGGCAGTAGCCCCAAGTGACGCCACGTGGGCACTGTACAACTAGAACCCAACCTAGAATGTCTGACCACTTGTCAAGAACAACGGTTCCGTCAGTAGCAGACTTAATTGGGGTGCCAGCTGCAACAGCAAAATCAACACCACGGTGATCGTTAGTGCGTGGGGCGTCGTTGTTGCCGAATTCGCCACCCTTTGGGATCTTGCTCTCAGGGAACGGTAGTACGTAAGTCATAGTTATCCTCTACTTAAAAAATGCGATTACTGCCGTCCCTAGGGCAATAATAGCAGAAACGGTAGCGCCTTTGGCTACTCGCTGAGCCTCTTTGATGTCCTTTACTTGAGTCTCCTGCTTGGCAGAATTGATCTCAAGATTACGCAAGCGATCCGGCACGTCAGCCAACCCATCTAGGCGCTCAAGGGTTCTGACTAGCAGTTTCTCGTTGTCGAGCTGCTTATCGTAAATCGTCTGTAAGGTGACTTTTACGTGCGGTTCGCTTGGTAGTGACATTACGGGGTTCCACCTTGAATACGAGTTTCTAGATTAGATAGACGGCTGTTCTGAGTTAAGTTCAAAGAGTCGATGCCATCTAGGCGAGATCCGTAAGTTGCCAAAGTGGTGTTTTGGGTCGAGTTCAAAGTCTCGATGTTTGTCAGGCGAGTTTCCTGAGAAGTGTTCAAAGACTCGATCGATGTCAAGCGAGAGTTCTGAGTGGTGTTGATGCTTTCGATGCTAGTTAGGCGAGAGTCCTGAGTTGTGTTCAGGGTGTCAATGCCGTTCAGACGAGTTGTCTGAGTAGTGTTTAGCGCTTCAGCAGCAGTAAGACGAGTATTAAGGTTTTGGCCCTCAAGCGTGTCAAGGCGTCCATCAAGTGCAACATCATAAGCCTCTAGTGAATCTAATCTGGTGTCATAAGATACGTCGGTAGCTTCAAGAACGGTAAGACGAGAATCTTGATCACCGTTTTTTGCCTCGATCAGATCGAGACGAGTATCCGCAGCAACTGCCTCAGCATCAAGCTTGTCGTAGTTCTCGTTGAATACAGCAGTTTCGAATGGCTGGTTAGAGCCCGGCACTGCCTTCTTTAGTCCGAGGCGGGTGGTGGTTGTATACGCCATGAATCAATCCTATTGTTCGTCTTTTACAACTGTCGCCTCAATAGCAATCGTAGCAGGTTCAGGCTCAGAAGTGGGCTCCGGTACGACAGATAGCGGAGATTGACCCTGTGCAAGTGCGATCAGCTCACGAGCAATATTACGCTTAATCTCTGGCTCGCGCACGTGTCGCAAAATGATGTCTTGGATCTGCATCAAGATCGCTGGTAAGTCAAGGTTCTGCTTTGCGTTCGGATCAAAGCGCCCGGTCAACTGGTTGACGAATGTAATCGCCTTCATGTCACCCTGCTGGATCAGCTGGCCCAAAGCAGCATCCGCCATCGGGATGTACTTCTTTAGGTTGTCCTCAGCCTTAGCTGACATAGCAGCTGCGAATTCCTTCTGGCGCATCCAGCCATCGATCTCAGCTAAGTTGATCTTCATCCGCTTAGCCAAGACTTGCGGTGGCATCATGTTGAGCGGGTTTAGATACGCTTGAAGGAAAGTTTCCTGACGGAGCGTGAGGTTTGGATTAGATGTTGTTTTGATACCACGGTCAGACAGTGCCTTCTGAAACTTCGATGACTGCCACACAAGCTCCAGCTCATCCTTACTAAGCTCGGCATCTTGGTCCAGAATAACTGAAGTTTCCAGGAATAAACCCTGTCTATCCGCGGCAATGGCAGCTGCCAATACACGCTCAAAAAGGGCTTGCTCTTTTGTCTTTTTTTCACTTTCTAACCTCGTCTCGAATTTACTTAGATCCACTGAGCAACCTCTTCGTGTAAGTCTGCAATCGTGCTGTTGTTGTAAATAATGCGATCAAAACCGTAGGTATCGAGCGCCGTCTCGCTTACGTGAGCATTAGCTGCACCCACGCCATCTCGTTCGATGCGCCACACTTGACCGTCGTAGTACTTGATCATCTCTGCTTCGTTCGGGAAACGAGCATCGGTGAACACTACGTTTTTGCCGGTGTCTAGCAGCTCTAGCGCCTTGTCAATAGCAAGGTCAACCCAGAAGCCTTCGTACCATTGCTTGCGAGCAACGTCGGTGCCAAGTCGCTGCATCAAGGCCCGGATCTCATCACCGTGCTCAGATGCCTTGTAGCCATCCCAACCCCAGAAGTCGATGATCTCTTTCAGGCGTAGATCGTAATCAATCTTCGGATTCAACGCGTACAAAGCATCACGCATAGGCTGGGCAAAGCTCACCTTGGTAAAGCCGTGGTTAGCAACCAAGAAGTCGGCAACGGTGTCCTTGCCAGATCTGGCGTAGCCAGAGAGTCCAATCAATTTAGCCACGAGGCAATCCTTCCAAAGCAACTAGATAGTCCGGGCTAAAGCCGTATTGCTCGAATGCTTTGAGCATCTTGCCTGACAAGCTATCCGGCATTACTTGGTACTTGCCGTTCTCGTAATCACGAACAATCGCAGGATTGATACGCAACAAACTCGCAAACGCTGTCTGGGTAGGTGCAATTTCTGATCTCCACTGCTGAAACGTCTTGTAGTACTGCCCAAGTGTGTAAGGCGGTATCAGCATCAAGTTTTGTGCTGATGGTCGCAAAGAATTTGGCAAGGGCTTGTCTAACCATTCGGTAATCTCCTGACGTAATGACTGGGCCGAGATACCTAGGCTTGTCGCCAAGGTGCCGATCAGCTTGTCTGTGGGGTTCTGGGTTCTGCCATCCTCAATAGCTGTGAGAGCCGAGCGATGGATGCCAGCTAAGCCGGCCAACTTATTCTGAGACAGCCCTGCCTTTAGGCGAGCGACCCTTATGGGATGATCTGCGATACGAGCCATTACTGCAAACCTGCCCAACAAACAAAGGCGATGACAACAAGGATGGTACCGATAGCGAAGAAAGTGTTGATGGTCTCATAAATATCCATATCAGCGATTATAGCAAAGTTAGTAGACAGGTATTGCAAATTCAATTTTTAGGGGTGCGTTGCTAGCTATAGGGGGACGGCTGGAATTGGTTCACAACATCAAACCTGCTGAAATTGATTCATCGGCAGGGACCCCTACCGGTACCGCTATAAGTCTGAAGGGACTAAATAACATGAGCACTATCACTATCGATCTAGCTACCGCTAAGTCCATCGCTAGCCTGATCAACATCGCATCAAAGCCTAAGTCCGTTGCACCGGTACTTGAGCAAGTTCGTTGCAACCTATACAGCGACGGCATGTTAGTAGCCGTAGCTACTGATCGCTATGCCATCATCACCGCTAGCTATGACACTGAGTACACTGGCGAAACCGTTCAGTTTGGTATTACCCACGCCATGGCTAAGTTCATCACCGGCCTAAAGGGCTACGCTGAGCTCACGCTAGAGATCAGCGAGGAGCTAATCGTTGCCAACATAGCCGGGCAAACCTACACCACTGGCAACGTCAAAGCCAATTACCCACCAGTAGCCGAAATGGTTGCTAAGTGGCAACACGGCACCGAGGCAACCCCGGTTGAGCTAGACCTAAGCTTGCTGAGCCGTCTAACCAAGATCGTAAACAAAGCCGGTAAGAAGGTTGAAAACTGGAAGGTTGAGCTAGGCAAAACCGACAACCCATCTAAGCCTGCACCGATCCGCCTACTAGCTGAAAACTTTGGAGCCATCCAGCAACCAAGGTTGACCCGCCCATAACTTGTCCCTTCAAGCGTCCTGAGCATGACGTAAAACTGCTCACTAAACCTGCCGGCTAGAAGGGGACGGCTGGAATTGGTGCAGAGTTGCCCGGCAAATAGGCTGGGCATAGCCCAGACGGTCTGGGCGTGAAAGGGACACATGAACACTTATTACATCGCAAACGAAAACGGCGACTGGTGGGAGGCCAACTCCAACTGGGGACGCACGCTTCACATCGCTGAACTCGACGCAATCTCTGCTGAGCCGGAGGACATTGACGAGCACGTGATTCGTGAGGCCGGCAGGGTTGTAAGCCTTGACGCCGTGATTACCCAGCACGACCTGCTCGAAATGCTCCGCAAGGCCAACGCTGAGCGCGACCGTGCCGAGTATGCGCTCGCAGACTACAAGCGAAGCGTTTACACCCACGTCGCTCAGGTCTACGAAGAAGCTTTGGACATGTTCGACGATGAGGGCACCATGCCGGGCTTCATCACCGCACTAGCCGAAACTTACGGCGTGAGCACCGCTTTCACCTGCCCAGTGTGCAAGAGGTTCCAGCCGTTCGAAATGGGCTCAGGAGACTGCCAAACCTGCGAGGACTGCTGTAAGTGCGCCACATGGGGCACCTACTGCATGCCTTACGGCGCAACCGTGCAAACCACCGCATGCGACCACGACGCCTTTGCCAAAATTTGGAACGACTGCAAAACCCACGAAGAAATGGACGCCACCTGCATCGAGGTCTATTGCGACAACTGCAAGGAGGTGCTAAGCCACCACAACTAGCCCCTACAAGCCCCAAAAGCCCCGCTAGCCCCCTCTAGCGGGGCTTTTGGCTATGCGGGGCACGCAGATCCGGCTAGAAGGGGACGGCTGGAATGGTGCGGTGTGGCGTGGCGTGCTTGGCTAGCAGGGCGATCAGGGCTTGCCCTATTCGCAGGGTTGCTAGACAACCCCTACAAGCACGAAAAAAGTGTTTTTTGTCGTGAGTGCGGGGCTGTTTGGCTAGCCAATTCTTGTTATCAAACTGTTATCTAAAAATGTCATAAGTTGCTAACTAAGCAACTAGGCTACTAATCGCAACACCTAACTAACCTTGAAAGGATCCAAGCAAAATGGCTACAAAACTAGAAAAAGAACAAGATCTAAAACTGGCTTTGACAACACTTGAAAGTGTCCACGCCGATCTAAAAGCGGGCGGGTTGCTTTCGGTGATCATCAAGCACACAAGCGAATCTAACTTGTCTTTCCGCTATGACGTGCGCCTGTATGGCGTGATCGACGGCAAGACCGAGAGTTATTACCTGAATTGGACTTTTGCGACGCTTACAGGCAAGACACGCCACGCTAACGGCGAGGTAAAAGGTTCTGGCCTTGGCTTTGACCGTGCGCACGATGTCGCCTACACATTCCAATTACTTTTCAAGGCCAACGGCTTTGAAGATCTAGGCTTGCCACGTTATGAGGGGATTTACTGATGTCTATTTACAACACAAAAGACGACGCTTGGCAGGTTGTTGTTGATAACCGCCTACAAGGCCACCAAATCACCGTTAGCTTTTGGAATGGCGACGATTTCGAAACCCGCTATGACGCTTATGTGATCGCCGACAGCCTTTATGAGGGCATAACCGACGCTTTACAGATAGCGGGTATGGACTGGGACACTGCCGAATTTCAAGTGAATGAATGGGGCATTACCCGCCCAGACGACGGCGACACCTGCCAAACCTGCGGGGATCTCATCGCCGGATCTAACCACTTTTCTACCCATTGCGACGCTTGTTTGGAGGTCAAGTAATGCCTATGGCCTGCTTGTATTGCGATTCTGTATTTTTCCCCTCTATCCACCGCACCGAATGCCCAGATTGCGGGTATTGGGCTACTGAGCCCGCTCTACCAACCAACGAAAGGAACTAACCAAAATGGGACTAGATCAGTACCTAAACGCTAGAAAATACATAAGCCGACACGATCTAAGCGTGCCTTATGATCCAGATCGAGGCTTTGCCGATACTGCCGAATTTGCCAATCTTGTTGAATCTGCTTTACCGCTTGGTGTGGATCTTTACGGCGATACTGGCGCAGAGGTGTCAGTCAATGTCGGGTATTGGCGTAAGGCCTACGCTATCAACGATTGGTTTGCCGATCGGGTTGGGATCGTTTCGCAAGAATGCGACATTCCGTTTAGTTGGCTGTTGGCGCTTAGGGATCAAGTAAACCAAGTGCTAGCCGATAACTCTTATGCCTCGCAACTTATCCCCGACAGATCGCCTGACGCCTTTGCCTATGGTGAAAATTATTACGATCAACTGCGCTACACGCAAAAGCTTTTAGAACACCTGACCAAACCCGCTTTTGCCGATCTTGAATTCACTTACAGGGCAAGTTGGTAAACGTAGATGATGTGCCTAGCGTGCGAATGGAATCGCCCAAACATTACGTCGGTCTCTGCTTGCCCTGATTGTGGAAAGATTGAAGATCTCGTAAAAAGCCCAAAAAATAACCGCTTCGCTAGTAAAGCACCTACTCATTACTCAACTACTATTGAGTAGATGATGAATGAGTAGGTAGTTTCTTAAGATCAGAGTAAGATTTTCAAAAAACTTAAAAAGTGCCCTGATTTATCAAGGTTTTTTTTGAGCAATACTCACTTACTCAGCTTTTTTGACCAAAAAAACACTAAAATAAATCGAGTAGTAGGTGAGTTGAACTCATCTACTCAGATCCAAAAACAACCCCTAAACCGAGAGAAATGACACATCTTGACTATCTTTGACCCAACCTACGGCGAACTGCTTTCCGCCAAAGAGGTGTCCGAAGCGACAACTCTAACGATGAATCAACTAAGAAATTGGCGTATGCCTAGCCGATTAGACAAAGCACCGTTTGGTGTTGTCTACATCGGAGCAAGTCCGTACTACCGCAAAGCAAGTGTCCAGAGGTGGCTTGAACAGAACGAGGGCTCCAATGTTCGTTATGTCCCTGCCGGAACCGATCTGGAGATCCCGATCAACGAGTCTGTTGCTCAGGACAACGAGAAAGCCAAGGCGCTACGCAACATCGCCGAGATCAACTCAGCGAACGCTTATGACGTCTGGTATACCAAGTTCAACAAGATGAACCCTGAACTGGCTATGTCCGAGCAACGCAAGCACGTCGAATGGTGGAGCAAAGCCACCGGCAAGCCGAGCGAGGGTGTTGATCGTGTGCCACCGATGATGGCTTATGAGAGCCCGCAATCGAGCGAGGTCTTCTTCATCGGCTTTACTCTGGCTATGCGCTCAGTGCTCAACCAGATCCAGAACCTAGGCCTAACCGATGAGGAGATCATCTCGATCCCTGTCGGCGACGTGCCACCAATCAAGAAATAACCACTGAAAGGAACCGAAATGAACGAATACACAATCAAGGCTTATTTCACCAATAAGCAGTTCGATAACGTCGAGTTCGGCGTTTACTTACAAGCACCTGTCGGCTTTGAAGACGACACCAACACCCGCAACGAGGCGTTTAGTGCCCTACAGCAAGCCTTTCCTGCCACTTGGCACGATTGGACACTAGAAGAAATGGTGGCAATCTAATGAGCAAGAAGCAAGAATACACAGTCCAGCGCAAGGTGATCAGTTGGGAGCAGGTGTCCGTCGAGGCAACTAGCTTTGAAGACGCCATTGAACAGGCCGAGGATAGCGATGACTGGGATGAGGTTTAT
>JACCDX010429867.1_pt1 | contig 21607 bp, 20 predicted proteins | sample 7449681 | NCBI WGS metagenome assembly JACCDX01 (sample SAMN15323450, study PRJNA562643) | freshwater metagenome | isolation source: river surface water | place: USA:Blue River Watershed | collected 2017-08-18
ATTGAACATAAAAAAGAAAGAAATAAGCTCCAAAACCTAGTTCTTTCATTGATTTTTTCTGATATTGAATAATAAAAACAGACAGAGTTACAACCCAAAGAATTGGATCGAAAAGAGGAAATGGGAAAAGTACTTTTTGGTAACTGATATACAATGACAGTGTATACAGGCCAACAGAAAGCAGAGCTAAAAAGGCAACTCTTTCTTCTTTTGTCATAGTTTTAGGGATTCGTAGATATAATCAAACGTAGAAAGAATTTCAGGTTGACCGTCCACAATAGCTATGTTGTGTTCAAAGTGGGCACTGGGTTTTCCGTCAGCTGTAACTATTGTCCATTTGTCTGGAAGTGTCATTACTTTTTCGGTTCCCATGTTTATCATAGGCTCTATGGCGATAGTCAAGCCCTTTTGAATTTTTTTTCCTCTTCCTCTTTTTCCATAATTCGGTACTTGAGGCTCCTCGTGTAAACTCTTTCCTAAACCGTGTCCAACCAAATCACGAACCACACCGTATCCATGGCTCTCTGCATGCTGCTGAATAGCCCAACCAATATCTTCTATTCGATTTGAGGTAGTGCATTGTTCAATTCCTAAATACAAACATTCTTTGGTGACTTTTAAAAGATTTTTAACCTCTGGAGCTACCTCACCTACTTCAAAAGTGTACGCATGATCTCCATAGTAACCCTTGTAAAGAGATCCACAATCCACAGAAACAATATCACCTTCTTGAAATGGCCGATCAGTTGGTAAGCCATGCACAACTTGTTCATTAACTGAAATCAAAAGAGTGCTGGGACAACCATAAAGCCCTAAAAAACCGGGTAAGGCGTCTTGTGAACGAATATACTCTTCAGCTTTTTTATCTAAATGTCTTGGTGTGTTTCCTGGTTTAATGTCTTTTGCAATTAACCCTAGCGTTCTGCTGACAATTTGCGCAGCCTCTCTCATTATGGCAATTTCTTCGGACGTTTTGTATTTAATCATGAACTTATTAAAAAATGACATCGGCAAAGATAGAAATTTAAAAAGGAAGACTAGCGAGCCATTTCATGGTATCAATGTTATCCGCATAATCATCTACTTTTGGCTTTTGGGCTAATCCGAAAGGATTAAATCCATGACCTATTATACACTGGATTTCATGCTCATTATGTTTAATGTATTCTTGAACTTCTTCAGTATTTTTGTATTCATGATAATATAACATTCCAATTGGAGCATGAAGGTCTTGTGTCTTTTTCAGTAGCAAAAAATTGTTATCCAAAATTACCTCAAGGTTCATAAGATGAATCGCTTTGTTATAGTCGTAGTTATTCCCATATTTCTTATTTTGAATTACATTCGAAAAAGAAATTATCTCTTGAAAAAATATATCAAAGTTATACTCAACAGGAACGCATAGATGTGTGATATTCCGGCACCCTCTACCAAAATATTGAAAGATATCGTTACCAAGTAATTTAAGTTCTTCTTTTGTTTCCGATCCTGTTAATATTGCGATTGATGTTCGATGCCCTCTAAATAAATGTGGCTTTGAAGAAAAATACGTTTGAAACGCTTGGTTTGATTGATGATCTCCAGTTGCAATTATGGCATCATATTCACCAATTTTGCGATCGGAAAAGGTAATTCTATCTCTATAAAATGGCGCTATAAATGTTATGTAATCAATTAAAGCGGGAATTAAAATATCATCTTCTGAACTTAATTTTACTTTCGCATGAAATCCCGACAATAATACGCAAAGTAAATCGTGAAAGCCAACCATTGGAATGTTACCCGCCATAATTATGGCAACGGCTTTTTCCTTATTGTTTATAGGCGAATAGTTCGAAAGCCATTTTTCCAAAGTGTCTTTTTGCAACCACGATGAAATTTCATCGAGAGAATTCCGCACTTCAGCATCTTCAAACCATCCGTTTTTGTAAAAGGTTTTTTCAATTCTCGTTTCAAATGAAAGGTATTGTTCTTCCGATATAAAACTTATTCCAGAATGCCACTTTTCCTTATCCGCATGCGCCTTTAGAATTTTCCCAAGTTCGCTCCAAGCTGTTAGTTGTTGTTCTATTGTCATAATATTCCTCAAAAAAACTACTTTTTGAACAAAAAATGACAATTAGCGTTGCTATATTTGTAAAAAAATTTCTGAGATGGCTATAATGATTACGGATGAGTGTATTAATTGCGGAGCTTGCGAGCCTGAATGTCCAAATAACGCAATATACGAAGGAGGAGCTGAATGGAAATATTCCGATGGTACCTCTTTGAAAGGAATAATCACGACATTGGATGGAAATGAACTATTAGCAGATCATCCCCACGAGCCTGTAAACATGGATGTATATTACATAACGCATGACAAGTGTACGGAATGTGTGGGTTTTCACGATGAACCTCAGTGTGCCGCAGTATGTCCCGTAGATTGTTGTGTTGATGATCCAGATTATAGAGAATCTGAAGATGAATTACTCGCAAAGAAATCATTTATGCACCTATAGCCGCATGAAGACCATCTCCATTGTAAAAGCCTCAGTTTTTACTCTGGTAGTTCAATTTTACTTAATCCATTTATTTTCACAACAACCAAGTTTTAAACTCATCAATTTAAATCTGGTAGGTGTAAATACGGAAACTAATGTTCAAAATATACAACGAATTCAACGCTACTATGAAAAAGCAGGGATACGCATAAACATTGCAACACAGAAGATAATTACTTTAGATTCACTGAAAGTTCCGAGACTTTCAAATTCGAATTATCCCAACTATTTAATGTTGGAACTAATTAAAAGTTATCAATCGGCAAATCCAAAACCAACATCGAATACCCTTACATTATTTTGCCTACCAAAATACAATAGTCTACCTCTAATTCAAAGTTTTGCAGAGTTAGGTTATGCGTTTTACGAGAAGAATTACTTTGATGATAAGAGTATTTTGTCTTGTGCCTCGGGAAGTCTTGGCGTGAATCATACTCCCGACAGTTCGCTTTTTATGTCAGACAGTTCAGCTATTTATAAATTGCGCCTCGCCAACATTAATTATTCAACAGAATATTCAGTGTTTAAAAACATTGAAGAAACAGGATTGACAGCCTACTACATTTGGGAAGAAGATGAAAACGGGAATATTCAATACGACCCAAACAATCCCTTACTTCATATAAAAAGAGGAAAAAAAGAAAATTATGGTATAAAGTATTTAGATCCTGGAAATTGGTTTTTTAAGCCGTTTACAATAGTAATGGATACAAAAATTTGTCCTGGACACATTTCAGTGATGGTAGTCACAATAGTTGGATTGTTTTTCTTTTTTAGGATATTAAAGAGATTATCGAAAGATAGAAAATGGATGGTAAAAATAAGTGTTTGGGTGCTTCGTGTTTCATCTCTAGTTTTTTCAATATTTGTAATCGGACTTAGCTTTTACCTAATCAATCTTTATTACACAAAAAATTATGTGATTGAAACCGAAATTCAAGAATTTGATAAGTCAGTAAGGTCATCGAGTATTTTAGCCAAGGTTCAAGATAAATTACTGTTCGAAAATGACACGACTCCAAGTTTAGGATCTCAAATTTTTAGAAAAAAGAAGGATGAATGGTATTTACAGCGGAATATGCCTGTTTTAATTTTTCAATTAAATCATCAAAATGAACTTAAATTCAAAGAAGGTAGTAATGCCTTGACCTATAGAAATGATACATTAATTCGAGATATTCAAAATCACTTTATAAAAATTGAGCGCATAAATGATGACGATGAAGTAATCGCTGAGCGAATATTTAACTACCAAGGAAAGGAAATATTCTCAACAGAAATCTCCGTCGAAAAACCTGGTAAAAAAATAGTATTATTTGTAAATGGTTACCGCTCCCCTTTTCTTACTTCAGATGAATTTTCTCGTTCTGTAATGCTGAAACGTATTTTAGAAAACAAAACAGAAATACCTCGTACTAACGATAAAATAAACAGTTTTGATATCTTTGAATATTGGAATCCATGGGACAGATTTGACGAACGATTTATAGCGAAACTTCAACCTCACGAGGTCTACTATGCAGACGGCCACCATCCCATCCGTACTTCTAATTATGGTTTAACAAATATTCCAAGTTATATTTCACTGATTAATAATCTTGGGGATTTGTCTTATTTTTATTTCGCAGCATCAAATTACCCTGGTGTATGTTCAGATCTGAATAAGCATTCTTGCAAATATGTGACTCTTCCAAACATTGGAGTAAAAAACACTTGGGAGCTTTTACCTTCTTACATTAATTATTCGGGCTTTAATGAAAGAAGAACAAGTGGAGTTATTGCGGGAAAAAACCTTGCTCAATTAATGAACCGAGATAATTCGAGTATTCAGCCAAAAGACACACTCTTTATTATTTGTCATAGTATGGGATTTGCCTATGCGCAAGGCATTATTGAATCGCTTCGTGGGAAAATTAATTTCGGAGGTTATTATATTTTTAGTCCTGAAAACCCCTCTGCAGGCCGAGTGAACCCGTTAGAATGGGATGAAGTTTGGCAATACGGATCGAACGAAAATATAGATGAATGTTTACAAGATGGAATTGCTCCTCAAAAGGCGATTAAAGGACTTGAAAAAAATAGGGTGTTTTTCCCGAGAAGTATTTACCCAAAACTTGGATATACAGGAAGTCACTTTATAGGCAACTTCACATGGATATTCGATTTAGACAATACGCAAGATGGTCATATTAGACCACATTAGCTTCGTCCCATTTTTTAAGTAAAATAGAAGCAATATGACCACCAAAACCAAACGTATTGCTCATAATAAAATCTATTTGCTTCTTTTTAGGATTTAACTGAGGTACATCGAAAAATTGAAATGGTTCTTCAATCGTATTGGTATTTATCGTTGGGAGAACACACTGTTCACGCAAAGAAATAATAGAAGCTATAGCTTCAATAGCACCAGCCGCACCCAAGAGATGGCCAGTCATAGATTTTGTTGCGCAAAGTGATAAATTTTCAACACCATCAAAAAGAGTTGCCACAGCTTTAAGTTCAGAAGTATCTCCTAAAGGAGTAGAAGTCGCGTGCATGTTGATACAAGAAACTTGATTGGGTTTTATTTGAGCTTCATCCAATGCCAATTTCATCCCTAAAATAGCACCAGCACCCTCGGGATGAGTTCCAGTTAAATGATAGGCATCTGCAGCCATTCCTCCTCCAACAATTTCGGCTAAAATAGTAGCTCCTCTTTTTCTGGCATGAGCAAGTTCTTCAACAATAAGAGCACCAGCACCTTCCCCCATCACAAAACCATCGCGAGTTGGGTCGAAAGGACGTGATGCCGTCTTTGGGCTGTCATTCCTGGTAGATAAGGCTTTCGCTGATGAAAAGCCTCCAATTGCTGAAGGGTTGATTGGCGCCTCTGAACCGCCAGAAATAATGACGTCTGCTTTGTTCCATTTTATGTAGTTAAACGCTTCAATTAAAGCTGTATTTGAAGTAGCACAAGCAGAAACGGGGCAAAAATTAACCCCTCTCAAACCGTATTTAATCGAAATAATTCCTGAGGCAATATCAACTAAAATTCTCGGAATAAAATAAGGGGTGAATCTAGGAGTTCCGTCACCTTGTGCGTACTCCATCATCTGATCATAAAAAGTCTGTATTCCCCCATTTCCAGAACCCCAAATTACACCAATCCGATCGCGGTTTAGTTTTTCAAAATCGAGATTAGCTTGTTTCACTGCCTCATCAACAGACACTAATGCATATTGAGAGAACAAATCGTATTTACGTACTTCTTTTGAATCAAAATGATCTAAGGCATGGTAATTTTTTAATTCACACGCGAAAGATACTTTAAAGTTGGAGGTGTCAAATCGAGTAATGGCTCCTGCCCCACTTTCTCCGTTTAGTAATCCATTGGTATAATCTGTTACAGAATTCCCTATGGGCGTCAGTGCACCCATTCCTGTTATTACAACCCTTCTCATTTGTCTAAACCAAATTTATCGTATTCTTTTGATTTCAACACAGAAATGGCTTTTTGCAAAATCTCATTATCCTCGTTATAAATTTCATACATTTCATTTGAAGAGAATAAATCCTGCGCTACCAATGATTTTAAGCGGAGTTTTATGATGTTTTCACTTATTTTATATTGTTCCTCGTTGAAAATTAAATCTGATTTTTCTTTTTTAACATATTCGAAGAATACATCCATGAAATTTTTATCACAACTAAATTTTTTCTTGAAGTCGGCAAATGATGAGAAATTAGATTTCAGGGTAGCCCTATTTTCATTTACATAATTATAGCAAAATGTATTAATGAGTCCAGATTGTACCAAAGTACTGTAATACTTGGTAACGCTTGCTGTATCTAACGGAACGAAAACATCTGGCATAATTCCGCCTCCAGCATACACTAATCTCTTTTTATTAAGTGTATAAAACTTTAAAGAATCAGGTAATTTAATTGAATCTGCATTTGTAAATTCACCATTTAAAAAGCGCTGAGTTATATCTTTCTTATATGCTTCAGGATCATCATATGGCTTTTGAATAAAACGACCAGCGGGCGTGTAATAACGTGCAACTGTAAGACGAATTTCCGATCCGTCACTTAATCCCATTGGTCGTTGTACCAATCCTTTCCCAAAAGTTCTTCGCCCTATTACCAATCCCCTGTCCCAATCTTGTATTGCTCCTGAAAGAATTTCACTTGCAGAGGCAGAATACTCATCCGTCAAAATCACCAAATTCCCTTTTTCAAACATGCCGGATTTACTCGCTTTTCTATCTTCTCTTGGGTAAGCCCTTCCTTGCGAATACACGATGAGTTTGTTTCCTGATAAAAATTCATCTGCTAAACGATGTGCTGCTTCCAACAAGCCTCCTCCATTTCCTTGCAAATCAAAAATCAAGCTTTTCATTCCTTCTGCTTTCAAAGATTTCATGGCATCTTGAACTTCTTGAACTGTAGTTTTTGAAAACGCATTCAATTTGATGTAACCAATCTCCTTATCAATCATGTAGTAAGTATCTACCGAATGAACTGGGATTTTATCACGTGTTACCGTGAAATCTAACAATTGTGCCTGACCTCTTCTCAAAATCGAAATGGTGACTTTTGTTCCTAATTCACCCATTAATTTTGAACGAACTTCATCGTTTTTAAGACCAATTCCGGCAATATTATTCCCCTCTACCTTCACGATTTTGTCTCCGGGTAAAACTCCTAGTTTTTCACATGGACCACCGGGAATTGTTGCCACAACATTTAAGGTGTCTTTAATGAGTTGAAAACGAATTCCAACTCCGACAAAACTACCATTAATTGAAGTTTGAGCCTCCGCCAACTCTTCTTTCGGTATAAAGGAAGAATGTGGATCTAATTTCTCTAGCATCGCAATAATTGCAGCTTCACTTATTTTTTTTTGGTCTACAGAGTCGACATAATACCTATTAATATTATTAAATACTTCGTTTACCCTGTAGACTTCAGACTGTCCATATGCGCTGAAAAAACTAGCTAATAGTACTAGAATACCTGTCAATTTAATTGTCATTTTTAAAAATTTATCTGTTAAAACGAAAAAAACAAAAATAGTTATATGAATCGTTCTGCATCCTTTTTTTTTTTGAATAATCGTTAAAGATTTGAGCAGCGTGCAAATGTTTTTAACTTTGAATAAAAAACGTCTTTGAAAAAAAAGCAATTAGTAATTAAAAGAACGCGTCAATCCTTTAGGGTATTAAAATACATTATTCTAGGTTTCATTAGTCTTATACTTTTATACCTGATTGTTTCGTTTATACTCTCGAGGTTCTCAATTAGTGGAGAGGACGAAGAAAATTCAACTATTGAAATCTACATTGTAAATACTGGTGTTCATACTGATTTTGTTCTGCCTAAAAAAAATACCATAGTAAACTGGGATACTATATTTCCTCACGAAAACACAAAAGAAAAGGACACTTCTTTAAATTTTGTAGCTTTAGGATGGGGAGATAGAAATTTCTTTCTCAACACACCAACCTGGGACGATTTAACGTTATCCACCGCACTGAATGCCACATTCGGTTTAGGTTCGGCAGCTTTACACATTAATTATTACAAAGAGGTTCCTACCAATTTTGAATACAAGCGCATATTTATTAGTGAAAATCAATATAGAAAACTCGTTGATTTTATTTTGAATAATGCCGTAATGGAAAAGAATAAGCCTAAGGTCATTACACCACCACATCCCGAAATTTTACAATCGAACGATGCATATTATGAATCACCGGGCAGTTACGGGTTATTTTACACCTGTAACACCTTTATAAATCAAGGTTTAATTGCCTCGGGCAAAAGAGCGGCATTATGGACTCCATTTGCAGGTGGTATTTTTGATCAATATGAAGAATAGGCAAATCTTTCTAAGCTTACTTCTTTGCTTATTTTTGCATGCTGTCCATTCTCAAAACCACTATGTTATTTTTGTCAATGGTTACCGAGGGTTAAATTTAGATGACTATACCACAGACGGAAGAATAATTGACCCCAAAATAAAAACTTCGGTTCATCCTGACTCAAGTTATAAAAGCGACGACTGGATTATTGGTTATTGGAGGCCTGGAAATCTATACTTTGATGACACTATTCTCTCGAGGTATAAGAATGCATATCCATTGTACATAGATGGTCATCACCCAATAAGTAGTTCCGTGCATCGAACTAAAAGAAGTCTAGTTGCCAGCTATTTAAATTCAAGAATTTTCTTTTTTTGTCGTAATCCAAAAGGAATTTTATACAGAAAATCTTCTGGTGATGGCTTTAATCTTAGAGTTGAAAATGGCAAAAAAATAGGTCGAAAATTGAAGGAAAACTATTTTACTCATGATGACTCCAAAATAACCATAGTTTGTCATAGTATGGGTTTTGCTGTTGCGCAGGGTATTTGTGAGGTCATAAAAGAAAATGTAGAATTTCAAGATTTTATTATTCTTTCACCTGAAGGAGCTGATAACGCGCGTTTCGATTGGACAAGATTTCAGCATGTTTGGCATTATTCTTCATCATGGAAAAACAATCGTTACCGATTTGTTTGTCGACAAGATGGAATTGCACCTCAAGTTCCGATTCACGGATTGAAAAACAATGAAACTGAAGGGATAATTGGAGTTCCATCACGTTCAAAACATGTCAAACTTGGGTTTTACAAAAGCCATCACCTCTCCTATTATAATTGGTTTTTTGATATTAAAAAGGGGGAGCGCGGTTATTTTGGCGACTATTAACCTCTACTTATTGAAAACTGTTAATAATCCTTGTGAATTTTCCTGTCTAAGGTTTTAATTTTACCTTATGATAGAAAAATCGGTCGATTTAAAAAGTTATAATACCTTTGGAATATCTGTATTGTGTAATGAATTTGCAACATTTTCTTCTCGCGATGAGATTTCTGAATTATTAGCACAAAAAGAATCAAAAGAACTTCTTATACTTGGTGGAGGTAGCAATGTCTTGTTCACCAAGAATTTTCAAGGTATTGTTTTAAAAAATGAAATTAAAGGAGTTTCACTTATTTCAGAAACTGAAAGTGATGTAATAGTTAAATGCGGAGCAGGTGAACAATGGCACACTTTTGTTCTTCGCATGATTGAAAAAAATTATGCGGGAATAGAAAATCTATCCCTCATTCCAGGAAGTGTAGGTGCAAGTCCTATGCAGAACATTGGCGCTTATGGAGTAGAAATTAAAGATGTTTTCCATTCATTAGAAGCATTTCATATCCCGACTGGAGAAATACATACGTTTGATGCAAAAGATTGTGCCTTCGGCTATCGTGAAAGTGTTTTTAAACGTGCACTCAAGAATCAATACATCATTACTTCGGTATCTTTTAAATTAGCTAAAAATGGAAAAGTAAATACATCTTATGGTGCAATTGAATCAGAATTAGTAAAAATGAACGTTTCCAATCCGACCATACGTGACATCAGTAATGCTGTCATTTCTATAAGATCTTCAAAGCTTCCTGACCCAAAAAAACTTGGAAATGCGGGTTCATTTTTTAAAAACCCGGTAATCGAAAAAACACAACTTGAAAAAGTATTAACAATTTATCCGGATGCACCGCACTACCCGGCCGGTAACGAGCACGTGAAAATCGCCGCTGGATGGCTCATTGAAAAATGCGGTTGGAAAGGAAAAACTTTGGGTACATGTGGCGTTCATTCGTTGCAAGCACTTGTTTTAGTTAACTATGGCGGAAGCACTGGTCAAGAAGTGTTACATCTTTCGACTCAGATCATTCAAGATGTAAAAAACAACTTTGGAATTGAATTAGAAAGAGAAGTCAATATTATTTAAGGTCTTCATTATATGATTACCTTTGTTCAACAAGGATTTACACATGAAAATTTCTTATAATTGGTTAAAAGAGTTCGTAGACTTTTCGTTCACACCAGAAGAATTGTCTGAAATTCTAACAAATACAGGTCTTGAGGTAGAAGGTATTGAAAAAATTGAAGCTGTAAAAGGTGGATTGGCCGGCGTTATTGTTGGCGAAGTAATGAGTTGTACTAAACATCCCGATGCAGACAAACTGAATGTAACAGAGGTATTTACGGGCAGTGAAACTCTTCAAATAGTTTGTGGAGCCCCAAATGTTGCACAAGGACAAAAAGTATTGGTAGCCACTGTTGGTTGTACCCTGTACCCTACACCTGAGGAACCTTTTACCATCAAGAAAGCAAAAATACGAGGTGTGGAATCAAATGGGATGATTTGCGCAGAGGATGAGTTAGGAATCGGAAAAGATCATAACGGAATAATGGTCTTACCTAAAGAAACTCAACCCGGAACCTTAGCTTCCTCCTATTTCAACTTTTCAGATGATTATATCTTCGAAATCGGATTGACACCTAATCGAGCTGATGCAATGGGACATATCGGCGTTGCGCGAGATATCGCTGCATATCAAGCCTTTCACCTTAAGAAAAAAAGTATCGTAAATAATCCAATTGTAGATAAGATTGAATTTCCGACAAAAAATGATGAAGTAAAAGTTTCAATATTAGATGATAACTGTTTGCGCTACATAGGTGTTAAGATTTCTGGAATTACGGTTTCTCCTTCTCCAGAATGGTTGCAGCAAAGATTGCGTTCTATTGGTGTAGCTCCCATAAACAACATTGTTGATGTTACCAATTACGTGATGCGTGAATTAGGTACACCCCTTCATGCATTTGATGCTAAAAAACTGGGCAACAAAATCGTCGTTAGAACTGCTAATCAAAATGAAACTTTAATTACGTTAGACAAAATCCAAAGAACTTTTAAGGGTGGTGAATTAGTGATATGTGATGATAATTCGCCGGTATGCATTGCTGGAGTCTTGGGTGGTTTTGAAAGTGGTGTAACTCAAGATACCACTGAAATATTTCTTGAGTCTGCTGTATTTGACATGACTTCTGTTCGAAAAACCGCGCGACTTCACGGGATAAATAGCGATGCAAGTTTTCGCTTCGAACGAGGTGTTGATAAAACTTTAACTGAATTAGCGATACGTAGAGCTTGCCAAATGATTGTTGAGTTGTCCGGTGGAACCATTGTCACATCTCTAATTGATCAAACTAAAGTGCCATACCATCAAAATAAAATTACTTTTTCACCTAAAGAAATCAACACAATTCTCGGAACCAATATTTCTGATGCAGATCTTGAGGGAATCTTGTCTTCCTTAGATTTTGAAATCACCAAAGAAAATGCTCTTTGGACCGCAATTGTTCCATTCTATAGAATTGACGTAGAAAGAACTTGTGATCTTGCCGAAGAAGTATTAAGAATTTACGGCTTTAACAATGTAGTTATTCCTGAAAGAATGACGATGTCCGTTCAAACTCAGTCTGGCATCAATGGGCATCAAGTAAAATCCACTACGTCAGAATTTTTAGTGGCAAATGGTTTTATAGAAGCCATGAACAACTCACTCACGAAGAGTAATTACTTTAAAGATATTTCCTATTTTAAACAACAGGCTCCCAAAGCTGTTCAACTTTTGAATCCGCTAAGCCAAGAATTAGAATTTCTTCGCACATCACTTGTTCCAGGACTTTTAGAAAATATAACCTATAACCAAAATAGACAGGCTGTAGATCTTCGATTTTTCGAATTCGGGAAATCTTATTCAACTAATGAAAATGGTTACCAAGAGAAAAATTGGCTAACATTGGTTGTTACGGGAAGAAAAAACGAGGAAAATTGGGTTAATGGTTCCGAATTAACTGATTTTTATTTTACAAAGGGAATAGCAGAAAAATTACTGGCGCGACTTGGATTAAGTTCGAAACTTGAATACCAGTATAATGAAAACTCATTGTTTTCAGAAATTGCAATTGGTAGTATACACAAAAAGGAACTTTTGACCATAGGAAAATTGAACCATGATGTTCAATATTTTTTTGACATTAAGAAACCTGTATTTATAGTAGAATTAGATTGGGAAGTTTTAATAGAAATTCTAGGTACCGTTAAAATACAATTCAAAGAACTACCGAAAACATTTGTTGTTAGAAGAGACTTTTCTTTACTATTGAATAAGTCTATTAAATTTACAGAAATTGAAAAAATAGCGGGTCAAATTGACAAGAAACTCTTACGAAATATCAATCTGTTTGATGTATATGAAGGTGATAAATTAGACAAGAACAAAAAATCTTACGCTGTGTCTTTTTATTTTCAGGATGATGAACGAACATTAATAGACAAAGAAATTGATGGCGTAATGGAGAAAATTAGAATTTCACTAGAAGAAAGATTGTCGGCCCAGCTTCGCTAACTACAACGCGGATAAGTAGCGCTCTAAATTACTATTGGTTGTTAGTTCTTCACCACCTAAAATGAGCATTTGCTTGCAATTCGTATTTTCTAACCAAAGGGAAAAATTTGAGCTTCCAGCAGCTAAGGTTCCATTTATATCTATTTTGTGAACTGATTTTTGCTGCTTGTCCAAGTACGTTTTAATTTCTTGAATTTCAGAGGAAAAAGACTGATTCTCGTTAAAAATCAACAAGGAGTCTAGGTTTTGTAAAAAGAGTTGATTGTCACCTTCTGTAAATACGATCTCGTCTGCTTTAGTTTCAGCCCAATCCTTTATTTTAACAGAAAACTGACTATTTGATTTTAAATAAATTTTTTGAATTCTTTTTACCACTCTACACGAATCTTTTAACGGACAAATATAACGCTATTATTCATCCTGTTGGGTTATTAATAACCTAAAATTTTAAGGTAATCTTCTGCGGTTTGTTCTTCACTGAACAATTGAGAATAGATCTTTCCATTTTCATCCCGATTAATCATTATGTGTTTAGGCTCCGGTATTAAGCAATGTTTTAAACCTCCAAAACCACCTATCGTTTCTTGATAAGCCCCCGTATTAAAAAAACCAATATACAGTGTTTTATCCTTATCAAATTTTGGCAAATAAATGGCGTTGGAATGTTGCTCAGAATTATAGTAATCGTCGGAATCACATGTTAACCCACCAAGTAAAACGCGCTCATAATCGTCTTCCCAACGATTTATAGGCAACATAATAAATCGTTGATTAATCGCCCAGGTATCCGGAAGGTTGGTCATGAATGAGGAATCAATCATGTTCCATTTCTCCCTGTCATTTTGTTGCTTTTGATGAAGAATGCTAAAAATAGCACCTCCGCTTTCACCTACCGTAAACGAACCAAACTCGGTGAAAATATGTGGCTCCGGTATGTCGTTATCTGTACAAACCCTTTTGACTTGTGTTAAAATCTCACGCACCATGTAGGCATAATCAAAATCAAAAGCCAAGGACTTTTTAATAGGAAATCCTCCTCCAATGTTTAGAGAGTCTAATTCTGGACATAACTTTTTTAAGTCACTATAAATTCTAAGACATTTTGTTAATTCGTTCCAGTAATAGGCTGTGTCGTTTATTCCGGTGTTTATGAAAAAATGAAGCATTTTTACTTTCACTTGGGGATTTTCCTTGAGAATTTGTTTGTAAAAGGGTACGATTTCACGGTAACGAATGCCAAGTCGTGAGGTATAAAATTCAAACTTGGGTTCTTCCTCTGCTGCGATTCGAATGCCAATATTTAACTCTTTATTAGTTTTTGAAATTAAACTATTGAGTTCATCTATATTATCGACTACAGGCACCACCTTTAGGTTCTCTTCCTCAATCAATTTAACTATTTTGTTAAGATATAATTCAGGTTTATATCCATTGCAAATAACATATTTACCGGAAGTTAGCTTTCCTGAATTAAATAAATGATTTACAATATCAATATCAAATGCAGAAGATGTTTCGATATGAACATCATTTTTTAAAACTTCATCTAAAACAAATGAAAAGTGATTGCTCTTTGTACAATACGAATAATAATACTTGCCAGAATAACCCAAGTTATTTATTGCTTCACGAAACCATCCTTTAGCCCGCTGGATATTATTTGAAATCTGGGGTAAATAATTGAACTTAAGAGGCGTGCCGTACTCATCCACTAAACGCATCAAGTCAATACCATGAAAAAACAACCTGTCTTCACGTAAGTTAAACTCGTTCTGTGGAAAATCAAAAGTCTGATCAATTAGGTCTATGTATTTAGTTCTCATTGCTTTTTGATGCTGTATTTCTTACTTGTGTTGCTGTAGTTTATTAACTAAATTTTCTAATGGGCGAGCTAATACTCCGCCCCCTTGCCATAGTACGATAGGACGCTCAATAAGTTTCGGAAAACGAGCCATCAAATGAATCAATTCTTCGTCATTGTTGTAATTATCCCTTACGTGTTCGATAAAATCCTTTTCCTTTGATCGTAAAACATCCTCAGGTTTTAACTTAAGCTGTTGTAATATCGTTTTCAATTCTTCAGCAGATAAAGGAATTTTCATGTATTCTATGATGTCAATTTCATAATTATTTTGACTTAACCAATCTAATGCGCATCTGCTTTTAGTGCACTTGGGATTGTGAAGAATGGTGATTTTTTTCATGAGTTTGCAAAAATAAGTAATCCTAAGTTTTGATGTTAACAACTTACGTTAAATTGCCTGTATTTTTAAGAATTGTGAGCTAAATCAATTTGTATTTTTGAATCATCTAATCAAATGGGATATTTAGAAGAATTAAACGAAAGTCAGCGAGTAGCTGTCGAAAACATTTATGGACCAACAATGGTAATTGCTGGAGCTGGTTCAGGGAAAACGCGTGTACTTACCTACAGAATTGCTTTCATGATTGAACAAGGTGTTGACCCGTTCAATATTTTGGCATTAACCTTTACAAATAAGGCAGCACGTGAAATGACCGAAAGAATTAGTTCGATAGTTGGAGGAACCGAGGCTAAAAACATATCCATGGGAACTTTCCATTCAGTATTCTCTAAAATACTACGATTCAATGCTGATAGAATTGGTTTCCCGAATAATTTCACCATTTATGATACACAAGACTCAAAGAGTTTAATAAAAGACATAATTAAGGAATTCAATTTAGATGATAAAACGTATAAAGCGTCAAATGTTTTTGGTAGAATTAGTGCCGCGAAGAACAATTTGATTTCTCCTGAGGCTTATGCGCAAAACGAGGAAATCCAATTAGAAGATAAACAGTCGCGGAGACCTGAATTAGGAAGAATCTATGCTTCATATGCCAACCGATGTCAGAAAGCCGGGGCTATGGACTTTGACGATTTATTGTATTTCACTAACGTCCTTCTTCGCGATTTCCCGGAAGTGTTACACTATTATCAACAGAAATTCAAATATATTTTGGTAGATGAGTATCAAGACACTAACTATGCTCAATATTTGATAGTTAAAAAATTGGCTGCCGCCTATGAAAATATTTGTGTAGTTGGAGATGATGCACAAAGTATTTATTCTTTTCGGGGCGCAAACATTCAAAACATTTTGAATTTCAGACAAGACTATCCAGACTTCAAATTATTTAAACTTGAACAAAATTACCGCAGCACCAAAACAATAGTGGAAGCTGCAAATAGCGTCATAAAGCGAAACAAAGATCAAATTCACAAACATGTTTGGACGGACAATTTTGACGGACAAAAAATTAAAGTTATTCGTACCTTAACAGATAACGAAGAAGGAAGAACTGTAGCGGGAAAGATTTTTGACATTAAGCAATCCCAAGCAAAAAGTTTTAATGAATTTGCTGTTTTATATAGGACGAATAAACAATCAAGATCCTTCGAAGAAGCTTTAAGAAAATTAAATATTCCTTACCGAATCTATGGAGGACTATCTTTCTATCAACGTAAGGAAATAAAGGATCTCCTTGCATATTTTCGGTTAGCGGCTAATCCCCGTGATGAAGAAGCCTTGAAACGCGTCATTAATTACCCAAAGCGCGCCATAGGAAAAACGAGCATTGAACACATCATCATAGCAGCCAATCAATACGGGGTATCCATGTGGGATGTAATGAGTGACTTTGACTCCTACCCTGCTGATGTTAATTCCGGAACCAAGGCGAAAATAACGGAATTCGTTACCATGATAATGAGCTTTAATGCTCAGCTAAATAAGCTCAATGCTTTCGAACTGGCAGATACTATTTCCAAATCCTCAGGTGTAATGCGTGAAATGATGTCAGAAAAAGACAAAGGACCAGAAGAGGTTGAACGCATTCAGAACGTCGAGGAGCTTTTGGCGGGTATTCAAGAATTCAGTAAAAATGAAGAAGGAGAAGAGTTTAAAAGCTTATCAGATTTCATGATTGAAGTAGCTCTGCTCACCGATGCAGATGAAGACAAGGGAGAAGAACGAAATCACGTGTCTTTAATGACCATACACGCAAGCAAGGGGCTTGAATTTCCGCACGTTTTTATTGTTGGATTGGAGGAAAATTTATTTCCATCTCAAATGGCCTTGAATTCTCGAACCGAACTCGAAGAAGAACGAAGATTGTTTTACGTGGCTGTTACCCGTGCCATGCAAACAGCTACACTTACGTATGCCAGTTCTCGATTCACTTGGGGGCAATCCATTAGTTGTGAACAAAGTAGATTCATCGACGAAATAGAAAAGTCATACGTAGAATTTGAAGGAGTCGCAAGAGCTGGTGGCCGTTCGTTAATGGGCGGAGGATTTGAGCGACCATTTTCTGGAGGGCTAAACCGAAGTTTAGGAACCAATTCACCATTGAAATCTTTAAAAGATGTTTCAGGAAATCCAGGTAAAGAAACATCAGGTTCCATCAACGTAATGGTTGGAAACAATGTGGAGCATGATCGATTCGGAAAAGGTAAGGTAACCAAAATCGAAGGAACGGGACCTGATAAAAAAGCGACAATTTTTTTCCCTCATCATGGTACCAAAACCGTTTTATTGCGTTTTGCTAATTTGAAAATAATCGATTAGTTATGAAAAATGTAATGGTAAGCCTAATAGCCTGTTTTATTTATGTAAGTTCATTAGCGCAAACATGGACAGCGGAAGAGCGAAAAAAAGCAAGTACATGTCGAGAAATAGACGGTCTTGAAGACAATGAAAAAGAAGCGATTATGTACATAAATCTGGCGCGACTGTATCCTAAAAAATTTGCAAAAATAGAATTGACTGATTATTGGGGACCTGAAAAATATGACCGATACCTCGAAGGATCAGATTATAAGGAATCTCTAATGGACCAACTGTTAACAGAGCAAGAACCAATGAGTGCATTAGTTTGGGACGAAGAACTTCAAAATTTTGCAGAATGTTTTGCTGAAGAACAAGGCGCTAATGGTCACATGGGTCATCAACGAAAAAAATGTGCAAAAGGAAACTTTGCTGAATGCTGTGCCTACGACATGGAAACAGGTCTCGACATTGCCATGCAATTACTCATTGACCACGAAGTTCAAAGCCTCGGTCATAGAGAAAACTGCCTGAATCCTGAGTTGACAAAAGTAGGAATCAAATTCGGGCCACACAAAAAAGCAAACTTCTGTGCTGTAATCGACCTTTATTAAATGAAAAAAATCGGATTACTTTCGGATACACATGGATTTCTCGACGAACGAATTAAAGATTATTTTTCAGAAGTAGACGAAATTTGGCATGCTGGTGACATTGGATCAATAGAAGTATTAGATGAGTTAACTAAATTTAAAAAAACGCGCGCTGTATGGGGTAATATCGATGACCATATCGTTCGACGAGAAACAAAAGAATTTTACAGATTTACAGTTGAACAAGTTGAGGTCTTAATGACGCACATCGGCGGTAAACCAGAAAAATATGCAAAACCGGCTTTTGATGAACTTATAAAAAACGGTGCTCCAAAGCTTTTCATTTGCGGCCATTCTCATATTGCATTGGTTAAAATGGACAAACGTTTCAATATGCTATGGATGAATCCTGGAGCATGTGGATTCAAAGGATTTCACACAGTAAAAACAATCGTTCGATTTTGTATTACAGAAGATCGAATTCACGACCTAGAACTTATAGAATTGGGCAAAAGAGTGTAATTACTAAAAACTACTTGAAAATATTATCACTCAATCCTTTGTTTACTTGATAATTAGTTAGATGTACTGTTATTTTTCCTTTTTTATCTTTTCCATCATTATCAGTTGATTTGTCTGTTTGATGAATGTTAGCAGCCACACTTTTAGGCATTTTAAACTTTTTCACATCAATTTCAAACACTAAGCTACTGGGCAAACCGTATTTAAGTTGATCGGCATAAGCGTAATTAACAGTCATCAATCCACTACTTTTTGTGGTAACTTGAGAGGACATAATAACAGTTTTTTTGGGATCAATCCATAATTTCGCAAGAATAACGTCTTGGTTATCATTTGTTGGAATTACAGTAACTAAAATTGTATTCACACCACTTATCACCTTTCCCGGAGATTCTATTGACATGTAATTTGATGCATTAGCAATGAATTTATTTAAATCAGTAAATCCTTGCTTTGGCAATACGGCAATACCCTTGGCGTCAACCTTAAATTTATCTTTTTGTTTGAAATAGAACGTTGCTTTGACCTCTTTAATTTTTATCATTGGAACAGCAGCTACAATACGAGCATCTACCGAATAGTCCTTTACCGTATTATATTTGGATACTAAAGCTGATAAAACTTTACTCTGTTGAGCGAAAAATAAATTTCCGACCAGTAAAATTGATAGAAACACTAAAACTTTCATCATGAGGTAATATCTTTTCGGTTAAACTGAAACAAAGCAATAGCCACTAAAATCACATTGTGGTAGATTAGAATGCGAATCGACTCGTTAATAGCATCCCGTGGAACTGGATCTTCAAAATAACTTCTCCAAGCTGCCATGTGCGTAGTAAATAAATATGGTTTAATGGAATCGAAAACAGTAACATCCATTGAACCTATTATTGTAAACAATATGATTATCGCCATTGTCGTAACGATTGGACCAATGCTATTTTCGGCAAATGCAGATAAACAAATGGATAAAGTGGACACTGTAAGTAATGATAAATACGCGGTTAAAAAGCCATAAATATAACGCCATTCAACGTCAGCTTCAGGATGAATGATAAGACCATCAGATGTCAGCACCATAAGATCTCCTGTTCCAAAAATCCAACGTGCAACATAGAGCGATAAAAAACCTAACCACATCGTTAGTAAAAGCGTGTAAAGTGCTCCAGCTAGGAATTTTGACAGAACAATTTGAGTTCTTGAAATTGGTTTCGAAGCCAGCATTCTTATGGTTCCCATGTTTGCCTCACCTGAAATTAAATCTCCTGTAACCAAGGCAACAAGCAACGGAATATGAACGATGAGCATCTGCAAAATAATAAATGCTATTAAATTCCCGTTCATAATATCCCCTGAAAATGAAAGTGTTTGTTCGAAAGAAGCCGTTACAAATGAAATATAAGTGGAACCGTCTGCTTTCATCGCAAAAATAATCACACCAATCAGCACTGATAAAGCAATCAGACCAATGTAACTACGGGGTTTTGCCGCAATCTTGATAAACTCGTTGTATGTATTATTAATAAACATCATGCCCCAATAATTTTAATAAAGAAATCTTCTAATTTTCGTTTTGGCTCGAGAGCACTTACCAATATATCCGCCTGAATTAATTCTCTATTCAGCAAGGCCGTTTGATTTTTTTGTAAAGTCAATTCAATTTGTCCGTTTACATTTAACTCAGGTGAAGAAAGGGGAAACTTAACATTAATTAAATTCAAGGCTTTCTCGACGTTATCAACTTCAAGCAATATCAGAACTTCTTGTTGGTTCAATAATTCACTTACATCGCCTTCTACCAAGGTTTTTCCTTTGTTAATAATTACCATTCTATTGGCAATGAGCTCTATTTCGGATAATTGATGAGAAGACAATAAAATAGTTTTATTCTGTTCGGTTTTTAGTCTTAAAATGAGGTTTCTAATTTCTATTATACCTTGTGGATCCAAACCAGTGGTTGGTTCATCAAGGATAATAAGATCTGGTTGATGTAATAAAGTCTGAGCTATTCCGAGACGTTGTTTCATGCCATGTGAAAAACCTTTTACTCGGTGTTTTTCTCTTCCGCTCAATCCTACAAAATCCAACATTTCATGAATTTGCTTTCTTGTGACTTGAGCTCCTGAAATACGTGCAAAAATTTCTAGGTTTTTTTCAGCGGATAAGTATTTGTAAAAATCGGGTTTTTCTATAATACTCCCAATTTTTGATAATATCATGGAGCGGTTGGATGAGAAGGTTTCTCCGAAAAGCTTAATTTCACCTGAATTTGGCTTGATTAACGATAGTAAGCAACGAATAGTTGTGCTTTTACCTGCTCCATTAGGCCCAAGAAAACCGAACACATCTCCCCTATTCACATGAAAAGACACATCCCTAACGGCTTCAAAACTACCAAACGATTTTGAAATTGAAGATACCTCGATAATGGGTGTATTTTGCATACGTTAAAAATAATGCTAATTATAAATCCAATCCTTACTTATTAAATATTTCTTCCACTCTTTTGAATCGATACGCAAATATCTCTTCTAACTTCGGCTTAACTATAAATGGATGTACTAGGCGACCTAAAATACCTAGTGGCAAAACATAGGTGACGATATCTGTCATTTCTACACCCTCAGGCGTTTCTTTAAAATGGTGTTCATGGTGCCAAATGGTGTAAGGACCTTTGCGCTGCTCGTCAACAAAAAATTGATTTTCTTTAACCGTTTTTATTTCGGTTATCCAAGTCATCGGTATAGAAAATAAGGGCCGAACTGTATAGGCAATCATCAAACCCTCGTACATTTCTTTTGGCAAAGAAACTTTAATGTCAAAGCCCATATATGGCGGTGTAATTTGTTTCAGATTTTGTGGCGATGAGAAAAATTCCCAGCACGTTTTTAAATCTGATTTTATAAGTTGTGTTCGTTTTAATTGATACATACCTACCTAACAAACGGAGCGAACATAAGTTTAAAAACAAAAAAAAACGCCTCACCGTTGTGAAGCGCTTTTTCTCTTAAAACTAAACTAAACCAACTATAATGTTTCTTATTGTACGATGAACTTGATTGTTTGTGTGTGGTCTGCTGTTACCACTTGTGCTAC
>JACCDX011417118.1_pt1 | contig 21606 bp, 18 predicted proteins | sample 7449681 | NCBI WGS metagenome assembly JACCDX01 (sample SAMN15323450, study PRJNA562643) | freshwater metagenome | isolation source: river surface water | place: USA:Blue River Watershed | collected 2017-08-18
AACGGCGTCGAGCTCGGCGGCGGCTCCATCCGCATCCATAACCCGGCCGTGCAGAAGCGCGTCTTCGAGGACATCCTCAAGATCCCGCAGGACATGGTCGAAAGCCGCTTCGGCTACATGCTCAAGGCCTTCGCCTACGGCGCCCCGCCCCACGGCGGCATCGCCCTCGGCTTCGACCGCGTCGTCGCCATGCTGGCCGGACGCAGCTCGATCCGCGACATCCTCGCCTTCCCGAAGAATCAGAACGGGCGCGACCTCATGGCCGACTGCCCGAGCCCCGTCACCCCGAAGCAGCTGCGCGACCTGCGCATCCGCACGGTGGAGGAAGAGAAAAAGGCTTAAGGAGGGCTGGGGCTGGGGCTGGAAAAGGCATGTACCCGGAAACCAGCCGAGGATCGGCGTCGGAGTATTCCCCCTGACCCTGCCTCTGTCCCTGTCTCTGTCTGTGTCTGTGTCCCTAGCCCTGGCCCTAGCCCCAACCCTGGCCCTGCCCCGTCCCTAGCCCTGTCCCTCTCCTACCACACTTCCTCATGAATCTGCTCGGAGTCGCAACGGGGGCAGTGGGAGGTCTTACCTAAGCTGCGCCCGGCCGAATAGGCGCCGCCAGCCCAGGGAGTGACGCACCAGTAGATGATCTCAAGGAGCGTGCTGCCGGGTTTACGTTCGACCGCTTCGTTGAACTTGGCGCCGCAACGCAGGCATTCGTAGCGCAGGTGCGAGCGTGGGTCCGGTTTGCGGGGCACGGGCGCCGGGGCCGGGCTCGCAGGCGGCGGGGTCGTGGGCTTCGGCTTCGGCTTCGGCGGATCGAAGGTCGTCCCGACCACGAGCCACCCAGCCATGCCTTTTTTCCAATAGTGATCCGAAGCCTTGACCGTGCCCGCCCCGACGAGCACCGGGAGGTCGGCCTCCGGGTAACGGCCGAGGACGCGGCCGGCGCGGGCGATGTGGACGAGGACCATGGGGACTGAGCAGGACTAGCCTCCTCGGGATGGGGCGCAAGCGAGGGTCATCGCGGCAAATTACAACTTTGGGGGTGAAAATGGAGGCGGTGCGCCCTTACGGACGAATCCGAGGATTATTTTAGACGGGATAAAAGGGTTGGGACGCTTATAAGAAGTCATCCCCATGCGCCCTCTGCCCTGCCTGCTCCTGGCCAGCCTCACCCTGAACCTGGCCGCGGCCGAGATCCCGACCACGGGCGCGAAGATCGCCCGCGTCACGGTCTACGCCGACCGGGCCGAGGTGGTCCGGCGTTTCGCGACGACGCTCCCCGCCGGCGAGCATGCGCTCGTCTTCGACGCGCTGCCGGGCGAAACCGACCTGTCCTCCGTCCGTGTCAACGGGCAGGGCTCCTTCAGCCTGATCGACATCCGGGCCGAGACGATCCAGACGCTCGAGGTGACCGACACCCAGGTGCGCGAGCTTTCGGCGAAACTCAAGACCGAGCAGGTGAAGCTGCAGGAGGTGACCCAGGCCCAGACGCGCAACGCGCAACGCCGCGCCTCCCTGGACAAGGTGCTGGGTCGGCTGACCGCGGTCGGTAAGGAGTCCGCCAATCCCGACCTCGATCCCGCGAAGTGGGCCGGCTACCTGAGCTACCACGTCGACAGCCTGGCGAAGCTCGACCAGGAGACCTTGGACCTCAAGGGACGCGACGACGCCCTGCGCGCCGAGATCAACCGGCTGGAGCGCGAGCTGAACCAGCTCAACGGCAACCGCACGAAGTCCCGCAACGTCGCCCGCGTGAAGATCGAGGTGACGCAGGCGGGGCCGCAGGAGTTCGAGCTTTCCTACGTGGTCGCGGGACCGAGCTGGTCGCCGCGCTACGACGTGCGCGCCGACACGGTCGCGAAGAAACTGACGGTCGCCTACCAGGCGCAGGTCCGCCAACGCACCGGCGAGGACTGGCAAGGCGTGAGCCTCCGTCTCTCCACCGCCCAGCCCGGCGTGGCCGGACGCGAACCCGAACTGACGCCCTGGGCCCTCTACAAGGCCGAGCCGGTCGTCCCGACGGGTGCGGTTCTGATGGACGAAGGCGGCCTGGCGGCCGCCAAGCCGCAGTCGGCGACCACGATGCGACGTGGCCTCGCCAAGCAGGAAGAGCAGCAAGCCGGCCGGAATTTCGTGTCGCCGCCCGCGCCGGCCGCGGCCGCGATGGAAATCTCCTCCGCCACGGTCCAGGCCGGCGCCACCGCGGCCCTCTTCCAGGTGCCGCGCGCCTACGACATCCCGTCCGACCCGAAGTCCGTCAAGGTCGCCCTGACGGAGCAGACCTTCTTCGCCAGTTTCCGGCATAGCTGCGTTCCCAAGCTTTCGCCCAACGTCTACCTCAAGGCGCAGGCGGTCAATGCCAGCGACTACCCGTTCCTCCCCGGTCCGACCGCGGTCTTCCTGGACGGCGCCTACGTCGCGGCCGCCTCGATGGACCTCGTCCCGGCCGGCCAGGAATTCGTCACGTTCCTCGGGGTCGACCAGGCGGTGAAGGTGGAGCGCCGGGTGCTCGCCCGCCGCGAGGAGGTGACCGGCGTCTTCGGCAAAAAGACCCACCGCACCGTGCACGACCAGCTCTTCAAGGTGACCAACGGCAAACGGGCGGACATCGACCTGACCGTCGGCGACCAGCTCCCGCTCAGCAACCACGACGCGATCAAGGTCGTGCTGGAGGAACCGCGCTACGAGAAGGACACCGACGCCCTCAAGCTCAACGAGCAGAAGTTCCTCGAGTGGCGCCTGCGCCTCGGCGCCGGGGACAAGCTCGACCTACCCTTCCGCTTCGCCGTCGAACGCCCCGAGGACGTGATCGTCGTCGGCCAGTGAACCCCGCCACCCTATCCCTCCTTGCCATGAAACTCTCCCCGCTCCCCCTGCTCCTCCTCGCCGCCGCCCTCGGGGCCGCCGAGGTCAAGACCGACGGCGCCGCCATCACCCAGGTCACCGTCTACGCCGACCGCGCCGAGGTCGTCCGCACCTTCAAGGGCCGCCTTGAGGCCGGCGAACAGACGCTGGTCTTCGACCGCCTCCCTGGCGCTACCCGGCTCGACCAGCTGCGCGTCGAAGGCCGCGGCGCGTTCACGCTCATCGACATCCGCCCGGAGACCATCCAGACGAAGGAGGTCGCCAACGAGCAGGTCCGGGCGCTGCAGGACGCCCTCAAAGCCCAGGACCTGCGCCAGCAGGCCCTGAACCAGACCGAGGCCCGCCTGACCTTCCAGAAGTCGGCCCTGGACAAGATGCTCGCCCGTCTCACGACCGCCGGCAAGGAATCCGCCAACCCGGAGATGGATCCGCTCAAGTGGGCCGCCTTCCTTGATTTCCAGGATAAGCAGCTGGCCGAGGTGGACCGGCAGATTCTCGCCCTCCAGGCGGACCGCGAGGTGGTGCGCGCCGAGATCGACCGCCTCAACCGCGAGCTCGGGGCCTTGCGCGGCAACGAGCGCCGCTCTCGCCTCCTCGCCAAGGTCAACCTCGACGTCCGCCAAGCCGGCGAGGTGGAGGTCAACCTGAGCTACCTGGTGCGCGGCCCGAGCTGGTCGCCCTCCTACGACATGCGCGCCGACACGAAGGCGAAGACGCTCGACGTCACCTACCACGCCGAGGTGCGCCAGGCCACGGGCGAGGATTGGCGGGGCGTCTCGCTCCGGCTCTCGACCGCGCAACCCGGACTGGCGGGACGCGAACCGAAGATGGACCCCTGGTTCCTGACCAAGGCCGAGCCCGTCCTGGTGGGAGGAGTCGCGGGCAAAGACTTCGGCGGCGGGCTCGGCGCCGCGACCGGCACGGCCGATAACCGCTTCCAGATGTTCAACGAGGTACGTCCGATGGCCAACGGCGTGGCCCTCGATGGCATCGAGCGCGAGAAACTGGACAAACGCATGGAGGCGATGGATGAGCGCCGCGCCAGCGTGCGGACGGGCGGCACGGCGGCCACCTTCGTGATCGACCGCCCATCCGATATCCTGGCCGACAACAAGCCGGCGCAGGTGACCGTCATGCGCGAGTCCTTCCCGGCCTACTTCCGCCATACCTGCGTGCCTAAGCTCTCCCCCTTCGTCTACCTGAAGACCAAGGCCGTCAACCGGACCGACTTCACCTTCCTGCCGGGCCCCACCGCGGTCTTCCTGGACGGCGCGTTCGTCGCGCAGGCCAACCTCGACCTGGTGCCCTCCGGCCAGGACTTCTGGACCTACCTCGGCGTCGACCAAGGCGTCAGCGTGGAACGCAAGGTGCTCGCCCGGCGCGAGGAGACGACCGGCGTCTTCGGCAAGAAGACGCTCCGCACCGTCTTCGACCAGGTGTTCAAGCTGAAGAACGGCAAGGCGACCGACATCGAGCTGGTCTTGTGGGACCAGGTCCCCGCGTCCAACCATGAGGACATCAAGGTGGTCTTCGAGGAACCGCGCTACGAGAAGGACACCGACGACCTGAAGCTGAACGAGAGCAAGTTCCTCGAGTGGCGCCTCCCGCTCAAGGCCGGCGCCAAGCAGGACCTGCCTTTCCGCTTCGCGGTCGAACGCCCCGAGGACGTCCAGGTCGTCGGCCTCTGAGCCGGCGGCCCGTCTAGGGTTGCCTCCCGCGGGACGACCGCCTTCCTCTCCGGCATGTCCACCGAGCCCGCCGCCGACGCCCCCGCGCCCCATGTGGTCGGGGCCAGCTACGAGTTCGACGAGGTCCGCCGCGCCCACGGAGGTGACCCGAAGCCCCCGAATTTCGTCCTGCATCGCGAGGGCAAGGTGATCGGGTTATGCCTCGGCCTCGGCTGGCACCCGCGGGCCGACGCCGAACCCTGCGAGGTCTGGGTCGGCCGCAAGGGCGACCAGGCGAAGTGGGGCATCAGGCTGGCGGAGACGAAAGGTCCCCTGCCCGTCTACGTCCGCCGCACCGAAGGCGGCCCCTGGTTCTTCAAGGGAAACTACGAGGTCACGAGCCACACGACCGACCCGGCCCTGATCCGCCCGCGCCTGCAGCCCCCGAAGATCGTCGCCGTGGCGCAGGTCGTCTTCCTCCGCCGGCTGCCCGCCTGAGCGCATGAGCGAAGCCCCCCGCCAGCACCCGCGCGACCCGCTGCACGGCGTCACCTTGCAGAAGGTCCTCGAGACCATGGTGGCCCGCCATGGCTGGCGCGCACTGGCGGAGCGGATCCCGATCCGCTGCTTCATGTTCGACCCGACCATCAAGTCGTCGCTGATCTTCCTCCGCAAGACCCCCTGGGCCCGCGAGAAGCTGGAGAACTGGTACGTCGGCGAGGTCAACAAAGCCCGCGGCGGCGGCCTCTGACGATGCGTCGGCTTTCCCTTCTGCTCGCGATCGTCGCCCTCGTCCTCGCACCCCGGCCGGCGCCGGCCGCGGAACCCCCCGCCGCGCCGAAGCCCTCCCCCAAGAAGGGCTTCGGGCTGCCGGAGCGCAAAGGCTTCGGGGCCGCCCATCTCGCGGCGCTCAACGTCGGGTGGTATTACAACTGGGGCAATGAGACGAAGCTGAGCACACCCGCGACGTTCGTGCCGATGATCTTCTCCGCAAAACGCACCCCGCCCGCGGCGGCGCATGAGTTCGTGCTCGGCTTCAACGAACCCGACCACCCGAAGCAGGCGAGCATGACCGTGGACGAGGCGCTGGCCCGCTGGTCCCTCGTCACCGCGCAGGCGCGGCAGACGGTCTCACCGGCGATGGCCGGCAATCCGGTCACAGGCGCCTGGTTGCCCGCGTTCCTGAAGGCCCAGCCCAAGGTCGACGCGATCGCGGTCCACTGGTACAAAGGGGTCGACGCCCGGAAATTCATCGCCGATCTGCAGGCCATCCACGAGGCCTACGGACGGCCCCTCTGGGTCACCGAGTATTGCCCGCAGACCAGCGCGGCGTCCGAGCAGCAGCCCGACCGCTACACGGCTGCGCAGGTCGCGGACTTCATCGCCGTGACCTCGACCTGGATGGAGCAGACGGACTGGGTGCAGCGCTACGCCTGGCATCACCCGAAAGCGGGGACCTGCCGGCTCTTCGACGAAGCCGGCAAACTGACCGCGACCGGCCAGGCTTACGCCCAGGACCGCCGCTGACCGGGGTTAGGGTTTACTTCGCGAGGGCGCCGGGTTTCCTCGGCTTATCCCCATGCGCCTCCCCGCCCTGCTCGCCTGCGCCCTCGGCGTCGCCCTCCTGCCGGCGGCCGACCTCCTCGAGGCCAACCGCGACCCCGCCGTCGCGCCGACGGCCGACTTCTGGCGCCACGCCAACGCCCGCTGGCACGCGGCCCACCCCCTGGCCGCGGACCGCGCGTCATATTATTCTTATGACTGGCTGGACGACCTGGTCCGGGCGGACGTGCTGGCGCTGCACCGCGACCTGCTGGCGCCGGGGCGCGACCTGACCCCGGCCCAGCGGAAGATCGCCGACTTCTGGCGCTCCGCCCTGGCCTTCGAAGCCGGCCCCGCCGAACTGCCCGCCGGCGTCCGCGCGGTGCTGGGACGACTGGACGCGGCCGAGACCCCGCAGCAACTGCTGGAGGTCGCGGCGGACCTCTCCCGCGTCGGCGTCGGCTCCTACGTCGGCCTCGGCGCCGACCAGGACGCCCGGAACGAACATCAGGTCGCCCTGCTGCTGTGGCAGTCCGGCCTCTCGCTGCCGGAGAAATCCTATTACCTCGGGGCCGACGCCGAGCCGAAGCGGGTACGGGAGGCCTTCCCCGCCCACGTCGCCCGCCTGCTCGCGCACCTCGGCTATGCGCCCGACCGGGCGGCGACCGCGGCCGGCGACATCCTCGCCTTCGAGACCCGCCTCGCGCAGGTGTCCCGCGCGCTCGAGGACCTGGAGGACCCCGAGAAGAACTACCACAAACTGACGATCGCGGAGCTCGACGCCCTCGCGCCGGGGTTGCGCTGGGCCGAGGTGCTGCGCCGCGCCGGCGCCCCGGTGACCACGCATGTGGTCATCGGCCAGCCCGAGTTCGTGACGGGGCTGGGCAAGGTCCTCGCGACCACGCCGGCGGCGACGGTCCGCGACTACCTGCGCTTCCAGGCGATCGCGGCGTTCGCCGACGTCCTGAACAGCCGCACCGCGGCCGACGCCTTCCTTTTCGAGGGCACGGTGCTCTCCGGGGCCCGGCAACAGCGCAGCCTCGAGGAACGGGCGCTGAAGATCGAGGACGGGGCCATCGGCGACCTGGTGGGGCGCGAGTACGTGGCCCGGCATTTCAGCCCGACGCAGCGGGAACGCTTCCGCGGCGTGACCGAGAACGTCCGGGCCGTCTTCGCCGAACGCCTGAAGGCCAATCCCTGGATGGACGAACCGACCCGCGCCTGGGCGGGCCGCAAGCTGGCGGCGGTGAAGGCCCGCGTCGGCTACCCCGACAAATGGCGACCCGGCGAGGAGGCCGCGATCGGCCCGGGCCGGCTGGCCGACAACCTGGTCGCCGTGCACGCCTGGAACCTGCGGCGGGAATTCGCCCGCGTCGGCGGCGAGCCGGAACGCGAGGAATGGGGCATGCGCCCTTACACGGTGAACGCCTACTACAACCCCTTGAACAACGAGATCGTGCTGCCGGCGGCCATCCTCTCGGCCCCGGGCTACGCGGGCGAGACGCTCGACGACGCCGTGCTCTACGGGTACGTCGCGACGACGATCGGGCATGAGCTCACGCACGGGTTCGACGACTCCGGCCGGCACTACGGGGCGACGGGCCGGCTCGAGGAAGGCTGGTCCCGGGCGACCGAGGCCGCCTTCCGCGCGCGCTGCGAGAAACTGATCGCCAGCTACGACCGCGAGGAACCCCTGCCCGGCATGCGCGTCAACGGCCGCCTGACCTTGAGCGAGAACATCGCGGACCTCGGCGGGGTCGAGCTGGCGCTGGACGCCTTCCTGCGCACCGAGACCTACCGGTCCGGGCGGAAGATCGGCGGACAGACGCCGCTTCAGCGTTTCTTCCTGGCCTACGCCTTCAGCTTCGCCGGCCAGGTGCGCCCCGAGACCTTGGCCAAGCAGCTCCGCTCCGACACGCACGCCCCGGCGGCGCAGCGCATCAACGTCGTCCTCCGGCACATCGACCGCTTCCATGAGGCGTTCGGCACGAAGCCGGGCGACCCGATGTGGCTGGACCCCGCGGAACGCGTGCGGATCTGGTGACGATCACCAGGGGTTGTAGCGTAGGCCGAACAAGGCGAGCACGGCGGCGACCAGCAAGGCCAGCCCGGGCACGAAGAACGGGTCGTAGTAATCGGACGCCTTGGGCTGCTTCTGGAGGACGACGACCTTCTTCATCTCGTCGATGCGCTTGAAGACCGACTGCAGGGCCTCCGGCGTGACGGCGTTGAAGGCCTCCCCGCCGGTCGACCGGGCGATGCCGATGAGGGCGGGCTCGACGGGCTTGTCCGTCATGAGGATGGCGAAGACGCGGACGCCCTTGGCCTGAAGTTCCGCGAGCACGGCCGAATCCTTCGGGGGCTTGATATCGTTGCTCTCGCCGTCCGTGATCAGGATGATCATACGGTCGCCCTGCGTCTGCTCCGCGAGGTGCTCCGAGGCGCCCAGCAGGGCCTTGCCGATCAGGGTGCCGCCCCAGAGGTTATCGGGAAAGACGTTGGGGGAGATGAAGGGCCGGGCGAGCGCGATGGCCTCGACGTCCTGGGTCAGCGGGACCCAGTGGATGAAATTGCGGGAGAAGATGGTGAGACCGAAGGCGTCCCCCTTGCGGTAGCGGATGAACTGCAACGTGGACTCCATCGCGGCGTCGAAGCGCGTGCGCTTGCCATCGGTCTGCGGCCCGTAGATACCCGTCATGCTACCCGAGGTATCGAGGACGATCTGGACGTTCGTCAGCTGCCGCTCGACCTCGGGCGGGTTGAAGGTCACCGGGTGGGCCAGGAAGAGGATGGCGATCGCCAGCAAGCCCGCCGGCAGGCAATTCGCGGCGAGGATCAGCCCGCGGACGAACCGACCCCGCGGCGGCCGCGCATGGTCGAAGGGCATCGCGACGCGCGGGCCGGGCCGGATCCACTCGTAGAAGGCGAGGATGACGGGGAGCGCGAGCAGCGCGAGCCACTGGGGATGAAGGAAGATCACGGGGCGGGTGCCGGACGGGGCGCGGAGGCGGCGGGTTGCGCCAAGGGACGGATCAGGGCGGCGATTTCCTCGCGGGTGACGGTCGTTTCCCGGCGATGGAGCCAATGCTGGAGGGTCCGCAGGGCGTCGCGGGTTCGCTCACCCGCGGCCACGGCGGCCAGGACCCGGGCCATGGGAGCGTCCGCGGGCACGAGCCCGTCGCGCCAGGCGCGCAGGAGGAGCATCTCCAGCCGCGCGGCGCCGGTGGCGTCCAAGGTCCCCTGCTCCACCCGCGTCAGCAGGGCCCGCATTTCCTCGGCCAACGTGGGCGGCGGCGCCGGCGGGGCGACGACGACGGGCTTGGGACGGCCATAGAAGATGAGGAGCAGGAGCCAGCCGATCCAGGCCACCGCCAACGCCGCCAAGGTCACGGTATAATAACCGCCGATCTCGACCCCCGCCGGTTCGGTCTCGCGGATACGCGACTCCAGGTCCTTGGAGAGCTTGGGGTCGCCGGTGAAACGGAACGACGGCAGCCCCTCGAGCGGGCGACCGTCCTCCGAACCGAGGTAGTCCTTGAGGTCGAAGGTGCCCGCGCGATTGGCGAGGTAGCGGATGTCGTAGACGCGCAAGCCGTCGCGCTCCGAGACCTGGGCGATACGCAGGTTCACGCCCACGCCCCATTTGAAGGGCTTCACCATGAGGGGCGGGCCGCCGTAAGTGACGATGGCGGCCTGCTCGACGCCCAACGGGACGTTGAGGGCGTCGTCGTCCCGCAGCCACCACCACAGGCCGGCTCCGAGCAGGAGCAGCGCGGCGGCCGCGACGAGACGGCCGCGCCAAGGGGAGCGGGCGGGAACTTCGGTCATGTCAGCGGACGGCGCCCGGGCCGCGGACGCGATGCTTGAGGAAGTGGCGGAGCTTGCCGACCATCGGCTCGTCGGTCGGCAGGTGGAGGTAGTCGATGCCGAAGCGGGTCAGCTCGGCCTTCCAGGCGGACGTGTCGACCCATGGGCGGCCGCCGCGACCGAGGAAGGCCTCCCCGGACTCGGCCTCGCGGCCCCGGAAGAAGCCCGTCCCCGCGACGCCGCGTTCGGCGGGATCCTCGAAATGCAGGACGACGCAGTCATGCTGCTGGGCGAGCACCTGCAGCGCCTCCAGCGAGCCGGGGTCGTGGAGATCGCTCAGCACCACGATGGTGGTGCGGCGACGCAGCGACGGCGCGAGCTCACGGGCGCGGCGCGCGAGCGAGGTGGCCTCGGTGAAGTCATGGCGGCGGAGCCGGTGCGACCACTCCATCACGATGTTGCGGGAGAGCGTCGGCCGGATGTGCAGGTCGGCGGCGCCGCACCCCAGCAGACCGACGGGCGTGACGGCGGATTGGGCCGCGAGGGCCATGCCGGTGGCGGCGCGGATCGCCCAGGCGTACTTGCTCAGCGGCCGCGACGAGACGCACATCGAGGCCGAGGTGTCCAGGAGCAGGTACAGCGGGAGCTGCTTGGTCTCGTGGAACTCCTTCACGAACAGCTTGCCCACGCGGGCGGAGACCTTCCAGTCGATGTACTTGACGGCGTCCCCGGGCACGTAGAGCCGGGATTGCGCGTACTCCAGCCCCGCCCCGTGGAAGACGGAGTCGACCTGACCGAAGTCCAGGCTGTTCGCGAGGTGCTTGACGGCGACCTCGAACTGCCGGGCGTCGACCGGGTCGGGGGCGAGCTGGTGCGTCCGACGCATGCGTTCAGCCGAGGCCGGCGAGGATGGACTCCAGCACCTGCGCGCCGGTGTGGCCGGCGGCGGAAGCCTCGTAGCTCACGCGGATACGGTGCAGGACGATGTCCTCCGCGAGGGCGAAGAGGTCCTCCGGGGTGACGAAGTCGCGACCGTGGATGACCGCGCGCGCGCGGGCGGCGTTCACCAGGGCGAGGCCGGCGCGCGGCGAGCAGCCGAAGTCCAGGAGCTTGGACTCGCGCGTGCGGCGCACGAGCTCGACGCTGTGCTTGAGGAAGACCTCGCTGACATGGACGGCCTGGACGGCCTCCATCGCGGCGACGAGGTCGGCCGCGGTGCCGACCGGGCGGTCGTCGATCATGTCGAACGCCGAGCGCGGGACGGCGCCGCCGTCCTCCTTGCGCAGACCCATGCCCAGCTGGCGCTGCAGGATCATCTGCTCGTCGTCGCGGGTCGGGTAGCCGAGGCGGTGGAGGAGCATGAAACGGTCGAGCTGGGCCTCCGGCAGTTCGAAGGTGCCGGACTGCTCCACGGGGTTCTGCGTCGCGATGACGAGGAACGGGGTCGGGAGCTTCATGGTCTGCCCGCCGATGGTGACCTTGCGTTCCTGCATGGCCTCGAGCATCGCGCCCTGGACCTTGGGGGCGGCGCGGTTGATCTCGTCCGCGAGGAGCAGGTTGGTGAAGATCGGTCCGCGGTGGATGCGGAACTCGCCGGACTTCTGGTCGATGACCTCGGAGCCGACGATGTCGGACGGGAGCATGTCGACGGTGAACTGGATGCGGCGGAAATCCAGCTGGATGGCCTTGGCGACCGTGTTGACGAGCAGGGTCTTGGCGAGGCCGGGCATGCCCTGCAGGAGCAGGTGGCCGCCGGTGAGCATCGCGATCATCACGCGCTCGACGACGACGTCCTGGCCGACGACGACCTGGCCGACGCGGCCGCGCACGTCGGCGACGAATTGCTGGGCGCTGGCGACGCCGGAGGAGGAGGCTTTCATGGGGAGGTTGGGGTTTTTCGTGAAGGTGGGTTCAGCGGGCGAGACGCAGCCATTTCTCGGCCACGGCCTTGAGGTCGGTCTCGGTCATCGCGGCGGCGGCGCCGAAGCAGGCGGACTGCACGCGCTCGAGGTCGGCGGCGAGCTCCTGCTTCTGCGGGGCGGTCAGCGCCATCAGCGGGCTGGCGCCCATGCGGCGCAGCAAGGCGACCACCGCGAAGCCGTCGAGGCTGGCGGGGAGCTTGAAGACATCGCGGGCGCGGAGCGGCTTGGGCGCGGGCGGGCCCTTGGGCCGGAGCGCGAGGAAGAGACCGCCGGCCAGCAGGACGAGCCCGCCGAGGGCGTAGGCCCAGAGGGGCGTCTCCTCGGCGGCGGCGACCAGACCGGCCCCGGGCGCCGTCTTCACGCGGTCCAGGAGGACCGAGGACTTCGGGAGCACCTTGAGGTCCTGGTCCTCGAACGTCTGCCAGACCACGGCCACATCCTTCGAGCGGGCGGCCGGGAACGGCACTTCGGTCGCCTGGTTCCGCGCGCGGATCGGGTCACCGTCGAGGGTGATGGTCCAGAGGCGCTCGGAGCGCGGGCCGACCTGGTCGCCCCACGTGCTCAGCTCACGGATGAGCAGACCCTCGTGCGGGGTCACCTGGCGGACCTCGGCGACCTTGCGGAGCGGCTCGAGGTCGAGCAGCAGGTCAAGTTCGGGGACCAAGCCCTGGGCGGTGGCCTTGACCTCCAGCGTGAGCGCGCCGTTGATGGCGAACTGCCGGGTGTCCAAAGTCTGCAGGACCTCGACCTTCTGGGCCGGACGCGGGGCGACGAGTCCCGGCTGCACCTTGAGGAGCGTCTCGGCGGAGGAGGCGGGGATGGTGACGGGGCCGGACAGGTCGATGAACTTCAGGTCGAGGGAGACCGGCGGCACCTTGTCGACGCTGGCGTCCTTGGCCTTGACGAGGATGTAGGCCAGCGTGGTCTCCTCCCAGCCCGGGCGGGCGGTCGGGCGCGGCTTCACGTCGGGCGCCGAGAAGGTGATGGAGCGTACGTCGAAGAACGGCGCGAGGGCCTCCGTCAGGGCGATCTCGAAGTCGTCGCGCGCGCCGGCGGAATCCTTGCCCTTGCGCGGGGTCAGCGACCGGCGCGGCTTGGCCTTGGGCTGGCCGCCGGGCCCGACGGCGGCGGGCGACTCGTTGCTCAGGTACTGGCTGAAGCGCGCGACACGTCCCATCGCCTCGGTGTGCAGGACGCTGACGAGGATGCCGAACTCCTGGTCGACGCCGACGGTGTTCGGGCCGTCGACGCGCGTCTGGAGCCGGATCTCGCTGAGCAGCTCATCGAAATAGGCGACCTTCTTCTGGAGGCCGAGCGTGAAGGGATCGTCCTTGGTCACGACCAGGGCGCTGGCGAGGTAGCGGTACTTCAGGTCCTCATGCAAGGGCTCGCGTTCGTCGGCCAGGCGGGCGTTGAGGACCTTCGCGAGCATGCTGAGGTGCGTCGCGGCGGCCTTGCCCGGCAGGGCCTGCAGGGAGGTCCGGATCCGGCCGAGCGCGGCGCGGTTCATCGTCTTGCCCAGGTTCAGGTTGCCGTTAGGTCCGATGCCGAGGAGCGTGTTGAACCAGGCGAGATGGATGTCGATGGAGTAGTCAGCCGGGTTCTTGCGCAGCACGTCGCGACCGTAGGCGTCGACCGCGCGCTGGAAATACTCCTGCGACTGCAGGTTGCGCTCCTTGTAGGCCAGCAGGCGCTTCTGCGTGTCCATGGGCGCGAGCTCCTGGAAGAACTCGTAGTCGCCCCACTCGCACAGCAGGCCGCCGGCGAAGGCCAGGGCGCGGGCGCTGTCGGCGCGTCCGGCCAGCCACTGGTCGACCATCCGGAGCGTCTGCGCGTAACCGGCGGAGACCATCTCGTAGGTCTGGGCGTCGGTGCGGCGCGTGAGGCCGACCTTCTGGGTCTCGGGTTTGCGCCAGCGGTCGGAGAGGTTGGCCTGCATGCGCTGGGCGATGAGGAAGAAGACCTGCTCGCTCAGCTGCGGGATCGGGCCGAAGACCTTCTCGAGGTGCGACTCGCGGTACGCCTCGGCGTTGCTGTAGGCGAGGTCGAAGGCCGTGACCACGCGGTTGTAGTCGCGCGGCGCGATGCCGGCCTGGCGGAAGAGCCCCATCATGCGGGCGAGGCTGTCGATGTTGCGTTCCATCATGACGGGCGTGACGGGGATGCGGGTCTCCTCGGGCAGTCCGTACTTCTTGCGGAGCTCCTCGGGCAGCTGCGGGTTATGGGCCTGGGCCCAGGCGGAGATGAAATCCTCGGCGAGGGCGATGGCGGCCTGCGGGTGGCGCTTGCTGAGCTCCAGGATGCGCTCGGAGGCGGCGTCGAAGTCGGCGTTGACGAGGATGGCATGGGACAGGGCGGCGTCGAAGCGCCCGCGCACCTCCGGACCCAGGGCCGCGACCCACTTGCCGGCGGGGGCGAAGGTGAGGAGGTCCTCGCCGGTCAGCGTGGAACCCTTGGCGCCGCGCTGGCGGGCGCCGCCGTTGTTGCGCTGGGCGAAGGCGGCCTCCGCCTCGGCGATCCAGGTCTCCGCCATGATCTGCACATACTGGTCCCAGGGCTTCTGGGTGACGTCGACCTGCTCCACGAGCAGGTTCGCGAGCGTCGCCTGCGCGCGGAGGTTGTCGGCGCGCACGGCGGGGTCGCCGCGGGACTCGTTCTGCACCTTGCGCACGAGCCCGCCGACCATCGAGATGGCGCTGTCGGGGTGATCTTTGAGGAAGCCGCGGAAGGAGGGGCCGAGCGTGCTCGGGGGGACCTGCATCATGATGCGGGCGAGGGCGGCGCCGGCCTTGGTCCGCTCCCAGTCGTTGACGCGGTCCTGCGAGAGCAGGCGGATGTTCTCGTCCCAGATACGCTGGACCTGGTCGCGTTGCTGCGCGTCGGTCGCCTCCTCCGCCGAGAGGAACGCCTGGAACTCGGCCTTGACGTTCTCGTCCTGGAGCTTGGCGAGCTGCGCGGCGTCGGGCAGGTACGTCTTGGCGAGCTCCTTGAAGCCGCCGGCGATGAGCATGCGCGCGGTGCGGAGGCGCTTGGCGGGGTCGGCGCCGCCGAGCTGCGCGGTGCCCTTGGCCAGCCGCTCGGACAGCCAGAAGGCGTCGCCGGGCGCCAGCACGTTGGACAGCAGCTGCCCGATCTTGCGGACCTCGTCATCGGTCAGCTCGCCCGGCACGGCGTCGACCAGCGCGAGGGCGTCGTCGAGCCGCAGGGCGATCAGGCGGCGCTCCAGCAGGTCGTTCAGCATCTTGTCGTAGATGCGGCGGGCGAGGTCCGGCGGCAGGAGGCCCAGCTCGGCGCGGACACGCGGCCAATCGCCGAGGCGGAAGGCCTGCAGGAAACGGACGTCGACGGGCGTGCGGCTGTCGTCCTTGGCGGCCTTCTCGAGCGCGCCGAAGACCTCGTTGAGGTCGCGCGAGAACTTGTAGTTCAGCAGGTTCTCGTACTGGCGCAGCGTCTTCGCGTCGAGCGGGGCGGGCGCGGCCGCGGGTTGCTGGGCGACGAGCGCGGCGGCCCAGGCGAGGGCGCCGAGCAGGGCGCCGGCGGGTCGTAGGGAGAAGCGGAGTTGCATGGTTTTCTTAGGTTAAATGAATCAGGGGTGATCAGGAGCCCTTATCGGGGATGCGTTCCTGGAAATCCGGGCGGCCGTCGGCCATCCGCTGCGCCGGCTTGGGCGCGGGGGTCGGCTTCTGCAGCAGCTGGGCCGCGGCCTTCGCCTTGACCTTGGGATCCTCAGGCACCGGCGCGGGCTTGGCCATCAAGGCGGCCTCGAGGTTGCGGAGCTTCTCCGTGTCGATCCCGGCGACGCCTTCGACCGCGCGGATGACACCGCCGCCCGAGGCTTTGACGCCCTCGACCGAACCGATGCCCTTGGGCGAGGGAGGCACGACGGGGGCGGGTGAACCTTGGCCGGCGACAGGTGCCGCGTCCGGCGCGCCTTGGTCGACACCCTTGGGCGGCGGAGGCGGCGGGGGAGTAGAAGCTGTGCCGGGGCCGCCGGCGGGCTTCACCGCCGTGGCTTCCTGCCCCACCCCTTGCGGAGGCGGCGGCGGGGTCGGCGCGGCGACCGTGCCGGGACCACCCGCAGGCTTAACCGCAGTCGCGCCTTGGTCGACACCCTTGGGAGGCGGAGGCGGCGGGGGAGTAGAAGCTGTGCCGGGGCCCGTCGCCGGCTTGACGGCGGTCGCAGACTGCTCCACGCCCTCGGCTTTCTCGGGCGAGACGGGACGAGCGGTGCGCGGGTCGATATTCTTCACCTTGGCCGCGCCTTCCTGACGGACGCCTTTGACGCCCTCGACGGCGGACGGCGGGGCGTCGGCGGCGATCGCGGTGGCGGCGAGGAACAAGGTGAGCGGGAGGTGGGGCGTCTTCATCGGCGTCTCAAGGGGTGCGGCTGCCGAGGCTCTTGGCGAACTCCGCCTCGACGCGACGCTCATAGGCGGCCAGCGCGGCGGGGTCCTGGTGCTCGGCGAGGTAACGGAAAATCTGGCGCGTGCGCTCGGCGTAGGGACGCCATTCCTCCTCGGTGGCGCCGCTGGTCTTGAGCAGGGAGGTCGCGTAGAAGAAAGCCTTGCCGAGGGTCTCGCGGATCGCGCGCGTCGTGCGGTGATCGTCACCGTGGGCGGCGGCCGACTCCTGCAGGAGGGCCGTCAGGTCGGTGATGGCCCCGGCGACATCGAGCATCTCGAGCTTGGCCCGCGCCTTCTCGTGGCGGACCTGATGGCGCACCAGCGGACGTTCGTCGGCGGGCAGGTCGGCCAGCAGGAGGTCGTACTGGTCGACGATCTTGATCCAGTCGGGCTCCTTGGCCGCGGCGAGCACGCGGATACCCTCCAACCGGTGGCGGGCCTTCTCCCGGGCGAACTGGTCCGCCCCGTAGTTGAAATGATAATACACCACCCCGACCGGGAAGAGCAGCCAGAGCAGCAGGAACCACTTCCTCATCGGACGTCGGCCCCCTCCCCGCGGGTCGGCGCGACGACGCGCCAATCGGTACCGGCGAGCTCGAGCGCCACGGGCAGCAGGGCCGCGACCGCGGCGCCCACGGCCATGGCGAGCAAGGCCCACTCCTCGAGGGTCAGCCCGGGGTGCGGCGGCGGCGTGATCACCACCAGGTCGCCCAGCTTGGGCGTCGGGAGGTGCTTCTCGTTGATATCGAGGTATTCGCCGCGCAGGGCGGCGGCGAGGCTGCGGAGCACGTCCGGGTCCTGGCGGGACTGGTGTCCGTCGATGAAGGTGCCCTTGCGCGGGTTGCCGAGTCCGAGCACCAGGACCTGGGAGACCGAGGCGGGGCGCGGCGGGATGGGCTGCAGCGGCGTGGTGTCGCCGTCCGTGAAGATCACCAGACGGACGGAGCGGGCGGGGAGCGGCTCGACGAGCTTGACGGCGGCGGTGACGGCGGTGCCGAGGTCGGTCGTGCCGGCCTTCATCACGTAGGAGATGGGTAGGCCGTCGAAGACATTGCGGACGAGCGCGGGGTCGCGGGCGTCCATGACCACCGGCTTGGCGTCGGTGTAGAAACCGATCACGCCGTAGCGAAGATCGCCGCCGACGCGCATGAGGATGCTCTCGACCTCCGCGCGCATCCGCTCCCGGCGGGTCTGGTTGCCCTCGGGGCCGGCATCCTTGAGCAGCATGCTTGGGGAAAGGTCGGCGACGAAAATCAGGCGGGGCGACTCCTTGGGCTCGGGCCGGCCATCCTTGCCCGCGGCGAGGTGCAGCTGGTACATGACCGCGAAGCCCCAGGTGAAGGCGGCCAAAGCCAGGACCCGAAGAAGAGGTGCCGCCTTGGTCCAGGTGCGCGCGGCGGCGGCGGGGCCGAAGGCGAGGCGGGCCAGCCGGGCGACCTTGCGGGCATGCCACCACTCGGCGAGCGCCGTCAGCACGAGGACGGTCGCCGCGGCGAGCAGGGGTGGCAGATAAGGAGCCAAAGCGGCAGGGGGGACGACCGCCGGGGTGGACGGTCGTGAGGTTGGGGATAGCCAAGCAGAGACGCTTAACGAGGGAAAAGTTCCGCCCCGTCCGTGAAAAGGTCAGCTCTTGTCCTGACCAGCCCGCCCATCTAGGAAAAGGCACCCCCATGCGCCCCCTCCCTTCCCTTTGTGCCCTATTATGCCTGCTCGGGACGAGCCTGGCGGCGGACCGGCCCAACATCCTCCTGATCCTGGCCGACGACCAAGGCTACGGGGACGTCGGAGCCTACAACCCGAGCAGCAAGATCCCCACCCCGCACCTTGACCGCTTGGCGGCCGAGGGCCGGCGCTTCACGGACGGCCACACGACCTCGGGCGTCTGCACACCTTCCCGCTACAGCCTGCTGACCGGTCGCTACCACTGGCGGACGCGCCTGCAGAACGGGGTGCTCGGCGGCTGGTCGCCGCCGTTGATCGCGCCGGGCCGGCTGACGGTGGCCGGGATGCTCAAGGCGCAGGGCTACCGTACCGCCTGCTTCGGCAAATGGCATCTGGGCCTGGAATGGGCCACGCATGGCGGGGCGCCGGCGAAGGCGGGCGACGCGATCGATCCCGCCGACGGCGCGATCGGCCGGTTCGATTACGCGCAGCCCATCAAGGACGGCCCGCTGGAGCATGGGTTCGATACCTACTTCGGGATCAGCGCCTCCCTGGACATGCCGCCGTTCGTCTGGATCAAGGATCGCCACGCGACGGAACTGCCGACCGCGACGAAGAAATGGCTGCGCAGCGGGCCCGCCGGCCCGAAGTTCGAAGCCGTCGATGTCCTGCCGACGCTGACCGACCAGGTCTGCGCCTACGTCGCCGAGAGCGCCGCGGACGCCAAGGCCGGGCGCCCGTTCTTCGCCTACGTGCCCTTGCCCGCTCCGCACACCCCGATCGTCCCGACCAAGGAATGGCAGGGCAAGAGCGGGCTCAACGCCTACGCGGATTTCGTGCGACAGGTCGACGCCGAGGTCGGCCGCATGCTCGCCGCGCTGGAGCGCGCCGGGCTCGCGCGCGACACGCTGGTGATCTTCACCGCCGACAACGGCTGTTCGCCGGCGGCGGACATCGACGAGCTCATCGCCCAGGGACACCAACCGAGCGGTCCGTTGCGCGGACACAAGGCCGACCTCTTCGAGGGCGGGCACCGCGTGCCGTTCATCGTGCGCTGGCCCGCGGGGGTGAAGCCGGGCGTGAGCGGTCAGCTGGTCAGCCAGATCGATTTCCTGGCCACGTTCGCCGCGCTGACGGAGGCGACTTTGCCGCCGAACGCCGGCGAGGACAGCGTGAGTTTCCTGCCGGTGCTGCGCGACGGCGCCGCGCCCGGCCCGCGCACCCACCTGGTGAGCCAATCGATCAACGGGAGCTTCGCCTACCGCGAAGGTAGCTGGAAACTCGCGCTATGCCGCGGCTCCGGCGGGTGGAGCGCGCCCAAGCCCGGCAGCGCCGAAGAGGCGAAACTGCCCGAGTTCCAGCTCTACGACCTCGCCCAAGACCTCGGGGAAACGCGCAACCTCATCGCGGCCGAACCGGAACGAGCAGCCAAGATGCGGGCCGCGCTCGAGGCGCTCATCGCGCGCGGACGCAGCACCCCGGGACCGGACCAGGCGAACGATGCCGCGATCCAGCTCGTCAAAAAGGTCAACACGCCCGGCGCCAAGGCCAAGGCGAAGGGCAAGGCGGGCGCCACCGACAAATAAGCCCGGCTGGTCCCCGATCACTTCGCGCGGCGCAGTTCGTCGACCTTGGCCTGCAGTTTGGTGACCTGTTCCTCGGCGTCGCCGAGCGGGGTCGGGGCGACCACCTTCTCACGGGAGTAACCGATATGAGCCAGCCATTTCGAGGCCCGGAACTTGCGGAGCTGGTCGACGGCCTTGAAAAGCGGGTCGGCCATCGCCTCCTTGGCGGTGACGTCAGGGGTCGTGACACCGGCCCCCGCAAGGATCGTACGGGCCATAAGGAGATGCCCATCGTCGCCCGGATGGACGCGATCGCGTGAGAAGACCTCGGTCCGGGCATCGCGCGCCTTGCGCATCACGGTGTGGAGGTCGATGACCGTGAGCCCAGGGCGCTTCAGCTGCATCTCCCAGGCGGCGTAGGCCGTCATCACGGAGTCATAATTGAATTCACCTGGCTTCGTGGTGGCGTCGAAGATGGGCGGGGTGACGAGATAGACCTGCTTGACGCCGGCCGCCTGACATTGGTCGAGCAGCTTGGTGACACCGGTCTGAAAGGCCTTGAAACGGGCCTCGTCGAGCGGCTGATAGATGCCGTCGTTGATGCCGTAGCAGGCGAAGACCACCTCCGGCTTCATTTTCTCCAAGGTGCGGCCCAGGCGTTCGAACAGGCTTGGCCGGGGGAATTTGCCTCCGGCATGACCGGCCTCGCTGAGACCGGAGAGCGTCTCGCTGGAAAGACCCAGCGGATAGACCTCGAAACGCAGCTGCGGGCGGGCCTTCTGCAGGAAGTAGTCCATGAACGAGACGTAGGTGCCGCCCTGGGTGATGCTATCACCGAGCACGACGATACGTTTGCCCGCGAGGGCTTCGGCGGACTGGGCGCAAGCGAGGACCGCGGAGGTGAGCAAACAGACGAGCAGGCGGAGGAATCTCATGGGGTGAGGCGAACCCAATCATAGCCCTGCCCTCCCGCCTGACAACCCGGGAGTCCTAGGGTCTTTCCGAAAATGGCTGTCAAGGTCAGGACCAACCGCTAGGAGCATACCGATGTCGCAATTCCTCGCCCTGCTCGCCACCGCCCTCGGCGCCCTCGCCGCCGAGCCGCCGACCAAGCGCTCCTTCCTCATGCTCGGCGGGGTCACGCAGATCGTCGACGCCGATGGCAAGGTCGTCTGGAAATACCCCGCGGAGACCCGCGACGGGTGCGTCCTCCCGAACGGCAACGTGCTGCTCACCTTGCATAAGTCGGATGCCTACTCCGGCGGCGCGGTCATCGAGGTCACGCGCGACCATAAGGTGGTGTTCGAATACAAGGGCACCCAGGCCGAGGTGAACACCGCCCAACGCCTGCCCGACGGGCGCACGCTGCTGACGGAGGCGGGCGACCACCCGCGCCTGCTCGAGGTCGACGCCGCCGGCCGCATCCAGGTCGAGATCCCGCTGCAATGCACAGCCAAGAACCCGCACCTCCAGAGCCGGATGGCGCGTAAGCTGCCGGATGGCCACTACCTCGTACCGCAGGACCGGCTCGTCCGCGAGCTCGACGCCACCGGCAAGGTCGTCTGGGAGTACAAGGCGCCGGCCTCAAAACTGGACAACCGCACCTTCTGCGCCCTGCGCAACGGGGCGGGCCATACGCTGATCAGCCTGACCATCGGAAACCAGCTCGTGGAGGTCGACGCCGAGGGCAAGGTCGTCTGGGAACTCAGGCAAGGCGAGCTGGCCGATGTCCCGCTGACGCGAACCACCGCCCTGACCTGGCTGCCGAACGGGAACATCGTGTTCAGCAACTACGACGCCCGCGCGCCCCGCCCGAAGCTCATCGAGATCACGCGCGACAAGCAGGTGGTCTGGACCTACGTCGACGGCACCAAGTTCGGCGTGCACGAATTCCAGTTGCTCGACGCCGACGGCAAGCCGCTCGCGGGCGCGCTCCGCTGAGGGTCAGTAGTGACGGCGGGCCTGCAAGATGAAGAGCACACCGCGTTCGACCCGATAAACCAAACGGTGCTCGCGATCGATACGACGAGACCACCAACCTGTCAGGTCTCCCCTCAGGGGCTCGGGCTTGCCGATACCGGCAAAAGGCGAAGCTTGGATGGCCCGCACCAGACGTTCGATCCGCTCCAGCCTTCCGGGGTCGGTCTTGATCCAGAATGCGCGATCGGCCATGGCCCCCGGG
>JACCDX010191316.1_pt1 | contig 21596 bp, 12 predicted proteins | sample 7449681 | NCBI WGS metagenome assembly JACCDX01 (sample SAMN15323450, study PRJNA562643) | freshwater metagenome | isolation source: river surface water | place: USA:Blue River Watershed | collected 2017-08-18
AGCGCGTCACACCGAGACTGCGGAGCTCCGCCGAGCGCCCGCCGGCCCGGGCCGAGCTGGCCAAGCCGCTCGAAACCAGCACGCGCACGTGCGGATTGATGCGCTTCAGCACGTGGATCATCGCGATGCCGTCCATCACCGGCATGTCGATGTCCGATACCACGGCCGCGATCTTGGCGCCGAGCTGCGCATATTGGGCCGCGGCGTCCGCGCCGTTGGCCGCGAGCACGACGTTGTAGCCGTGCCGCGACAGGCTTTCCTGCACGACGCGGCGAATGTTCTCCTCGTCGTCGACCACCAGCACGAGTTCGCCGTTGCCCCGCGGCAAAGCCCGGGGCGTCGCCGGGGCGGCCGCCACCTCCGCGTTCGGCTCGGCGGGAATGAAAACGAGAAAGGTCGCGCCGGCGCCCGGCGCACTTTGCACCTGGATGAAACCGGTGTGTCCGCGCGTAATTCCGGCCACCGTGGAAAGTCCCAGACCGGTGCCTTTGCCCGCCTCCTTGGTGCTGAAGAACGGATCGAAGATGCGCTCCGCGACCTCCGGCGCGATTCCGGTGCCCGTATCGGTGACGCGCAGGCGCACGAATTTTCCCGGCCGCCCCCCGTGGGTCGTCGCCGCGACCGCTTCATCCACCGCCGCGTTCTCCGCGGCCAAGACCAGCCGGCCGCCGTGCGGCATGGCGTCGCGGGCGTTGACCGCCAGGTTGAGCAGGACCTGGTGCAGTTGCGTCGGATCGCCCCGCACCGGCCAGAGTCCGGGTTCGACGCGACACTCGACTTCGATGCTTTTGGGAAACGTGTGCTCCGCGACGCGGGCCACTTCCCGCAGGATCGGGCCGACCTGCAGCAGCACGCGTTCGCCGGAGAATCCCCGGCTGAAGGAGAGCAGCTGGCGCACGAGGTCCGCGCCCCGTTGCGCGCTGCTCTCGATCCCGACCAGCAGTTTCTCGGTTTCGGCCGGCGGCAGCTCCCAGCGCAGCATGGGCGCCGCCATCATGATCGGTGCGAGCAGATTGTTCAGGTCGTGCGCGATGCCGCTCGCCAAAGCGCCGATCGCCTCGAGGCGCTGGGTTCGGAGGAACTGGGCCTCGAGGGCCTTTCGCTCCGTGATGTCGCTCTCGATCACGAGCACGCCGTGCGGCGCCGTCGGCTCGGTGCGCAGCAAAGTCCAGCGGCTCTGCACGACCAAAGTCCGGCCGTCGCGGTGCTTCAAAGTCAACTCCCCGGTCCATTGGCCCGCCGCGAGGGTCGCCTGCGCGGCGCGCTGGTAGTCGGCCGGCGGCGGCTGGATGAGTTCCTGGATCGGGCGGCTCCGCGCCTCCGCGGCGGTCCAGCCGTAGAGCCGTTCGGAGCCTTGGTTCCAGTAGGTGACGCCGCCGTCGAGCGTGCGCTCGGTGATGGAGTCGGACGCCAGGTCGAGCAGTCGCGCCTGCGCCGCGATCCGCCGCTCCGCGGCCATGCGGGCCGTGATCTCCTCGACCAGACCCGCGATGTGGGTGGCCCGGCCGGCCTCATCGCGCACGGGAAACGCCCGGTCGCGCACCCAGCGCTCGTTGCCCGAGGCATCGATGATCCGGTAGACTTCGTCGTAGTCCCCCGCTTCCAAACGCGCGCCGGCCCCCGCCGCCCGGGAGCGGTCCTCCGGATGCACCGCCCCGAACCAGTGCTCCGGATCGACCAGCACGTCGCGGCAAGGCCGTCCCCACAGCCGCTCGAAGGCCGGACTCACGTAGTGAAAAACGGCGCGCGTCAGGTCCGACAGCCAGAACACCTCGCCGATCGCGCCGGCGAGCATCCGGAAGCGCGCTTCGCTGACGCGCAGACTTTCGGCGGCGTGGCGCTGCGCGGAGATGTCGCGCACGCTTCCTTCGAAACACTCGAGCCCGCCGTCCGGACCGCGCAGCGCCCGGGCGGTGACGGAGACCCACGCGGTCGTGCCGTCGCGGCGCCGCAGCTCCGTTTCGAATTCGGAAACGACGCCGTCCCGCGCCATCAGCGCCGTGAACTGCTGCCGATCCTCGGCCCGCACATAACGGTCGCTCACAAAATCGCCGCAGTCGTCGATCAACCCGGCGGGCGAGTCGTAGCCCGCCATGCGTGCGAGCGCAGGATTGGCGGCCAGCAGGCGTCCGTCCGGGGTCGTCTGGAAAAGCCCTTCGGGCGAATTCTCAAAAATGTGCCGGTAACGCGATTCGGCGATGCGCCGTTCCTCCTCCGCCCGTCGCTGCGCCGTCACGTCATGCATCATGCCCACGAAATGCGCGATCTTTCCGTCCGGACCGCGCACCGGCGTGATGGTCTGCTCGCCGTGGAAGATCGTGCCGTCCTTGCGCCGGTTGACGAATTCGCCCTGCCACGAGCGGCCGGCCAGCACGGTTTGCCACAGCTCCTCGAAAAACGACGCCGGGTGCGCCCCCGACCGGAGCAGCGCGGGAGTCCGGCCGATCAGCTCGTCCGCATTGTAACCCGAAATCGCCGAGAACGCCGGGTTCGCCCACACGATTTTCGCCCGATCGTCGGTGATCACGATCGCGGTCGCGGCGCCGTGCAGCGCGGTCGTCTGGAGCTTCAATTGCCGCTCGGCCGCCTCGAGCGTGGCGATCTTCTCCTGCAACTCCGTGTTCTTCTCCTCCAGCTTGCGGACCAGCGCGACGTTGTATTCGCGCATCACGACCAGCTCGTCGGCGACCGGCCGTTCGCGCTGGGTCCGCTCGGACTGCATGCACTCGGCGATGGCGCGGCGGAGCTCCTCCAGCGGCACCGGCTTCACCAGGTAGGCGTCGCCGCCGACCAGCAGGGCCGTGGCCCGGTCGCTCGGGGAGTTGTAGGTGCTCGTGTAGAAAATGAAGGGCAGCCGGTCGTGGCGCGGATCCTTGCGCAGCAGCCGGCACAGCGCGAAGCCGTCCATGCGCGGCATGAGGATGTCCGAGATCACGAGGTCCACCGCTTCCGCATCCAGCACTTCGAGCGCCTCGCATCCGTCCGCGGCGGTGAAAACCCGATGACCGTCCGTTTCCAGCTGGGCAGCCAGAAGCCGGCGGTTCAGCAGCTGATCGTCGACCGCGAGGATGCGCATGGGAAATCAGGCGGAGGCACCGGGCGGCGGTTTTCGCTCGGCCGAACGCGCCAGATACTCGCGCACCTGCCGCCCGAGCTGCCGCGTGTCGATGGGCTTCGCGACATAGCCGTCGCAACCGGCCGCGAGGATCCGGGCATCGTCGCCCTTCATCGCGGACGCCGTGAGCGCCACGATCGGCAGCGCCCGCGTCGCGGGGTCGGCCTTGAGCAGGCGCGTCAGGCTCAGTCCGTCGATTCCCGGCATGGCGATGTCCGTCAGCAGCAGGTCGGGCAAGTGCTCCGTCAATTTCGCGAGGGCGGCGGTCGCGTCGACGGCGGTCTCCACCTCATACCCGTCGAACCGCAGCACTTCCGCGGCGAGTTTCAGGTTCGCCGGATGATCGTCGACGATGAGGATCCGCGATTTCATGCGGCCGCCCCCTGCCCCGGCATCCGCCGCGGGATCTTGACCGTGAAGACGCTGCCCTCGCCGGGCGCACTCTCGACCTCGATCCGCCCGCCCAGCAATTCCGTGAGGCGTTTGGAAAGTGCCAGCCCGAGGCCCGTGCCCGGGAAGCGCCGCGCGGCCGACGAATCGACCTGATGGAACGCCGAAAACAGCGCCGGCATGTCCTCCGCCGCGATGCCGATGCCGCGGTCGCGCACGCTCACGGCGAGGACCTCGTCGTCGTCCACCCGCACATTTACGTCCACCACGCTGCCGTCCGGACTGAATTTCAGCGCGTTGGTGATGAGATTCAGCAGCACCTGCTGCACACGCCGCCGGTCCAGTTCCACGTCGCCGACCTCACTGTCGGCGGAGACCTCCAGCACGATCCGGCGGGGCGCGGCGAGCGGCTGCAGCGTGGCCGCGGTGTCCTCCACCAGCCGGGCCAGCGCGAACGGCTCCGTCGCCAGCTGCATGCGACCCGCCTCGATCTTCGAGAGGTCGAGCACGTCGTTGATCAGCTGCAGGAGATGCCGGCCGCTCGCCAATACGTCGCCGAGATACTCCTTCTGTTTCTCGTTCAGCGGGCCGGGCTTCTCGTCGAAGAGCATTTCGCTGAATCCCAAAATGCTGTTCAGCGGCGTGCGCAGCTCGTGCGACATGTTCGCGAGAAACTCGCTTTTGAGCCGGTTGGTCTCGCGCAGTTTCGCCTCGAAGAGCTTGCGCTCGGTCACGTCGCGGATCGCGCTCGAGACGATCGTGCCCTCCTCGGTTTCGATCGGGCTGAGGCTGATTTCGACGGGAAACTCCGTGCCGTCCTTGCGCCGGCCGTGCAATTCGAGGCCCGCTCCCATTTCGCGCATCTTGGGCCGGCCGAAATAGTCGCCGCGATGCCCCGGATGGCGCTGCCGGAATCGCTCCGGCACCAGCATCTCGACCGGCTGCCCGAGCAACTCGTCGCGCTCCCAGCCGAAAAGCGCCACCGTCTGGGAATTCACCAGCACGATCCGTCCTTCGCGATTCACGATCACCATCGCGTCGGGCGCCGATTCCAGGAGATCCCGGAACTTCTGCTCGGCCCGCTTCCGGTTGGTCGCGTCCCGGATTGCGCTCATCACCAGAGTCCCCGCCTCGGTTTCCAACGGGCTGAGGCTGATCTCGACCGGAAACTCGGTGCCATCGCGCCGGCGGCCGAACAATTCCAAACCCGCGCCCATCGCCCGGGTGTGGGGGCGGGCGAAAAAACTGCCCCGGTGGGTGCCATGCACGTGCCGCAGCCGCTCCGGCAGCAGCATCTCCACCGGCTGCGTGACAAAATCCTCGCGCCGGTAGCCGAAGACCTGCTCCGCCTGGGAATTCACGTAGACGATCCGGCCGGCGCTGTTGACGATCACGATCGCGTCCGGCGTCGATTCCAGCACGCGGCCGAACCGGGCCTCCACCAACTGCGCGTCGCGCTCCGTCTTGAGGTGGGTAATATCCCGGGCGGTGGTGAACAGTAAAGCCGCCTCGCTGACGCCCGGTCCCATCGCTTTGTGCGCCAGGCTCGCGTGCAACAGCGTGCCGTCCTTCCGGCGGAACACGGCCTCGCGCACCACCGGCTCGCGGGCCCACGATTGCTGCAACACCTCGCGAACCGGCGCGGCGGCTTCATCCGGCGTCACCAGCGCGACAAAATCCTGGCCGACGGCCTCCGCGGCCGTGAAGCCGAACATCGCCTGCGCGCCGGCATTCCAGAGCCGCACCTGTCCGGCCCGGTCCGTGGCGATCATCGCATCCGGCGTTTCATCCCAGAAGTGGCGCAGCATCAGGTCGTGCATGACGGTAGGATTCGGGTGGGGGCGGTCGCTCAAGCCGGCGACAGGTCGCGTTTTCGATCGCCGGAGGGAGAGGAAGGTATCGTTCGCATGGGTGGACCGGGGCCGGGATGCGAAGCTTTGGCCGGCGCGGTGACTGTCATCGGCGAACATGACAGGGGGTTCGCTGCACCGGCCGAATCCCAACGATGGTTATCGTTTCGACTTTCGGGTCCGTGTCGAATCCGGAATTGCAAATCTTTCTCGGGTGACGCTTCCGGCCCCCGCCGCGCGGCCAATTCCCCTCTTGCTAACCCCTCTGCCGCCCTCTGTCCTCTGCCTTTTTCCGTCCACGCCATGACCTCCGCCGCCATCCGCCAGTCGTTCCTCGATTTCTTCGCGCAGCAGGGCCACACGATCGTCCCTTCGTCCTCCCTGATGCCGGATTCGCCCGGACTGCTGTTCACCAACGCCGGCATGAACCAATTCGTGCCGATCTTCCTCGGCGATCGCGCTCCGGACGTCTCGAAGTGGGCCGGCGTCCGCCCCTCGAAGGATACCCGCGCCGCGGACACCCAGAAGTGCATCCGCGCCGGCGGCAAACACAACGACCTCGAGGACGTCGGTTTCGATACCTACCACCACACGATGTTCGAGATGCTGGGGAACTGGTCCTTCGGCGATTACTTCAAGAAGGAGTCTATCCGCTGGGGCTGGGAGCTCATCACCAAAGTCTGGGGCATCCCGGCGAAGCGCCTCTTCGCCACCGTCTATTCGCCCGACAAGTCCAAGAACGACCCGTCCGAGTTCGACCAGGAGGCCTACGACATCTGGGCCGAGATCTTCCGCGCCGCCGGCCTCGACCCCGCCGTCCACATCGTCAACGGCAACAAGAAGGACAATTTCTGGATGATGGGCGACACCGGACCCTGCGGCCCGTGCTCGGAGATCCATTTCAATTTGCTCCCGTCCGACGACGAGGCCGCCGGCCGCAAACTCGTCAACGCCTCCAGCCCGCGCTGCATCGAGATCTGGAACCACGTCTTCATCCAGTTCAACGCCAACGCCGACGGCACCTTCGCCCCGCTCGCCGCCAAGCACGTCGACACCGGCATGGGCTTCGAGCGCGTCGCCGGCATCCACGCCACGACCGGCGGCTTCAAAGATTTCAGCAAAGATCCGTCCAACTACGCCGCCGACGTCTTCGCCCCGCTCTTCACGAAAATCGCCGCCCTCTCCGGCAAAGCCTACGCCGCCACCGTTCCGACGAAACGCGAAGGCCTCACCGAGCAGGAAAACATCGACGTCGCCTTCCGCGTGCTCGCCGATCACGCGCGCTGCGTGAGCTGCGCCATCGCCGACGGCATCCTGCCCGGCAACGAAGGCCGCAACTACGTCATCCGCCGCATCCTCCGGCGCGGCATCCTCTACGGCAAGAAGCTGGGCCTCGGCACGGGTTTCTTCGAGCAACTCGTCGCCCCGGTCGTCGAGTCGCTCGGCACCGTCTTCCCCGAGCTCGTGGAGCGCCGCGACATCGTGCAGCGCGTGATCCGCAGCGAGGAGGAGAGCTTCGGGCGGACGCTCGAACGCGGCCTGCAGATCTTCACCAAGGCGGCCGCCGCCGGCACCATCGCCGGCGCTACCGCTTTCGAGCTCTACGACACCTACGGCTTCCCGCTCGACATGACCCAGCTGCTCGCCACCGAGCGCGGGCTCACGGTCGACGCGGCCGGGTTCGAGGCCGAGATGGAGAAACAGCGCGAGCGCGGCCGCGCCGCCCAGAAGAAGGAAATCATCGTCGCCGCCACCGAGGGCGACGCCGCCGTCGACCAGAAGCCGACCACCTTCCTCGGCTACACCCAGCTCACGGCCCACGCCTCGCTCATCGAGGTCATCAAAGCCGAAAAAGACACCTACCTCGTCTTCGACCAGACGCCGTTTTACGGCGAAATGGGCGGCCAGACCGGCGACACCGGCACCGCCCTTGTCGGCGGCGCGCTCGTGCACCTCGTCGACTGCGTGAAGGACAAGGCCGGCCGCCACCTGCACAAGGTCGCCGACGGCACGCCCGCCCTCTCCGTCGGCGCCAAGGCCGAACTCGCCGTCGACGCCACGCGCCGCCGTGCGATCAACCGCCACCACAGCGCCGCGCACCTGATCCATTGGGCCCTGCGCAAGGTGCTCGGCACGCACGTGCGCCAGGCCGGCACGTCCAAGACGGCCGACCGCATGCGTTTCGATTTCTCGCACTTCGAGGCGATGACCGCCGCGCAGCTCCACGAGGTCGAGCGCCTCGTGAACGAAAAGGTGATCGATAACGCCAAGGTCGAGACCTACGAGACCGAGTTCGACAAGAAGCCCGAAGGGACCCTCGCCTTCTTCGGCGACAAATACGGCAAATTCGTCCGCGTCGTCGACATCGGCGGCTACAGCCGCGAACTCTGCGGCGGCACGCACGTCGCCACCGCCGGCGAAATCGGTCTGATCAAGATCGTCGCCGAGATGGCCATCGCGGCCGGCACCCGCCGCATCGAAGCCGTCGCGGGCCAGCCCGCCTACGAACTCGTCGCGACGCGCGAAGCCGCGCTCAACGCCGTCAGCGCCCACCTCGGCGGCGGCGCCAGCGACGTGGTCAAGAAGCTCGAATCGCTGCTCGCGCACCAGAAGGAGCTCGAGAAGCAGCTGAAGGGCTTCCAGCAAAAGGCGCTCGCGGGCCTCGCCGACGAACTCGCGGCCAAGGCCGCCGCGCGCGACGGCCTGAAATTCGTTTCCGCCGTCGTCGCTGTTTCCGACCAGGAAGTGCTCCGCAGCCTCGGCTCGCAGGTGCTGGCCAAACTCGGCGAAGGCGTCGTGCAGCTCGGCGCCGTGCTCGGCGACAAGGCCAGCCTCGTCGCCTTCTGCTCGCCTGCGGCGATCAAGGCCGGCCACCAGGCCGGCAAGATCATCCAGGGACTGAGCGCGCAGATCGCCGGCAAGGGCGGCGGCAAACCGGACTTCGCGATGGGCGGCGGCAAGGATACCTCCAAGCTCGCCGACGTGCTCAAGGTCTGACGCCTCGCGCCATGCGCCCGAATCTCCCGCTGATCATCGGCGACCTCGCCGAACGCGCCGACGATTACCTCGCCGGCGCGGCGGATCGCAAGCAGGGCCGTGCCGGCATCGAGGAGGCGCTCACGATCGACTACCCGGGGCTCGCCGCCGCGGACCGCGCCGCGGTCGTCCAGGCCGTGATGGCCATCCTCGAAGAGGAAGACTTCTTCGGCACCGAATACGTCGGGGACGCGTTCGCCGAGGAACCCGAGCCGGAAGAGTAGTTCCGGCACCGGGTATCCGGCAACCGCGCTCAGACGTAGTCGCGGTAGACCGGCTCGAACATCCGCGCGCGGATATCCTCCGTCACATCCGCGGGACGCGGCCGGGTCGTCAGCCCCTGCGCATAGGCCGCCTCCGCGACGGCCGCGGCAATCTTCAACGAGACCTCGCGCACCTTGGTCAGCGACGGATACACCCGGCCGAGCGCGAGGTCTTCCGGACCCACGATCGACGCGAGCGTCTGGGCGGCGACGAGAAACATCCCGTCCGTCACTTCGCGCGCCTCGCTGACCAGCGCCCCGAGGCCCACGCCGGGGAAGATGTAGATGTTGTTCCCCTGGCCCGGCACGCGCCGGACGCCGTTGATCTCGACCGGGGCGAACGGGCTCCCGCTGGCGAAGATCGCCCGGCCGCCCGACCACTCGTAGGCCTGCTGCGCCGTGCACTCGGCCTTCGACGTCGGATTCGAGAGCGCGAAGATCACCGGCTGCGCGTTCGTCGCCGCCATCGCCTCGACGACGTCGCGGGTAAACGTCGCGGGCATGCCCGACACGCCGATGAGCGCGGTCGGCTTCAAGGCCCGCACCGCTTCCAGCAAAGTCGGCACGAACGGCGCCTGGTGGGCATAGGGCACCTTGTGGTGCGGCAGCTTGTCGCCGCGCCCCGCCACCAGCAGCCCCTTCGAGTCGACAAACCAGCAGCGCGCCCGGGCCTCGGCGTTGCTCAGGCCCTCCGCCTCCGCGGCGGCGACGAAGAGATCGGCGATGCCGGTGCCGGCTTCGCCGGCGCCGAGGAAGAGCACGCGCTGGTCGACGAGCTTCTGTCCGGTCAGGCGCAGCGAGCCGATGAGCCCCGCGAGCGCGACGGCGGCGGTGCCCTGGATGTCGTCGTTGAAGCTGAGGAGCTGCTGCCGATACTGGCTCAGCAGGCGAAACGCATTCGCGTTGCCGAAGTCCTCCCACTGCAGCAGGGCGCGGGGAAAAACCGTTTTCACGGCGGCGACGAACTCGGCCATGAAGCCGTCGTAGCTCTCGCCGCGCACGCGCGGCTCCTTCATGCCGATGTAGAACTCGCCGTCGCGGAGCGCCGCGTTGTCGGTGCCGACGTCGATCGTGATCGGCAGCGTGTAGTAGGGATGCACGCCGGCGCAGGCGGTGTAGAGCGAGAGCTTGCCCACCGGGATGCCCATGCCGAGCGCCCCGAGGTCGCCGAGCCCGAGGATACGCTCGCCGTCGGTCACCACGATCAGACGCACGCCCTCGTGCGGCCAGCCGCGGAGAATTTCGGCGATGCGCCCGCGGTCGTGCAGGTTGAGGAAGAGCCCGCGCGGCCGCCGGTAGATGGAGCCGTATTGCAGGCAGGCTTCGCCGACGGTCGGCGTGTAGATCAGCGGCACCATCTCCTCGATGTGGTCGACCACGAGGCGGTAGAACAGCACCTCGTTCCGATTCTGGAGATTCGTCAGGTAGATGTATTTTTCGATCGCGTCCTGTTTGCGGCGCACGGCGCCGAGCGAGCGCTGCACCTGCTCCGCGAGGGTGAACACGCGCGGCGGCAGCAGTCCGCGCAGCCCGAGCTTGTCGCGCTCCCGGTCCGTGAAGGCCGTGCCCTTGTTGAGGAGCGGATCGGCCAGCAGGGCGGCGCCGCGCGGAATCAGCGGGGCGCCGTAGGGGGAAAGGCCGCCGGAGTAGATGTCGTGCACCATAGTGGTGCCCAGCATAACCGGCCGGCCCGCGGTTGCCTCCGCAGGTTTTGCGCAATGCTGCGCGCTACACGAGCTCCGCGGCGCGTTGCGCGTGGGTGAACCGGCGCTCGCTCCGGTCGCCCGACAGGTCGTTGCGCAGCGTCAGCACGTAGGCGTGGGCCTGCACCTCGAAGCGCTTCAGGTCGAAACTCGGGAACAGGCGCTCCTGCAGCACCGACCACTCCGGGGTGGCCGCGAGCGCCACGGCGCCTTCGCGGGGCGATTCGCCGCTCTGGCCGATGGCGTAGTGCAGGCAGATGTGGCGCGACAAAGCCAGCATCGCGACGAGGTCCTGGTTGCGCGTCGCCTGGTCGGGCGTCTCGATCCACCGGATCACGTCGACGCAGGCCTCGGGCACCCCGCCGGCCTCCGCGACGATCACGCCGAGCTCCCGGCTGGTGCAGCCGAGGTATTTCCGCTCCGCCGCCGGCAACGCCAGCTTGCGCTCCCGGCTGTGGTTGAGGATGGCGCGGAACGCGTGGGGCTGCAGGTGGGTGAGCACCAGCTTGCCGATGTCGTGCATCAGCCCGGCCGTGTAGGCGCGCGTGACCAGGTAATCGAATTCCAGATACTTGCAGACGAACTGGGCCAGCCGGCCCACCGCCACCTGATACATCCAGAAACCGGGCCAGTTGAACGCGAGCGACTCCAGGTGGCGGCTCTGCGCGAGCGGCAGGCCGCGGCCCAGGGCCTTGAGCCGGGTTTCCCCGAGCAGGCTCACCGCCACGCCGGGATCGTCGACGACGGTGAGTTCCTCGAGCTTGAGGCGGTTGGCCGCACCGATGATCTGCGCGCAGAGACCGGGGTCGGCGCCGACGATATCCATGACCTGGGTCAGGCTCGAAGCCTTGCCGTCGGCGACCATCTGGAAAACCGCCGCCGCCGTGTCGACCACCGGGCAGCCGGTGAGGGCCGCGGCCTGCGTCTTCAGGGCCGTCGCGCTGACCATCGGCCCCGTGGTGTCGATGTCCACCGCGTCCCAGCGCGCCTGCTCCGCCCGGTCGCGCTCGGCGGCGAGTTCATCGGGATCGCGGAAACAGTCCGGCACGTAGGAGGGGTTCAGCTGGGCGAACACGAGGCGGCTCGCGAAATCGAACGCCTCCCCCGCCCCGGCAAAGACCGCCCACTCGCCCTTCGCCGCGAACTCCTGCAGACTGTTGAGGTAGTCGCCCGCGACCCACACCCCCGCCGCTTCGGATTCGTCGCGCAGCGTGTTGATCTCGCGGAAGACATCCTCGTTGCGGTGCTCCTTCGACCAGGTCGGAAATACGCGCGCCGCGCGGTCGAACTGCACCATGAGCGCGCGCCGCCGCTCGGTCAGCTCCTCCGCCGTGATTCCCATCATCGTGCGGAACGACTTCGGCTCCTCGAACAACAGGTTGCGCCAGGGATTCTTCAGGGCCTTCTCGATCTCCCGGTAGATCAACTCGTCGTTGTAGGGCTTCACGAGGTAGTTCTGCACCTTCAACGCCAGGCACTCGCGCACGATGCGCGCCTCGGACGCCTGCGTGTAGACGATGATCGGCAGGTTCCGCCAGAACCAGTCGTCGCGCAGCGACTGCAGGAACGCCGTGCTCGGCGCCCCGCCGACGCCCACATCGACGATCACGAGGTCGAACGTCACCCCCTCCCGCAGCACGCGGCGGGCATCGGCGCTGTCGGCGCTGACATGGCAACGGTGATGTCCGCGCGCCAAAATCCCGCGCATCGCGCGGCCAGCGACCTCGTTGTCGTCGAGTAGGAGTAAATTCGCCATGCGTAGTTCTCCCCTTCATCGGTCGGGTCCGGCACAACTGAACCTCAAGCGCCGTTGCGACGTGCCGATTGAGGGAATACCCCCGCCCCCGTTCGCCTCCGTCGGAGCGGGGCCGTGGCATTGACATCGCCGGAGCCTGCTGCGCCCCTTCGGCCGATGTCGCCCGCCGCCAACGCCGCCGCCGCCCCGCTCGCGCCTTTCCGTCTGCCCGACGGTGCCCGGCCCGATGCGGACGCCGTCCTCGAGCGTTTTCTCGCCGTCTGCGCGGCCCGGGGGCTGGCCCTCTATCCGGAGCAGGAGGAGGCGATCCTGGAGTTGCTCGGCGGCCGCAATGTGGTGCTCAACACCCCCACGGGCTCCGGCAAATCGCTCGTGGCGGCCGCCTTCCATTTCCTGGCGCTGTGCCGCGGCGAGCGTTCGGTCTACACCTGCCCGATCAAGGCCCTCGTCAACGAGAAGTTCCTCAGCCTCTGCCGCGACTTTGGCCCCGAAAACGTCGGGATGATGACGGGCGACGCCAGCGTGAACCCGCAGGCCCCGGTCCTCTGCTGCACGGCGGAGATCCTGGCCAACATCGCCCTGCACCGCGGCGAACACAGCGACATCGCGGCGGTGATCATGGACGAGTTTCACTACTACTCGGACGCCGAGCGCGGCACCGCCTGGCAGGTGCCGCTGCTCACGCTCGCCCGCGCCCGCTTTCTGCTCATGTCGGCCACGCTCGGCGCCACGGAGTTTTTCGAGCGGGAGATGACGCGGGTCACCGGCGCGCCGAGCCTCACCGTGCGCAGCGACCGCCGGCCGGTTCCGCTGGAGTTCGACTATTCCGAGGTGCCGCTGGTGGAGCGCGTCGCGGAGCTGCTGACGCTCAAACGCGCCCCGATCTACCTCGTGTATTTCACGCAACGGGCCGCCAGCGAGGCGGCGCAGGCGCTCATGAGCCTGTCCGTCTGCTCGAAAGAGGAAAAAGCCGCGCTGCAGGCGGAACTCGAGCGCGTGCGCTTCACCAGTCCCTACGGCAAGGAGATGCGCCGTTGGCTGCGGCACGGCATCGGCGTCCACCACGCCGGCCTGTTGCCCAAATACCGCATCCTCGTCGAGCAGCTCGCGCAGAAGGGCCTGCTCAAGCTGATCTGCGGCACCGACACCCTCGGCGTCGGCATCAATGTCCCCATCCGCACCGTCGTCTTCACCCAGCTCTGGAAATACGACGGCAAGAAGGCCGCGATCCTCAGCGTGCGAGACTTCCGCCAGATCGCGGGCCGGGCCGGCCGCCGCGGTTACGACGACGTCGGCTACGTCGTCATCCAGGCTCCGGAACACGTCATCGAAAACAAGCGGATCGACGAGAAGGCCGCGCGGGATCCGAAGAAAAAGAAGACCGCCAAAGTCTCCGCCCCCGAAGGCTCCGTCGGCTGGGATGCGCGCACGTTCGAGCGGTTGCGCACCGCCCCGGCCGAGGAACTCGTGTCCCGCTTCGAGGTTTCCCACGGCATGCTGCTCCTCGTGCTCGGCCGCGACGGCGACGGCTGCCGCGCGTTGCAGCGGCTCATCCGCGATTGCCACGAGACGGACCACCGCAAGCGCGGCCTGCGCAAACGCGCGTGGCAACTGTTCCGGGCGTTGGTCGAGCGCCGGATCGTGGAGCTCGCCCCGCGCGCAGCCCGGCCCGGCGAACTCCCGGCGCCGTTCCCGGACCGCCCGAGTGCCCCGGGGCCGAAGCTGCGGGTCAACCTCGAGCTGCAGGACGACTTTTCCCTCCACCAGGCGCTCTCGCTCTATCTCATCGACACGCTGCCGCTGCTCGACCGCGAGTCGCCCGACTACCCGTTCGACGTGCTCACGCTCTGCGAGTCGATCGTCGAGGATCCGGATCAGATCCTCCGCCGGCAGGTCGACAAGCTGAAGACGGACAAACTCGAGGAGATGCGGGCCGCGGGCGTCCCCTACGAGGAGCGCATGGAGAAGCTGGAGCAGATCGAGCACCCGAAGCCGCTCCGCGAATTCCTCTACGACACGTTCAATGCCTTCGCCGGTAAACACCCGTGGGTCGAGGAGGAGAACGTCCGCCCCAAGTCGATCGCGCGGGAGATGTTCGAGCGCTACATGAGTTTCGCCGACTACATCCGCGACTACGGGCTCCAGCGCTCCGAGGGCCTCCTGCTCCGGCATCTCTCGCAGGTCTGGAAGGTGCTCGCGCAGACCGTGCCGACGGCGGCGAAGACCGAGCCGGTCGTCGAGATGGAGGAGTATTTCCGCGAGCTGATCCGCGGCATCGACTCCAGCCTGCTCGAGGAGTGGGAACGCCTGCGCAATCCGGACTTCGCGCCGGCGGACGCGCCCGACCGCGAGAAACCGGCCCGCCCGGCGACGTTCGATATCACGCGCGACGAAGCGGCGTTCCGCCGGCTGGTGCGCACCGCGATTTTCGGTTTCCTGCAGGATGTCGCCGTGCGCGACTGGGAGAGCGCCGCTTCCCGCCTCGCGACCGGCGAAGCCGGCGGCATCGCCGGCGCCGAAAACGCGCTGATGTCACCCGAGGCCAAGCGCCTGGAGGCGGCCTTCGCGCCGTATTTCGAGGCGCGCGGCCGCTTCCGCCTCGACCCGGAGGGCCGGTCCGCGAAGCACACGCACTGGCTGCACGACGCCGGCGAGCCGGTGTGGGATGTCGCGCAGGTGCTGACCGACGCCCGCGGTCTCGACGACTGGGAGGTGCGCTTCGCCGTGCCGGTCGCGGAGTCGCGGGCGCAGAACCGCGCCGTGGTCCGCTGCGAAGGCGTCGCCGCGCTTTGATCCGGCGCCGGCGGGGAGCCCGCGGCCGGGCGTCCCGCACGGCGGTCCGCTCAGGCCGGCAGCGGCTTGCCCTTCGTTTCCGGCGCAAACCAGATCAGCCCGAGGCCGAACACGTAGACCAGCGTGATCACCGCGCCGGCCTGGGCGTAACTGCCATGGAAGGTGTGCTGCATCAGCGAGCCCATCTGGAGCGCGCCGACGGCGGCGAGGATGCGTCCGGCGTTGAACGAGAGTCCCTGGCCCGTCGCGCGCACGCGGGTCGGGAAAAGCTCGGGCAGATAGAGCGGCAGCCAGCCGTAGAAGGCCGCCGTCAGCCCGCCGACCACGAAGGTCAGCGCGAGAAACATCGGGCCGTAGCTGTCGATCAGCCGGAACAAGATCGCGCAGGAAACCAGCGACCCGAGGCTGAGAAGAAAATAACCCATGCGCCGCGTGATGAAGCCGCCGAAGTAGGCGCCGGCCAGACAGCCGATGACCGCACCGATGCCGGACGACATGCCGGTCCAGCCCTTGGCGGACGGGTCCGCGGCGCCGGCCATCTGATCGGCCCAAAGCGGGAGCCATTGCACCGAGCCCCACGTGCCGATCAGCGCCACCGACGACAGCGCGGTGGCCAGCAACGTGGTCTTCAGCAGCCCGGGGCCGAAAATCTCCTGCAGCGGCCGGACCTTCGTCGGGGCCGACTTCACGGCGGCGTGCCATTTTTCGGACTCGGGCACGAACAGGCGGACGACGAACGTCAGCAGCGCGGGCGCCGCGCCGATCAGCGCCACCCAGCGCCACGAGTCGACGGTGACCTTGAAGAAGATCGCCATCACCGCGATCAGCGCGAAGCCGACATTGGCCGCGGCGCCGATGATGCCCGCCATGAGCGGACGGTGCTTCTCCGGCCAGACCTCCATGACGAGCGCGATGCCGAGCGACCATTCGCCGCCCATGCCCAGCGCGCCCATGAAGCGCGCCGCGCACAGGTGCCACGGCTGCTGCGCGAAATAGATCATGCCGGTGAAGACCGAATAGACGAGAATGCTCGCCGCCATCGCCTTCACGCGCCCGATCTTGTCGCCGAGCCACCCGAAGACCACGCCGCCGAGCGCCGCGCCGACCAGGAACGACGCGGTGGCGTAGCCCATCCAGAGCGCGACAAAGGAATCCGTCAGCTGCAGGCCCTGGGCCTGCTGCATCTGGAGCAGCGCGGGGCGGGCGATGATGGGAAAGAGGCCCATCTCCATGCCGTCGAACATCCACCCGAGAAAGGCGGCCAGCAGGACGGAGAAGAGTCGTTTGTTGTCGGGTTCGGTGGGTGCCATAATTTCGAAATAAGAGGAGGGATGGGCCGGGATGCGTTGCCTCCGTCCGCTGCCGTCAGCGGGGGGAAACCGTCACGCGCACCGGCGTCGCGTAGCCGTGCCAAAGCGCGTCGAGCCGGGCCCGGTCGGGCGGGCCGTCGGCCGCGACGAACCGGTAGCGCGCGACGTAGGGGCGGCCCGGATCGATCTGCCAGTCGCCGAGCTGCGACGGGATGAACGACACATACGGCTCGCGCGGATGCACGCGCACGGGCTGCGGCGCCCGGAAATTTTCCGGATGGCCGAGCACGGCCAGGCCGGCCGGCCCGCTCTCGAGCCGGCCCCACAGGTGCACCCAGCGCATGCGCTGAGCATTGGCCTTCACCCGGTCCGTCTCACCCTCGGAGGTGAGGAAAAATGCGTTCGAGGCGCCATACCACTCGCCGCGCCCCCGGAATCCGAACCCGCCGTAATGATAGGTCGGAAGGATCAGCGGATCGGCGGTGGCGCAGGTCTGGGTCAGCACCAGGTCGAAGACGCGCACGGCCCCGGGCACGCGATACGCGGTCACTTCCCAGGTCTCGTGCAACGCCGTCACCGGTTGCGGCGCCGACAGGTCGACAAAACGGTGCCGCGCGGCGAATCCGCCGTGCACCGGCCCCTCCCAGGTGCGGTCGAGCGCGACAAACTCCACCGTGCCGGTCTTCGCCCCCATGTTCCAGAAGTCCGGGCTGCGGCCCTGAAAACGGGTCTTGGTCCAAGGGGTCCAGATCCCGTGGTGATGCACGTGCTGTTTCGGGTAGTCGTCGCTGACCACGACGCCGGACGCGGTGTAGATCGGGTGCAGGTAGCCCGCGCGCTTGTATTCGGGCGCGATGTCGGGTCGCGGCAACGCCTCCTTGTCCATCTGGTAGTCGAACAGCGCCGCGCCGCCGAGCGCGAGGCGCAGTCGCCCGGGCTCCCGTTTCACCGTCACGCCGCCCTCGCCTGCCGTCGGGCCGCCGCCGAGCACGAAGGTGCGCGCCTCACCCGCGGCCTGCCGCTCGACCACAAAAGTCGCCGTGCCGTCGCCGCCCAGCTGGAGCGGCACCGGCTCACGGCCGTCGTGCAACGAAGCCGGCCGCGGCGCATCCGCCGGCAAGGCGAACCGCACCACGACCGCCGCACGATCGACGTCCGCTGCGGCGACGGTGATCCGGTAATCGCGCGCCCCGGCGGACGCAGTCGCCGCCGCGGCGCACGCGAACAGCAAAACGAGGTTTCTCGGGGTGAAAACCATGGCGGAAGCACGAAGCCGCGACACGAAGTCAGACCCCTCCGGCACACGCAAGCCCCGGCGCCGCGATTTTCTCCGCCGCGCGCACGCCGGGAGGCGCGCGCCTGTCCCGCGCGCTCAGCGGGTGAATTGCAGCAGCTCGACCACGTTGCCGCCGGGATCCCGCACCGCGACGAACACGCCCAGCGGAAACGGCTGCAGCCGGTCGAATACAAGTTCGACTCCGAGGCGCCGCAACCGCTCGAGGTCCGCTGCGGCATCCTCGGTCCGCAGCCCGGGCACCACCTGCGCCGCGCTCGGATAGGCGGGCCGCGTGGCGGTCGCGCACGCGCACAAAATGAACGCCAGTCCGTCGTGCCGCAGCTGCACGATTTCGGGACCGAACTCCGCCTCGACGGTGAAGCCGAGGGCGTCGCGGTAGAACGCGATCGCCGCGGGAAGATCGGGAACATAGATGGAGACGACTTGGATCGAGGGCATGGGCATAAGTTGGAACGCGACCACCCTAGCAGGGACGAGCGACCGCGGATTGGAAAAATCCGACACGTCGCGGTCCGCCGCCGCGGCCTCAGGCGGAAAACACCGTCCCGAGCTCGGTCGCGGTGCGGAGGTAGGCGTCGGGCGTCGCCCCGGTCAGCCGGCGAAATTCGTTCACCAGGTGAGCCTGGTCGAAATAGCCGCACGCCGCGGCGACATCGGCCCAGCGCCGGTCCCCGCTCCGCACCACCCGCAGCACCTCGCGGCACCGGAAAATGCGCGCGAGCTGTTTCGGCGGCAGCCCCACGCCGCGCGTGAAATCGCGCTCGAGCTGCCGCGCGCTCACGTTCACGGCGGCCGCGAGGTCGGCGATCCGCGCCGTGCCCGCACTGCGCCGGAGCTGCTCCACCGCCACCGCCAATCGGCCGGCGTTCCCGGTCCGGTGCCGCGCGAGCAGGGCCTGCTCCAGGCGCGCGAGACGCGCCGCGACCGTGCGGCAATCCTGCAGGCGCGCCTCGAGGTCGCGCCACCCTCCGCCCAGCGCGTCGAGCGCCGCGTGGCCGTCCGTGAGCTCCTGCAGCGCCAGCGGCCAAAACGCCGCGGCGCCGGCGGGATGAAACCGCACCCCGAGCAGCTCGATCGCCCCGCCCGGCGCCAGCTCGAGGCAGCGCGAGATCTGCCCGACCAGCATGGCGGTCGGCTGGGTTTCCCAGCGACCGGGGGCGACGGGCGCACGGATCGCTTCGCCGAAATTGAAAATCAATTCACAGCACCCGTCCGGCACGATCCGCTCGACCGGCCCTGCCGCCGTCGCCGGTCGCCGCAGATACCAATAGCACTCGATCGCCGAGGCCAGCGCGGGGGCCGGACTGAACCGCTGGTAAAGCACGCGGACCGAAGCCTGCCCGCCCCCGTTCCGGTCTGGCAAGACTAGCGCCGGGATCGGGCCTCTGCCCCATCCCGGCGCCTGGTTCGAATCCGTCCCGGCCCGCGGCCGGCACGGCTCAATGCTCGTCGGTGAACATGTCGATCGACGCGTTGCCGTTGCGCGCGACCGGCAATGGGCCGGATTCGTGGACGGCCGGCGCGGCGGCCCGGACGGACCGCGTGGCGACGACACTCTTGGCCGGACTGGGTGCCCGCCGGCGCGGGGTCGCCGCCGGCGCTTCCGGGAAGTGCAGCGCCGCGGCGCCGCCGGAGCCATGGCCGCTCCGCCCTTTCACCATCGCCAGCAGTTCGCCGACGGTCTCCTTCAGCAGCGCCGTCTGCGCGTTCATCTCCTCGGCGGCACTGGCGCTTTCCTCCGCGCTTGCCGCGTTGGTCTGCGTCACTTTTTCGATATCCGCGACCGCCGCATTCACCTGCTGGATACCTTGGAGCTGCTCCTTGGACGCGGTGGCCACCTCGCCCGCGAGCGCGTCGACTTTGCGCGCCTGCTCGACGATCGCCTGCAGCGTGCCGGAGACCCGCGACGTCAACTCCACGCCCTGCGACGTCTTCGCGATCGCGGTCTCGATCTTGGTCGCGGTTTCCTTGGCGGCGACGGCACTGCGCTGCGCCAGGTTGCGCACCTCGTCCGCGACGACCGCGAAACCCATGCCCGCTTCGCCGGCGCGGGCCGCTTCGACGGCCGCGTTGAGCGCGAGAATGTTGGTCTGGAACGCGATCTCGTCGATCGTCTTGATGATTTTGGCGATGTCGTCGCTCGACGTTTTGATCTCCGCCATCGCGGCCGACATCGACTCCATGTCGGACGCGCCCGCCGAGGCCGTCTGGTTCGCCTGCCGCGCGAGATCGTTCGCGCGCTGCGAGTTTTCCGCGTTGCGCTTCGTCATGCTGGAGACCTCTTCCAGCGAGGCACTGGTCTCCTCGAGCGACGCGGCCTGCTCGCTGGCGCCCGACGCGAGCGCTTGGCTCGCGGACGACACCTGCGAGGCCGCCGCCGCGGTCTGCTCCGCGCCGCTGGTCAGCGATTCGACCATGCCCGAAATGGAACGCGTCACCCCCCGGGTGATCAGGAAAGCGATGGCGAGCGCCAGCACCGCCGCGACGATCTGCCCGGCCAGGACGACATTGCTCGCCCGCGAGAGCGTCGCGGCGGCACTCGTGCTGACGGCGGTGATCGCCTTCACGGCGTCCTCGGAGGTCTTTTGCGCGGCGGCCAGCACCGCGGAGGCAGCCTCGCCCCGCTTGATGGCCAATTGATCGAGTTTCTTCATCTCGGCCATGACCGCGACAATACCGGCTTGGTAGGCGTCGGCCGACGCCTGGATGCCGTGGAGTTCCTCGATATTGGGTTTGAGCGTCGTGAGCGTGAGGGCCTCGGCGATCTTTCCCTTGATCTGCGGAAACGCCTTCAGCGCCGCCTCGAATTCGTCCGTATCGCGGTCGACCTGGCCCTTCCACACGTTGATGCGGCACCCGTTGCCGAGTTCGATGATATCGTTGCCCAGAACGAGCTTGCGGCTGCGTTCGGTCAGCTTGGCCGCCGGCGCGCCCGCGGCGATTTCCTCGGCCTGCAGTTTGCCCTGGGACTCCAGAAACTGGGTGCACAGCGAGACAAACTTGGCGGCCGCGCCGTTCATCGCCGTCCGCTGCGCTTCGATCGCCCGGTTCGCGGCCTCGGTCTCCGCCAGGCGTGCCTCGTAAGTCTGGACATGGCCGATCGCCGTCTCGGCGGCCGTCGCGAGGCCCTTCATCCCGCTCGAGGTCGCGCTGAGCGTGCGCGCATCCTGCAGCGCGGTTTTCAGTTCGTTCAGATGCTTGCGCCCACGCTCGAGGTAGTCGTTCTCGCCGATCAGCCCGTAGGCGCGGAGCTCATACATCATCAGCAGCGCGCTGGCCTCGACCCGGTTGGCCACCGTCAACTCCGGGACCCGCTCCTTTTGCAGCTCGGATGCATCGGTTTTCACCGCATGCATGTTCCAGATCGCGAGGACACCTACGGTTACCGCGATCGCCACCACGATGGTGAATCCAAATCCGATCTTTTGACCGATTGTGTAGTTTTTCATGGCTAGAAAACGGACAGGCGCCTGACCAACGGTCCGCGTGCCCCGCACGGGGCCAGACCAACGGACCCAAGTATCGGATCGGCTTGCCGGAGGCCGGCTTGAGGCAGGCGAAGCCTCGAAAATCCCTAGGGGGGGGCGCACGTTGGGCACCGGCCGACCGGCCCGGCACCGCGTCTCGCCGGATCGCACGGCGAAGGCCGCCGGCAGGGCGAACCGGGGGAAATTGGGCTTGCTCCGGTTGCTCGCCCCCGGGAGTCTGACCGTTCGCGGCCGTCAGTCGGTCGGATCGGTGTCTCGCCGCGAGCTCCCGCCGGTCTGTCACGTCAGTTCAACCATCAACCAATCCGGTCGCGCCTCGCGGTGCGGCCGAACCCGTCGGACGGGTGCCTGAGGAGCAAGCACGCGGCCGACGTTTCAGTCAGGCAAGCCATGAGTTCCATAATGCAAGAACTGCTCGCGCAGTCGTCCTTCGACAAGTTGAAGGAGAGCGCGATCGTCCCCGGTGTTATCACCGAAATCCGCCAGAACGAAGTCGTCGTCGATATCGGCGGCAAATCCGAAGGCGTCATCCCGGCCAACGAATTCATCGACATCGGTGAACTCCAGATCGGCTCCACCATCGAAGTGATGGTCG
>JACCDX010028658.1_pt1 | contig 21591 bp, 45 predicted proteins | sample 7449681 | NCBI WGS metagenome assembly JACCDX01 (sample SAMN15323450, study PRJNA562643) | freshwater metagenome | isolation source: river surface water | place: USA:Blue River Watershed | collected 2017-08-18
ACATCGTGTATTTTATGTACCTTATCTTCTACAATCATATGTTCGTGTATCTTTTTATTAGGAGGTTCTCCTAGATACCCTGTATAGTAAGTATGTTGATAACCAGTTACACTCATATTAGTTTAGCAACAATTTGACTACGACGTTGTACGTTAGGTTGACCTAGTACAATTAACGCATACATCTTTTGGCCTTTCTCTACTAACATCATAACACAACGGCCAGCACTGTTGGTAAATCCTGTCTTACTGATTAGTATATTGTCGTACTTATATAGTTCAGGATTCGTATTGTGAAACTTAACGTGATAAGTTCTTTGTCCTTTTGGTACTGCTAATTCGTATTGACGTAGAGCACCAATCTCTTGTATAACAGGGTTGTCTTTAATTGCGTTTAAGAATAAAACTAACTCACTAGCAGTACTAACATTACCTGGCAACAATCCTGAACTATCTACTATTTCAGTGTGTATCAATCCAATATTTTTATTATAGGTATTAGCATCTATAATGAATTGATTGAACCCACCAGGATGATTATTAGCTAATACTTCAGCAGCTAAGTTATCTGAATTCATAACCATAGCCTTGAGTAAATCCATACGAGTAACATATGATCCTCTAGGAACTTTGCCACCATTCCTGCCAGCGACATATAGTTTCTCATACAGATTAGAATTACTGTTAATCACTGTGATAGCAGTGAACATTTTAGTAATACTGGCTATGCTACGTACTTGATTACGATTAAACTCGTCGTTGAACTCGCCATTATCGTAGTCAAATAATACATAACTGCCTGTAGCATAATGGGAATAGCCTGTGCTCTTATGTTTTTTGACCATTACAGTCTTGGCACTGCGGCTTTTAACCTTTTTATGTTTCTTATGGGGCTTTGCTTCTGCCACACCAGCTAAAGCAAAAGCCAAAAGTGTAGTTAGTAGTAATTTTTTCATAGTAGAATACTTATCAGTCTTAAAAATCTAAAAAATACTAGTTTTTTAAGGTGATGCAGCTACTTGCATTTCTCCACTATCGTTGTCTGCTTGCTCCTGTGCAGCAACAAACTTCTTAAACAATTCAAAGTTATTACGTGCATTACTTAAACCCGGATACTTTTCACATAGATGATCTAATTTTTGATCATCTAACATACGTTGATGAGCCCAATCTAAAGTAGCTTTGACCCAATCCGGTAAATCGACCGTGGCAAAATTTGAATTGATTGGCATCCAGCTGTTACCATCATAGACTTCCATATTCATTGATCCGGGATTATATCGTAATGACCCGGCACTTAATGCCGATGCGTTAATATAGGGCATATTACTTGAATATCCTCCTGTTACATTTACATACTGTGAATTGCTATTAATACCTTTTATCATCGCTTGCTAATTCCTCTGCATATTTGAGCAAGAACATTGTTCTTTTGTTCTCACTATAAAAATCTAAATGTATTTCTGTTCTCGTACGTCCACGTTCTGGAGGTAAACTTAACAGTATGTTTAGTTCATCTGGACTATCTTTATTACGTAGATATTCTGCATATTCTTTGTCGTAATTCTTATTTTCAATCCAAGCATTATGCTCACGCACCGTAAATCCTAACTTTTCTTTCATTTTTTCTCTAAGAAAGTAACTGTTAGGATATTCATCGTGCAGTTTTTTTAGTAAACGGCTCCAAGTTCTTTGATGCATCTTTATTGGTTTCACTTTTAACTCCACACAGTGCGACAAGTTTTTTTTCAATCCATTCTTTACGTGCTTCCATACATTGTTCATAGCTTGGGTATTCCTTTCTATAAACTAAATTAATTTGTCCAGGTTGGTCTGCTGTCCATATTTGTACAATTAATATCCAAGGTAATAAGTCGATGTTCATATTAACTCCATCTAAGTATAAACCAATTACGAGCCTTTTCGTTTTTAAGTTTCCACATATTAAAGGCCATACGTTTGCCTAATCTATTTTCTTTGACCCAGAGATCTATTTCAAGCATCTTTAGCTCATGAAGTAGATCTGGGCTATGTAATTCTACCCAATAGCCTTTTTTGCCTTCAGGTATGTCAATCTTAAATTTCATTTGCTCCATTGCAATGCGGCAAGTGTAGCATACTTGCTTTTACTTTTGCAAACTTTTAGAGTTAATAAGTTTTCAGCTGCATCGTTATCTTCCATAGTCCATCCCCAGTCCCAGTCCTGCCGACCAATGTGTTTCTCCAACCAGGGCCTATAATGGTCATTTGGATCTACACTTCTAAAACTAACTAGCCTAGCACCTACGTCATACCAACGAGGATCGGTATGATCTACTACAAATTCTTTTTCTTCTGGCCACACAAGTTTGACCTTTACTCCTGGCCAATAATGCCACCAAAGTAATTGTAGAAGTTTTCTGCCAGAACCTACAGGATCCCATTTATGCATTATGCTCTCTTCACTACTGGAGAACGTGGGTATTTTAATTTGAACCATGTTAGATGTTTCTCCTGTTTGAAGTATATGGTACCGTTTCTATATACAAAATCTTCTACCTTAAAAGTTTGACTGACCCAGACTAAATCTATTGGTCGTAATTCAACATAACAACCATAAGGCCAATTTTCCTTCTCGATTAAATGCCAAATAACATCAGCATCTAATTCCTGTTGTATAGCCCGAGCCATCTCAGCGGCCACTAAATCTTCTAAATCGTCTTTATGTGTTATCATAAGATTTTAATATATCAAAAACAGTGCCATACTCTACTACTGGTTCCATATGAAATCCTGTTTGGCCCCAAACTGCATAATATCTTTGTTTGTAGACTTTCTTAAACCAAATATATCGACCACTGATTGTTTTAACTGGCCACCAAGCAAATACTTCTCGCCACGGGTAGCAATCAGGACCGTTGAATATTCTTTCTGTTATTTGCATATTTTTGTTATCTAAGTTCCACCCTATGCTTCTTCCCCATACTATTTTCATGGCCATTTAAGATCAAATCAAGTCATAGATATTTCAATATGAACCAAGTGGCCCACTTGTCATCTGTAAAAGTAAATTCAGCACCCCAAGGTTCTTCAAACGGTTCGCCATCTTCATCCAGCACTAGCCAAGCTTGTTTTCTATTAATATAAGCAAAGTTAAAGTCTATACCATTTTGCAGACCCATAGATCTAAGTTCGCGAACAATGTCTAATGTCTGATTAGCATCAATATGTTCTACAAACAATTTTCTTAACTCCATTTTAACAGCCACCAAGCAACATCATTGGGTTCGGTAAATCCCCACCACTCTCTATCTTCTTCAGGGCTACTCCAAAAACAACGAACATCACCTTTGAGATTCTTTTTACACCAATCCCAGTATTTCTTCTTGCTATTGCCTTTTAAGTCTAAGCACCTATTATAAACAAACATTTGGCAAGGATCAGTATCTTCTTCAGGTATGTACAACATACTACCTTCTTCTAGTATGTCAGGAGAAAAGTGTTGACCCATCCAATCTCGCCATTGTTTACGTGTTAGTATCATATTCTTTAGTGAAAATACCCCAACCTAAAAAACTTTCAGGAGTATTCTTTCTAGCCTGTATGCAGATGTATTCGCTATCGTCATACCATATGTTCCAATTCAGGTAATTCGTATCGTATAGATAATCTCTAAAACCAGAGATATAAACTTTAGGAGGTTCTGCGTCCCACCATCGACGGTTTAATTCTTTACCGCTTAGGTCGGCCCACATCATTTCTTGATCCAACGATCTTTTAGTAAATGGAGTAAAGTCGTAGGTATCATAGAGAAGATTGAGTGGATCTCTAGCCTTTACTTTTAGAAAGTCATATTGTCTAATAATACACTTACGTCTAAGAATTTTTTTCATAAAAATTTCAGTATAAAAAATGTTGCCAACTTATCGTCTGTTATATCCAGTTCGTATCTGAGCATATGACCATAACCATCTACTGTTTCTATAGCTGATATTTGCCATCCTTGGCCAATGTACAACACAGTTTCTCTACGTGTATGTTTACGCATTATACTGTTGAAACCAGTGCCAGGACCTATGTATGGTCCAACAGCAATCGATAACCATCCTATTATATCAAGCATATTTGAGCGTTTGACTGTGAACAATTCTGTAACATCAATTATCATTAGTTCATATAGTCAAAGTCTATCTTTTGTGGATGGTCACCATACTTTAATTGGAACAAGGTAAACTGCTCAGGAGTAAACTCCATATAAAAATACTTCATAGGAGTTCCTACCTCCACTGTCTCTTTAAGGATATACCCAACACGACAGTGATGTGTTTTTTCGAACAGTTTTACGAACTCATCTCCAGGCAAATGTTTATGCTGTTCGTGTAGGTTATGGAACAGCATCCACCCTACGCCTGATAGCATATTAATTCTTACAGTCACGCCCACCTCAGTGCAAACCAATTAGCATCTTTTGCAGTCTTGAAATAAAATTCTGTGTGCCGAAATCCTTGAACGATATACCATCTTTTATGATAAGTCTTAAACTGATTACCTAACCATATTTCTATTTCCGTAAGATTCAATGTGTCACTGGGTTTGTTAATGACAACTTGATGTGGCCAATATTTTTTATTCAAGACTCTCATGACCACCTCAAGATGAACCAAGTATAATCTTTTTCAGATTGAAAAATTAAAGAATTATTATCAGTCTCTATAAATTTATATCGTTCCCACCGCTGTAGAGTCACTGTTTCATCGTCAGGATATTCGCCGTCTCTTCCGCCTAACACACTATCTTCATAGTCTCTCACTGTATTCAACCAAGCCTTCCAAACAGTACTTTTTTCGATCTTAAACATTATGACCACCTCAGGATAAACCAATCTCTGTCTTTAATGTCTTTGAACCAAAAGCGAGCATTGTTCACATACCAACGCTGCCCAGGAGTCCATACACCGTCATCACTAGTAGGACCAAATGTTTCCACACACCATCCTACCATAATGTGCCATTGATGAATCTCTGAGGCATTCATCCATCCTACAGGATGTACAACATAGTAGGGAATATTGTCGTACATATTTCTAACTTCAGTTTTAAGAGCATAAGGACCAAGATCATCTATTAAACGTCGAAGGGCATCGTTAGTAAGTTGACTCTTACCTAGTTGTCGACCGGTAATTTGCATTAGACCTTTGCCTTTGTACTGTGCCATTTTATCAATTATAACCTGTTGCCATTTATACATTGGAATAATATTTTAATTTAAACAACATAAATTTGGCTTCGTTCAGTACTTTATACTCTGCACTGATGCCAGCATCTACTTTCATAACTTCGAATCCCCATTGTTCTTTGCACCACTTATAAAAGTCTTCTGTGTTCAAAAGATGATTTTCAAATGCAGCCATAGTATCACGCGGCTTAGGAAACTCTGTCCAAGCCTGCCTTAGAGCAAGAAAGTAATCGTCACGAATATCTCTACTGTTCATAATGGCCCATTTCTCTATTAAGACCATTTAAGAGTAAACCAGTTAGCTTCTTTGTCTGTGGCAAAATATATACGACGTGTATATGCATCGAAATGCCAGCACCACGTTTCGTTATGACTGTTGTGGTCAAACTCTCTATAACGCCAATCATCTTGCAGTGCTTCTATTTCTTTACTGGCACCAAAGGTTTCCCAACACCATTCGCGAATTTGAAAAAAGTTCTTATCATTGTACCGGTTAAGATCTAAACAGTATTTGAATGTAGGAAAGCCTTTAAATCGTCTGTCTGTCTTTTTAACTCTCATTACCACTCCATTTTAATATAAACCAATCACGCTGACTTTCTTTTCTAAAACTCCAAAGATATTCAGTCATACGTTTACCTGTGCCTTGGTCGCTTTCTGCCCAAGCATCCATTTCTTCCTGTGTACGTTGCCAGTACTCATCACTCCAGTCCTCAGGACGTTCTACAATGACACCTGGCAGTTTGAACATTCCTACTTCACAGGTTTTAAGTTTCATATACAGCGTGGTATTACGTTCAGGCAATTCAATACCTTCCAACTTTTCAAATGCTTCCTCTGATGTCATAGAATAAATCCTGCTAGTTGTAAATCTTTTACGGCTTTGTGATGATCGTGATAGGATACTTTAATGTTTATTGGTGTATTAGTATGTTGTAAAAGATCAACACTATCTTTAGCCTCTTTAAGTCCGTATCCAGAATGCTCTCTTAATGTTTTAATAAGCCTTACCTTGTCAGCACTAGGCTGAGCACCTGAAATCCTAACACGGCCTTCTACTTGCCCACCGCCTATCATAGCCTTAAACACTTCTAATTTAAGACGACGATCCACGGTATCGACAATTGTATCCCACATAGCCATACCTTCTTCAGCACCATAGTTTTTAGTTATGGATTGAATAAAGTTCAGACTATTATAAACTAATATAGGATCTAAGGGTTCTTTTTCTATCATTGTGTGTTCTTCAATAACCAAAAAGTCATTTCTTTTTCGTCTAGTTTAACAAGGTCTTCGGGATATTTGTTGTTGTAATCTTTCCATCGCCCTACTGGAACTTTATTAACACCAATCATCTTGGCATTAATTTTAGCCACACGACCAATCTTCAATTGATTATTAGCGGGATATGCAACATAATCCCCAATAGCAATTAGTTTTCCTAGCTTGTCTTTATGTTCGGGTAAGGGGAGCTTGGCCATCGGTGAATCTTTCTAATCGATAGTTGTCAAAACATTTTAGGCAAAGGCTATTGTGACGAGGACCGCCGCACCCACTGATAGCAGTATTGCACTCGTGACAGATAATAAAAGCTTGAGTATAAACGAATCCTCGTTTTGGTTCATAAATTGGTTCATAAGTATCTTTGCCTGTGCGTGTATAGCCTATAATTACATCATCGTTATTCATCTGTGTAAGCTTCCCATTTAAAGTCATCGGGATCATCAACTAATTGACTCTCTTTAACTTCGGTCCATCTACCATCTATTCTAATTTCTAATTTGATTTTTGTCAATTCCTCGGCAACCTTGCGATCAATCTGATCCATCATTCCGGTTCTGCGAAGCGTTTCGAGTTTGTGCCATTTTTTAAAAGTTTCCGTTTGGCACATCTTAACAAATGCTTCTCGCTTGTTGTCGAGTTGGCTACGACTAGCTTCACTGTAACCTTTGGCCCCAGAGGCCCTGTGCTTACAATGAACAGCGGAACTAGTTTTATTTCTTTTTTGTCCTCCTGTTCCGGTTCCTCGGGTATAACTCCAGTCGCAGTCATCTTTTGTCACACTAAAAAGTAATTGTCGTTTAGACTTTTCCATTAGATTCGTCCTTGTATTTCGTCTATGTTAATAGTTAGATTCCACATATGAGTATACACAGGTTGTCTTTTAAGCCAAGAAAAGAACTTGTCCTGTGCCATTACAAGATCTACTGCTTCTACAGCTAAACTTCCTTTGAAGCAGTTTTTGCTGCTTTCATAAGTTATCAGATAAGTTTTCATATGTCGCAGGAGTAGTAACCAATACTGGAAATAAAAAAGTATAAGCCATTAAGAATAAGAATACCTACCCAAATATACTGCATTGGTTTTACAGTTAGATTATCCTGTTTATTTGTTATAATCAAACTGGCCTGCATACCTGCTAAGAAGAAGGAAGCAACAGCAGTAAACATAGCAATAAAAATCATTTTAGTTTTCCTTCTCTAACTATTTCTCTAGTTTTAAATTGTCTAGCAATAAATTGGTCTGCTTCTTCTAATGTAGCGTACTCTGCCTCCTTACGCCAAGTTCTACTTGTGCAGTCCAGACTTTCATATTCGAAATAAATTTCGTATTTTGATTCTCCCAGTGTATTTGTTTCTTTAATAATCTTATAGTTCTTGCTCCCACCTCTGTAAAACATAAGGACAACAAGTATAATAAAGATAGGTACTGCAAAAAAATATAGTAAGTCTATCATACGAAGTTCTTTCTTTTATAGTCTGTAAAAATCCAATTGTCATAGTAATCATAGAAGTAATCATACCCTTTTTCCAAAGGATCTTGAATTGGACCGATGTCATCTAACAGGCCTGTCTTATTATAATATGACCGTCCTTTGTCTATACGCACAGCTATTTCGTCATCTTCTACTGCCGTTTCCATATATGCTGCTTGATGTGCTTCAATAAAGTTTGGTTCAAAGTTTATTATTTCTTCTGGATAATAAAATTCTACAATGTTTTTTGTCTTTTGAGGAGATTCAGGCCAAACAGTGGATATTACTAACACATTCGGATACCATTCTACCATAATATTAGGATAGATAGTAAGCCATATCGCACCAAACTCAGGCAACTGACCATTATTATAATCTAGTACTGCTTGATGATATTTGGCCCAAGTAGTAGTTCCTGGCGTCCGCAATTGATTATTAATGCCTACGGACTGACAGCTAAAGTTAGATCCAAATTGCCAATTCAATTTGTCACAAGTAACAAAGTTACCTAACCCTGGATGGAATGCTTTAACGTGATAGTCGTCTAGGTAAACTTCTATAAAGGTTTTCCAATTATAGTTACTTTCTTGTACGATCTTAGAATGAAAAGCATAATTTTCAAATGTAAAATGACTTGCCAAATTTAATCCAAGTAACTCGTTTTGTATATTTGTTAGTCCTTTATCGAATATCATACCGTTCCAAGTTTGGGTACTATATTTTTTTAAATCTAGATTAGGACAAGGATCGAATTCTGGGGCTCCTAAGAGTTTACCTTCGCAATCGTATGTCCATCCGTGCAAAGGACAAACTATGTTTTGAGTTGTACCCGATCCAGAAAGTATGGTTGCCTGTCTGTGTCTACAAGTATTTCCTAAGCACTCGATACCGTTTTTGTTTTTAATTAACACTCTGGCTTCTTGATCTTGATCTAGTACCAAATAGTTGTTTACAGCAAGTTCGTGACCTAAGTATCTTGCCTGTTTAAAAAGCAATTGTTCTTTATGTAATATGTGGTCATCAAAATAAAAATGTGCTGGCTTCATAATTTTAAGATTCTATATGTTTACACTTTCCTCTAAAGGAAAAACCCGGGCAGGTGCAAGTGCTATCTGCATCATTAACAAAGTATGTATTACCTTTACTGCCTTTAATTTCTCGTAAGGAAGAACTGACAGTAATCTCAAATGGATTATTATCTAATTCTATAAACTTTCTACCACGCTTGTCAAATCCTTTGATAGGCGACTTAAAGTAAAATGGATCGCTTTCTCCTTGTTTGATGTAAGCAATCAAGTTGTTACCGTCCAACAGATAAGTGTGATTGGGAGTTTCCCAATCTGTAATTTCTTTGTATGCTTTCATTACCAATATTCTCCACGTTGTCTACGGATTAGTGCTTCGTTTTCAAAATTAGGAATTTGTTGAAAAGATTCTCCCCTACATAGTTGTGGATCATACGGCCTAAGTCCTGGACAGGTTGTTGCTATTTGTGTAAGACTAGAACAGCCTGTTACTAATAAACTAACAACAATGAAGAGATAACGCATAAGAAAGATATAAAAGTGTTGTAGATGATGTTATTATAGTATCAAATGATTAAAAAATCAAACATTTTGAGTCCATTTAGCATTTTATTAAATAATCTGAGAGGTATCTATGAGAATCTTAATAACCGGATCGAACGGTTTCATTGGACGAAATATGATGTCATTACTAGGACATCAGCCAGAATGGTATGTAGAAGGTTGGGATTGGAACCCAAGTAAATTGGAATGGCCTGATGTTACCAGTTTTGATTGGGTAGTCCATTTGGGTGCCATTGCCGATATGACTGAAACCGATGTTGAAAAGGTTATGTTCCAAAATTATGATTTCAGTTGTTGGCTTTTCAAACAGTGTCAAACACACGGTGTGAATCTTCAATACGCCAGCACTAGTAGTGTATACGGTAACACTAACGACTTTTCAGAATATGCCAATTGTTATCCGCAAACTCCTTATGCTTGGAGCAAATATCTTTTTGACCGTTGGGTTTTTCAACAACCTCAACACAGTTTTGTACAAGGATTCCGTTACTTTAACGTTTATGGAAAATGGATGCATTTGAGAGGCGAAAGAGCCAATGCAATTTACAAGTGGCGTCAGCAGGCACGCAAACAAGGGTTCGTAGAAGTTTGGGAAAATGCTGAGCATATAAAACGAGATTGGACTTGGGTAGGAGATGTGTGTAAACTGCATTTGGATTTTATGAATACTGTAAAAGGCAGTGGAATATGGAATGTAGGCAGCGGCCTAAGCCATAGTTTTTTAGATATTGCAGAGCACATTGCGGAGCAAGAGGGTGTAGAAATTAAATTTATACCTATGCCTGATCAAGAAAAAACTAGATTTAGATCTAAAACCTGTGCAGACTTGTCACATTTAAAAGAAACTATAGGCAAGCGTAAGTGGCTAAATGTGTATGAATGGCTAGACTTAGAGTCTTAATAAATAGTATATTATGAAAATTAACGAATTCATCAATCAAGAAGATCTTGCAGACTTAGACGAAAGAGCTAGTCGCAAGCTATGTCTAAGCACAACTCCTAACAGCGAATTGGGCGCAAGCAATTTAGCCAGCTGTAAGAGTCAAGGATTACGTGCTAGGGCAGGAAAGAAAAGTCACTTAATTGGCAATGCAGGAAATAAAGTAAGAATCACTGTAGGTGGAAAGAAAATTAAAGGCAAAAAGTACGGAGGTCCTTTGCCTGATTATGGAACAAGGCCAGGACAATAATGAGATTTAAAGAATTTAATTTACTTACAGAAGCAGCAAAAGGAGCTCAAGCTAATGAACCTAGTTTTTCAGAACCAGGGTACTTTACTGTAGGAGATAGTCACAGTAATGGAGTTAGTAACTATGGCAGAGGAAAAACTTGGAAAGCATTAGGTATGGATGGTGCCAGTGCTTTCGATCCAATGCATTTAGCACAGATTAGAAAGATTCCTAAAGGCAGTGTAGTAGCAATTAGTTTAGGTGCCAATGATGTAGGCAAGCCTATTCAATCAGTTGTAAGTCAAGTACAGTCAGTTATATCGGCTGCTGAACAACAAGGATTAAATGTAGTGTATCTTCTACCAACAACTGCTAAGGTAGAAAAGAAAAAAGGCGACATACAAAAGAGAGAAGATCTAAGAGCAGCACTTTCTTCTGCAATTAAAGTTCCTACCATAGATTTAGGAGTGGCAACTGCCGGTGATGGTGTACATCATCAGCCAGGAGTATATTCTAGTTTTGCAAAAGAAATTACATCAGATCATTCAGTTAAATCTAAAGGAAGTAATTTAGGAACTCCTGATCAAAAACCAGGAGCACCTGCTACTAAAGAACGTATTAAGATTTCGGACAACTTAGAACAGGGTCCTCCTTTTCCTGCAGAACAAGCCGACGAAGTTAGAACAATGCAAAAAGAACTTGAGGCATTAGGTTATAGTGTAGGACGACTAGGTATCGATGGCAAGTATGGGCCTGCCACAGCAGCAGCCGTAGCAGCATTTAAGAAAGATTATAATTTGTCAGGCAAAGGATCTGAATTCGGAGAAAAAGAATTCAAGATGATAGCACAAATACAGTCTGGACAAGTTGCAAGAGTCAAAGAACCAACTAAAGTAGCCGATTATAGTAAAGATGGAATAGGACTGTCTGGAACGAAAGAAACTAATGCAGCATTTAAAGAACCTTACTTTATGGAAAAATTAAAAAAAGTTGCTGCTAATCTTGGAGTAGACGAAAAAGATTTAATAGGAATTATGAAACACGAGTCTGGCTTAAATCCTCGTGCAGTAAATCCTATGAGTAGAGCTACTGGTTTAATACAGTTTATGCCTAAAACCGCAAGGAGTCTTGGCACTTCTATCGATGAAATATATAAGATGAGTGCCACTGAGCAACTAGATCTTGTGGAAAAATATTACAAAGTTAACGGAGTTAAGTCAGGGGACGACATTGGTGATTTGTATATGTTAACCTTTATGCCTGCTGCTAAAGATAAACCAGATAATTTTGTATTAGGTAATAAAGGCGGTGGTAGTGTATTTGGTCTAAGTGCTGCCGCAGTGTACAATCAAAACAAAGGCTTCGACTCCAATCAAGATGGAATTTTTACAGTAGGCGATGTAAAAGAACGAATAAGAAGATTCGCATAATGATAAAAACAGGTTTATTGTTAATTTCTCCACCGGCAGTTAAAGGTAACTTCTGGAATAAGACAGTTGTTTTTGTAACAGAAGATCATCAAAGAGGTAGTATAGGACTAGTTTTAAATAAACCTAGCAAAATGTCTATCAGTGAATTTAGTAAACAACACGGTGTAGAATCTGATATCGACGGGTTCATTTATGTAGGCGGTCCAGTCAATGTTAATGCTCTTACAGTGTTACATACTCCAGAATGGACTTGCGGCAACACAATGAAAATTAACGAATCTTATAGTTTAAGTAGTTCTGGAGATCTATTAGCAAGATTTGCAGCAGGTGATAAACCAAAACATTGGAGAATGTTTGCCGGTTTGTGTGCGTGGGCACCCGATCAGTTGGACAGCGAGTTCAAGGGAGTAAACGGCTACGATCACAACTTCAGTTGGCTGATAAGTACAGCCAGCTATATGAATGTTTTTGGTTTGGAAGGTCAAGCACAATGGGCAAGTGCAATCGAACAAAGTAGTCTCGAATTTGCTCAATCAATACTTGCATAAATTTATAATTGGTTATATAATAATAATCTCTTATAAATTTTTGTAAATAAATCAAAATGTCAGATACACTTGTACTTAATAGCGACGGCGCACCAATTAGCGTGATACCACTTAGTGTATGCGATTGGCAAGAAGCCATTAGATATTTGGTCCTTGATAAGGCCCACGTACTAGCTTGGCACGAAAATTGGATTGTGCGCAGCGCTCGTTGGGAAACACAAGTGCCTAGCATTTTGATGCTCAAAGACTATATGAAACCAAAAAATGCTGTTCGCTTCAGTAAGAGCAATGTGTTTTTACGGGATTTATATACCTGTCAATACTGCGGAATCGTGCTAACTAAAAAAGATTGTACACTAGACCACGTGCATCCAATTAGTCTAGGCGGTAAGAGTGTTTGGGATAACAGTGTAACAGCTTGCGGTCCTTGTAATGCTCGTAAAAGCAACAGTACTAAAACTAAGCCTAGAATCAAGCCCTACAAGCCTAGTTATTATGAACTTGTTAACAAACGTAAAAGTTTGCCATTCCAAGTTAGAGATCCGGCTTGGTTGGAATTTTTACAATGAAAAAACTTTTCTTTTTTATTCTCGGATGGTTGTGCCTGGTAATGGCCTATGTTGGACTAGTAACACCAGGCATACCATTTAGTATTTTCTTAGTAGGTGCTGCTTACTGTTTTGCTAAGAGCAGTGAGCGTATGCATAAGTGGTTATACAATCATCCACGGTTCGGTCCTTTTCTAACTAACTGGGGAGAAAAACGTGTATTTCCACAGAAGGGCAAATATGCTATGTTGGCAGTAATGAGCAGTAGTTTACTGTTTATGTGGTTCACTGTACCTATCAAGGGTGTAATTTATACAGCAATTACTATGTCTCTAGTAGCCATTTGGGCCTGGCGATTCCCTAGTACTGTAGAAGAGTATAATCGTCGTATAGAAGCAGGTGAAAAGATAGGATGGTTCAATAACAGTTTTTGATTAAATAGTAGTAGTTAAAAGGAATACCTATGAAAAAACTACTACTTCTATTAGCAGCGTTACCATTATTTGCTTTTGCAGAAAAACAAGGCGTAACCTACGAAGCACAGATTCTTAAAGTCAACGATGGCGATACCGTAGTCATTGCTGCACCGTACTTACCAGCACCTTTAAAGCCTCAATTAGCAGTTCGTATATATGGAGTCGATACCCCTGAAAAGGGGTTCCGAGCGAAATGCGAGTCTGAAAATCAACGAGGACTTGCCGCTACAGAGTTTACCAAAAATGCAGTTAAGCAATCACGTCAACGTTTTGTGGTTCTTTACGACTGGGACAAGTTCGGCGGCCGTGTGTTGGGAGACATCATTTTAGATGGACAAAGTCTACGTGCTATGTTAATCGCTAATGGATTCGCAAGAGAATACTTCGGAGATGCTAAACAATCATGGTGCAATTAATTGGTCCAGATAATCCAGACGATGATCGTCCAGTGATTCCTTACGGAGAACATTAATGAGTAAGTTAACAGTACAATCTGCGGTTACAGGTCTTGTATTACTGTTTTTCGTTGTATTAACAACAACAGGTTGTAGTACAATCAAAGATAAGATTCCTAGTTTCTGGGACGACAACCAAAGTCGTGCGGTAATAGACATTAGACAAAGTGTACTAGACTTAGACTGCAAACAACCACACGCTCCTCAGGTAGCAGTAATTAAGAAACATATGGATTGGCTAATTCTTTACAGTCAAGTTAAAGATACTAGAGATGTGCTACGTTTAGTAAAGCCAATGAACGAAACAGTTAACGACTTTTACGATCGCAGTACAGTCAAACAGGGCAGCGAAGCATATTGTAATATAAAAAAGAAAGTATTAGATGCACAAAGTGGCACAGTGGCTAAAGCCGTTATAGGGAGATTTTAAGTGAGCGATTTATATCAATTAGCACAAAGCGATAAGCCGTGGGTAGCACAACGAGCACAAATGGCATTACAACTACAAGAGCAACACGCTCGAGGCGATATCACCAACGATGAATATAAAGAATTATTAGAAGATCTAGTTCGTACTGATGTGCTAGATAGTGAAGCAGATGATATGCATACTAAAACAATGTTAGTGTATGCTATCTATGGACTAGCTCAAGTAGTATAATTAGGGTCATCTACATCGTTCATATGATCTGCTACAGGTTTAGTTTTATCTAGATAATTTTTCTTATAATTTTCTTGGGAAAGAGTTGCATCGTATGTACTCTTTCCCCATTCTTTAATTTGCATTATTAATGGGTGTTTGATTTTTTCTACAATTCGAACACTCATTGCTTCCATAACCAAATTAGGATCTTGCCCTTGTGCAATTTGTTTTAGAGCCTCTCCGTATTCTAACATACGAACACGTTCAACCCATTTTTCGATTGGTTCATTAGGATTATATTTCATAGCACAATTATACAAAATATTTTAAACAATGTCAACCTTACATAATTACGATTATGAAAATAGCAATTATAGATATTATTGGACTTCCGTACGACGGTACTACAGTATATAAACAAGGACTAGGCGGCAGCGAAAGTGCTGTTACCTTTATGGCAGATGAATTGGCTAACATTGGGTTCGATGTAACAGTGTTCAATAATTGCAATTCGAATCAAACCAACCCAGGCACTTATAATAATGTGAAGTACTATCCGTTATCAGAACTTGCACTAGAACACAGTTTTGATATTGTGATCAGTAGTCGAACTGTGATTCCGTTTTTGACTAAAGAACAATTTAGTTTTGTCGATGATAGCAGAGCTGTTCCTTATTCTAATTTAAATTTATACGACAGAATATTAAGCAACTCTAAACAAAGAATACTTTGGATGCACGATACATTCTGTTTAGGAGACAACTTAATAGAGGAACTAGCAGTTACTAATAGAATCACTGACATATTTGTTCTAAGCGATTGGCATTTAACCTATGTTACTAATTGTAATCACGGTCGCAGACGAAATTTTGAAGTTCTTAAACGTAAGATGTTTATCACACGTAACGGAGCAAAACAATATAAAGAAGCAGATATTAAATCTAAAGACAAAGACTTGTTTGTTTACAATGCTTCTGTAACTAAAGGAATGATTCCTTTACTTGAAAACATTTGGCCACAGATCAAGCAGCACATACCTACCGCTAAGTTAAAAGTAATTGGTGGATATTATAAATTTGATAAAAATAGTTCTCCTGATGAACAAGAACTAAAGTGGAGAGAATTATCTCAGCACGACAGGAATAGTTCATTAGATATAGAATTTACAGGTATTATTCCTCAAACCAAAATAGCAGACATCTTATCAGAGGCTAGTTTTACAATATATCCAAATGCGTTTCCAGAAACATATGGAATCAGTACTACTGAAAGTTTACTATACAACACTCCTGTGATCACTTGTAGATTTGGAGCACTAGAAGAAATAGCACTAGAAGAAGCCTGTTATCTTATAGACTATGCAATAACTCCAAATGTATTGTTTCCTCATATCGATCAAGATTATCAAATAGCCCAATTTGTTAAAAAAGTGATTGATGCTTATTATAATCCTTATCTGCACCAACAAAAACAATATTATTGCAACATTATTAAAGACATTGCAGGATGGGATATTGTAGCACTTCAATGGAAACAATTCTTTTATAAACGTAACAAACAGTATCTAAGCAGGGATGAATATCGTAAAGTCAGCAGAATAAACAAGCGACAACATAAAATTTATAATCGAAGATATCATAACATTGAGGAACTAGAAGACTATAAACGATCCTCAGAACAACCTATAGTAGTTGTTAGTACTTTTTATAATTGCGAAAAGTATATAGAACAGTGTATTCAAAGTGTTGCAACACAAGATTACGATGCTTGGTTACATATTTTAGTCAACGATGCTAGTACAGATAATACTATAGCTGCTGTTGCTAGAACTATCAGCAAGTTACCAGCAGATATACAAAAAAAATATGTTGTGATTAATAATACGGAAAATAAAGGAGCAGTATACAATCAAGTATCTGAATTTAGAAAATGCTCAGATGATTCTATTATTATGATACTTGACGGTGATGACAGCCTAGTTAATGATAACACTATTTTTAATTATTATAACAGCATATACAGCGATAGCACAGAATTTACATATGGAAGTTGTTGGAGTATGGCTGACAGTATTCCATTAATAAGTCAGCCTTACCCTGTAGATGTTAAACAAAACAAATCTTATAGACAGCATCATTTTAATTGGATACTTCCTTATACACATTTGCGTACATTTAGAAAGCACTTGATTAACAATATTCCTGACAGTGCATTTCAAGATCAAAACAGTAATTGGTTTAGAGCCGGAGGCGACGGCAGCGTGTTTTATTCTCTGTTAGAAGCAGCAGATCCAAATAAAGTTAAATGTTTACAGGACATTGTTTACAACTATAATGATAAGAATCCATTGAATGATTATAAAATTAATTCAGACGAACAAAATAGAACAGCTTCTTTAATTGTTAATCAAAGAAAGAAGAAAATTTTAATTGCTATACCTACAGCTAAAAACATTGAATCAGAAACATTTAAGAGCATTTATGACTTGATTGTACCAGATGGTTACGAAACTGAACTACAATTTTTCTACGGATACAGAGTAGATCAAATACGCAATCTTATAGCAGATTGGGCAATTAGAGGGTTTGACTACCTGTTTAGCGTAGACAGCGATATGGTATTTGGTCCAGATACTTTGTTGAAATTACTAAATCACGACAAGGATGTTGTCACCGGTGTTTACAGACAGCGCAGAGAAGAACAAGTGTTAGAACTGTATGAATCGAGTATATACGGAGGAGTTAGCCATATATCTTGGGACTCATTGAAATCTCAAGGATTAGTTGAAATAGCTGCCTGTGGATTTGGTTGTGCGCTAGTTAAATCAGAAGTATTCAGACGTGTAGGATACCCTCAATTTGAATATCACGTAGCGTTAGATCATAATCAAACAGTTAGTGAAGATATAGATTTTTGTTCTAAGGCTCGCAATTTAGGGTTTAAAATCTATGCAGATACCAGTATTTTGTGTAAGCATTTAGGTAGTAGAACCTACGAAGTTCAATGATAAAACTACAATAAATACATAACTTAGGAAAAAATATGCGAGCACAAGAACTAATTCAAGCAATTTTAAGTATGATAGATCAACAGGAACAGCCAGAAGAAGATCCTATGGTCACAGTACAAATAGATGCAGAGCCAGAATCTAACGATTTCTACGATGATGAAGTGCGTCGTATGAAACAAATTGCTGGTTTAAGAGACACTGGAGAAATAAGTCCATTAAGTAATGCTCCTAATCCACAATATGCAGATGTAGATGCTGTTACAGTAGACGCCGGAGGCGGGCCTAATAAGCCTAAACATCCTGCAGATATTAGAACTGCTCAAACTAGTCTGTATCCAAATCATCAGCACAATCCTTATAGGGAGCAATAATGGCTACATTATATTATAAAGGATTAACTGGTATCAGAGATGATGTAACGGTAGATTTAGCCACAGCCACATTAGATGATTTAATTACAGCTATTGCTGCTGACGAAGGACTTCCAACAGATTATTACAACATCAGCATATATGAAAATCCAAGTGTTAACAGTATTGCTTTAGGTGATAGTAGTACTACTTGTGCTGCCGCAGGTATTGTGGACGGAGATTTAATTATTTGTACCACGGAACAAAGCGGCAGCAGAGAACGCAGACAAATTCAAAAATTAGAAATCGCACAGTTAAAGCGTAGAGGTACTCCTGGAGATGATAGCAGTGTAACTGTAGGTTACTATCGTCTAGGTAATACGTATGATAGAGATAAACTGCCTACTAAGTATTCAGGAAACACTGTAGTAGACAATGCCAATGTTGGAGGCCTAAAAAAAGGTCGTCCGTGGAGTTAATCTATGGGCATTCGTAATCCTAACAGCACTAACTACGTTCACGCTGACGAACCTAATTTATACGACTTGCACAAGGCTATGGCCTACAACGGTGTTGGCCAACCTTTAATAAGAGTGGCGGCGGATTTAACTGGATCTGGTCCAGGACAAGGTGTGGTATCCGCCATTGACAGCAAGGGCCGTCTTAAAGTACAGACTCAGGAAACTATATTCTTCAACACATTCCAGTACGGTAAAGAGACCGATGTCTGGGATGAAAGCACCACACTAGGAGGTTTAGGAACATTTGACACTTCTCTAAGCCAAGTGGCTATGAGCGTAACCTCAACTGCTGGTTCTAAAGTTATACGACAGACTCGTAATGTACAACGCTATACACCAGGTAGAGCACAGAGCGTGTCTTTTGCCATTAGACTACAAAATCCCGTAACAGGTGTACGCAGACGTTTTGGTATGTTTGACGGCAATGATGGTTTCTTTTTTGAAGACTGCGGTACAGTGGATCCTGACACAGGTGAACCACAGTATGCCTGTGTGGTGATCAACAGTGATGGCCTTAGCCCTACAGTGGAAAGGATCTATCGCAAAGACTGGAACGGTGATAAACTAGATGGCAACGGACCCAGCAAGATCACTGCCAATCCTCAAGCACAACAGTTAGTTAACATAGAATATGAATGGTATGGTGCTGGACAGATCGTTTTCAGTTTTGTCATGAATGGCCTACCCAGAGTTATACACACTTTTAATAATGGAAATAGACTAAACAGTCCCTGGGCTAGGACACCTTTCTTGCCTATTAGATTAGAGATTGAAAACTTTGGCGGTGCCGCAGGCACACACTATATGTGGCAGGGATCAAACAGTCTGCTAGTAGAAGGTAGTGTAGAAAAACTAGGTATTGCTGAAAACATACTGACTCCATTGACTGGTATCAATATGCCTAATGCCAACACATTCTATCCCATACTCAGTATTAGATTAAAAAGCACAGCACTGACAGGCATAGTGTTGCCCACATACTTTCAGGCCAGCACACTGGACAACACTGACATCTACTATAGACTGATACGTAATGCCACAGTCAACGGAACCTGGGTGGATCATCCCGACCCTAACGCTTTTACACAGTACAACTATACCAGTACAGGCGCAATCACAGATGGTTCTGTATTAGACAGTGGAATGATCACTGCCAACAGCGGCGGTGGTCCTATACGATTAGATGCTAACACAGTTTATCAGATTGGCAGAGGCAGTATGGGCACAGTCAGCGATACAATAACTTTGGCTATTGCGGCTAGAAACGCTAACAAGAATGCTGTGGCTACAATGACTTGGATTGAACAGAGATGATGTACAGAAAATATATTAACATTGTAGAAGCAGCCAACAAAGGCTGTCCCATTGCTACCTACGATATCGATGTTAACTTAAAGAATCGTCAGAAAGCCATAGATGAGTATCACTACGGCCCTGCCAATCCTGAAGAACCAGGTACGTATTGGAAGGATGCTGCTCGACGTTGGAACATTACAGAAAAGACAGCCAAGACAATGAAGTGTGGTAACTGTGCGGCTTTTGATGTTAGTGATAAGATGTGGAAGTGTATTGAAGATGGCATCAAAGGTGACAGCAAAGAAACAGATGCTATGGCCACAATACACAAAGCAGATCTAGGCTACTGTAACTTTTTACATTTTAAATGCGCTGGCGACCGTAGCTGTACAGCCTGGGTAACAGGCGGCGCAATAGATGATAAGGATAGAACACAATGAGACAATGGATTAATATTGTCGAGGGCAGATCAGATCCTGTTGAGGATTTTGTTGCTAAAGACGAGTTTTTAGATGATATAAAGTCTAAGTACCTTCCTGACTGGGAAATGTTGGATCATAAAATTTTACAAACAACTTACGTTGCACAAGATCATAGACAGGCAGAAGAATTTATAGAGTTCATCAATCAGGAAAGTGAACGTATGGATCACTTTACTGAAGTCACTCAAGACGTAGCAGAAGTAACTGTAAAGACTACTACATCGGATGTCAATGGACTTACTGTATTAGACTTTGAAATAGCAATGATCATTGATGATTATGCTAAAAAGAATGATATTGATCAAGGTAGAATGCAAGGAAATTTCTAATGCGAGACTTAGTATTAACAAATAATTTTTGGAACTCTGATGGTTACTGGACTTTACCTTTACCAGGATATTTCGCTCCTAAATTGGATCACGTAAAATTGTTTGATCAAGTAGCGTTTGATCTTTGTGATCTTGAACAGATGTATGCTAAAATAAACAATGCACCACTAGGTAAGTTTGGTCCTTATCGTGCTTCTATACATCAACCCTGGTTTGATCAGTTTGATAAAATAGAAGGTACTGTTTTGAATCATAGTAATTTATTTGAACGTAAGGGATACAGCGGCGAAGCCTTAAGTCAACTAAAAATGTGGACTAAGTATTTTCCTTTAATATGGCAGTTAATAAAATTACGTCCTAAATGGGGATTAGATTTTTCTATGGATTACATAGATTGTTATGGTAATTGTCTTGAAATATTACACTGGGAATATGATGGTTACAATCATGATGAAATGTTAGAAATAAAAGTCAGAATGGAAAATATCCTCAAAGATTTAGATTGGGAAGATGCTGGTAAGCAAGTTCTCAAACTAAAAGACCAATGGGGTCACTTAGAGTACACTGAACAGTGTGATTGGAAATGTGATTACTTTGGTGTACCTAGAGAACAATATCAAATGTCAGCGTGGCAATAACAAAGGGCTCCAAAGAGCCCTTTTATTTTATTTCTTTGTAGTTTGATTTACAAAGTTATACATCTTTTCAGCAGCTTCGAGAACTTTTTCAATTCCTGGAAATTCTGGCATACCAACTTGTGTAACTAATTGGCCAGTC
>JACCDX011688097.1_pt1 | contig 21572 bp, 16 predicted proteins | sample 7449681 | NCBI WGS metagenome assembly JACCDX01 (sample SAMN15323450, study PRJNA562643) | freshwater metagenome | isolation source: river surface water | place: USA:Blue River Watershed | collected 2017-08-18
AACGAATCTTTGTAGCCAAGTTGGTATTGCTCCTAAAAAAGTGTGTCAGCGTGAACCTTGCTACAGCGGGGTGCGTAGCGCGGTAAATCCGACGGCGGATTTGGATGTTGTAGGGGTAGAGGGCCCTGCAACAGGTGGCTTATTCTGCCAGCCCGCGCCTTATCCACCAAAACGAGGGCTAGGCCTCTTCCGCCGCTCGCTTGGCTGGATTTCCGGATTTGGACTTCTTCTTCGGAGGCTGCTGCCCCTTCTTGGCAGCCATTTGCATGCCGTTGGGCATACCGCCAGGCATTCCGGCGGGCATTGCCATTCCACCTGGAAGGCCCATACCCGGTGGGAGCGCTGGACCCTTGCCGCCACGCATCTGCCTCATCATCTTCTGGGCAGCGGTGAACTTTTCAACCAGTTTATTGATATCCGAGACTGGTCGCCCGGAACCGGCGGCGATTCGAGCTCGACGAGATCCATTGAGAAGTTTGAGATCGCGACGTTCAGCCGGAGTCATAGATTGCACGATCGCCTTGGTGCGCGTGATCTCAGATTCATCGAAGTTATCGATCTGCTTCTTCATCGCGCCCGCGCCAGGAAGCATGGAGAGCAGTTTGCCCATATTGCCCATCTTCGACATCGCTTCTAACTGCTCGAGGAAATCTTCGAGAGTGAAATCTTCTCCCTTTACAAACTTCTCTTCCAGCTTCTTAGAGGTATCTGGATTAAATGCTTTCTGAGCCTGCTCGGCCAAGGTGGCGACATCGCCCATTCCCAAGATACGAGAGGCCATACGTTCTGGATAGAAGATGTCGAAGTCGGCAATTTTTTCGCCATTCGATACGAACATAATTGGGCGGCCAGTAAGCGATGCAATAGAAAGTGCCGCGCCACCCCGGGCATCACCGTCGAGCTTGGTGAGCACAACGCCATCAAAGCCAACACCATCGCGGAATGCTTCAGCGGTGCGAACGGCATCTTGGCCGATCATGGCATCGACCACAAAGAGGATCTCATCCGGATTAATGGCGTCGCGGATTGCAGATGCCTCAGCCATTAATTCGGCATCTACACCGAGACGGCCAGCAGTATCGACAATTACCATGTTATGTAATTTAGATTTTGCAAAAGCTACGCCATCGCGCGCTACTTGAACAGGATTGCCAACTCCATTGCCAGGCTCTGGTGCAAAGACTGGCACTCCAACGCTTTCACCAACCACCTGCAGTTGATTGACGGCATTGGGGCGCTGTAAATCAGATGCAACCAAAATAGGTGTATCGCCTTGGTCTTTATAGAACTTTGCAAGTTTTGCAGCGAGCGTTGTTTTACCCGCTCCTTGCAGACCAGCAAGCATGATCACAGTTGGTGGATTTTTGGCAAAGCGCACACGGCGTGCTCCACCTCCGAGGATTTCGGTCAGTTCTTTATTCACTAAATCGAAGATTGCCTGAGCCTGATTGACGCCTGATTGAAGAGTGGGCAGGAGTTCATTCGAACCAATGGTGATTTTCTCAATGAACTGATCGACTACTGGAAGCGCTACATCAGCCTCAAGAAGTGCTTGTCGAATTTCTTGCGCAGTATTCTCAATATCACTGGAGGAAAGTTTTCCGCGATTGCGAAGCGAGCCAAAGACACCAGAGATTTTTGAGGAGAGCGCATCAAACATAGTGGCGCAAGACTACTTGAGAGAGGCCTCAATACGCGAAGCGACCTCGATTGCTCGCTCCGTTGTCAGCGCTCCCCCACCAATTTCAGTCACATATAAAGTATCAATTGCCTCTGCGCCGAGCGTTGTGACGATTGCCGACTTAATATCGATATTGCACTTTCGCACGGTGTCGCCAATGGAGAAGAGCAGCGCTGGGCGGTCATGGCTTCGTACTTCGATGATGGTTGCATCGGTTGCGGCATCCAAGAACGTTTCGACCAACGGCGCTGGAACCGGAATCGTTGGCAGCTGAATGTACGCCTCGATACGGTTACGAATGCGTTCGGCTAATCTCTCTTCTCCGTCCAAGCCTTTAACCAGTTCGCGATGCAGCTCGTCACGTGTTAAATCTGGGGCATGAGGATCTGGAATCACCAGCCATTCCATCACTGCTACACCATCAACAGTTTTAGTGCGCGCCGAGCGAACGTCAAGGCGCAATACATTGAGGACCCCAGAGACAATCGAAAGCAACCCGGTCTTATCGGGAGCGATGATTTCTACAGCATAAACATTTCCGCGATTTTCGATTGTCACATCAAGGATCCCGAGTGCAGCACGTTCGATCTGGTCTGCCCGCAATTCTGGTTGCTGCATAAGCGTGTTATCAGTAAGTGCCAACTTCGTCTTTCGCACTAATTCTCCGACCAAGGATGCTTTCCATTCGCTCCAGGCAGCGCGTCCGGTTGCTTCACCATCTGCGATGCTGAGCGCATGAAGAAGTTCGAGAGTGCCGACATCGTTAATGCAATCAATTACGCCTGTAATTGTCGCAGGATCATCGAGGTCACGCCGAGTAGCGGTCGCTGAGAGCAGAAGGTGATGTCTGATGAGCAGTTGAATTGTTGCGACATCGCGCTGATTGAATCCAATTCGGCTTGCCAATGGAGCAATTAGGATTTCTCCACGGAGTGAATGGTCCTCATCCGTTCCTTTGCCGATATCGTGAAAGAGCGCAGTGAAGAGGAGCAAATCAGGTCGATGCACTTCGCGAGTAAGTGCTGCTGCTGAAACGGCTGTCTCCACCATATGTCGGTCCACTGTATGGCGATGGAGAACATTTCGCTGTGGCAGTGAGCGCACACCCCTCCACTCGGGAATCCAATGAAAGAGAACTTCCTCCTGATCAAGTGCTTCAAAAATCTCCACCATTGCAGGTCCTGCTCCGATGAGAGCAATCAGTGACTCGCGCGCCTCACGTGGCCATGGGTTGGGCAGCACTCCCCGACCTGCATCAAGTGCGTCGGCATAAATACGAAGTGAATCAAATGAGAGCGGCAATCCTAATTGTGCGGCAGTTGCTGCTGCTCGCAGACCAATAAAAGGATCAGCATCGATATCAACAAGGGCATCGATAACTACTTCACGATGAGCGATTGTGATACCTGGTGAGATTGAAGTTGAACGAACGCGCCTGAGAAAACGCCCCAACCCATCTTTACCTTTATGTTGATATCGATACCACGTCATTTGCATGAGGTAGTCAACAGCTCTCGCAGATTGTGCGACATCACTCATGAGGGCATCGGCATCACTGTATTTAAGGAGTGCTGCAACTTTATCTTGCTCGGCAAAGAGCAATCTATCTTTATCGCGACCGCTGACGTTGTGGAGCGCCTCACGAACGGTTGAGAGAAGTGACTCAGCCTGGCTGATGCGCTCCATTGGTAGCACCAATGCACCCGAGGCGTGAATTGCTCGGAGTGCGGTGATATCTCGCAATCCTCCACGTGATTCTTTGAGATCAGGTTCCAATAGGTATGCAAGTTCGCCATTGCGCTGATATCGCTCTTCTAGCGTTTCGCGCAACAAGGGCAGGTAATGCTTTGAATTTTCTCGCCATGATGCGAGTGCCATATTTTGAATATCTGCTACTAAATCGGCACTTCCGCAGATGAGGCGGATATCGAGCAAACCCATTGCAACCTTAAGATCTTCAATTAATGCCGAGCGCACCTCTTGGCGGGTGCGGACCGAATGGTCCACTTTGATTTTCTTATCCCAGAGCGGATAGAGAATGGAATTTACTATTTCAGAGAGTTTAGCCGGTGGGTATGAACCTGTATGGAGAATGACAATATCTAAATCTGAACCGGGAGATAGTTCGCCGCGGCCGAAACTTCCGACCGCGGCGATAGCTACCTCTTGCGAATCTGCGCCACTTATCTGAAAGAGTTCCGAGATAAGGAGATCGTTCTCATTGGAGCGCAATCTCCTCTCTCGTGTACCCATGGCTCGATTCTATTCTTTATCCAGTTTATGAATCTAATTAAGGTAACTAATTGATACAACTAGATAGCGTCAGTGCCGCGCTCTCCCGTGCGAACGCGTACTACTTGATCGACTGGAGTAGTCCAGACCTTTCCATCTCCAATAGAGCCTGTTCCGGCAGCCTTGACGATGACATCGACGATATTTGCAGCATCTGCATCATCGACGAGTACTTCAAGGCGAACCTTTGGAACGAGATCTACTGTGTATTCAGCACCACGGTAAACCTCTGTATGTCCCTTCTGGCGACCGAATCCGCTCGCCTCTGAGACCGTCATACCGGTAATGCCTGCAGCTTGCAGGGCATCTTTTACTTCATCGAGCTTAAATGGCTTGAGAATTGCTGTTATAAGCTTCATAGGTTTGTGCCTCCTCGTGATGAATTTGCGTATTCGTATGCTGATTCAGCATGTTCTTTGAGATCGATTCCTTCAACTTCAGCATCTTTTGTAATTCTGAAGCCAATTGTCTTCTCAATTGCATAACCAATAATCAGTGTTGCAATAAATGAGTAACCTGCGACGAGAGCGACTCCGAGCGCTTGCTTTCCTAGGAGGGCAGTACCGCCACCGTAGAAAAGACCGTCGAGACCGATGCTGTTGACAACACTGGTACCGAAGAAGCCGATTGCAAGTGAGCCCCAGATTCCACCGACAAGGTGAACTCCAACAACATCGAGTGAATCGTCGAAGCCAAACTTGTATTTCAAGCTAACGGCTAGGGCGCAGAGAATGCCAGCGATAAATCCGATGACAACAGCTGCCCATGGAGCAACGAATGCACAAGCAGGAGTGATTGCCACCAAGCCTGCAACCGCACCTGATGCTCCACCGAGTGAAGTTGCATGCCCGTTGCGAACCTTCTCGACAAAGAGCCAGCCGATGACAGCAGCTGCTGCTGCAACTTGAGTGTTGAGGAATGCAAGACCTGCAATTCCATTTGCACCGAGTGCGGAGCCGGCATTAAATCCAAACCAGCCGAACCACAAGAGTCCTGCGCCAAGCATGACCAATGGCAGAGAATGTGGACGCATTGGATCCTTGCGCCATCCGATGCGCTTTCCAAGAACTATTGCGAGAGCCAGGCCAGCTGCGCCAGCATTGATGTGCACAGCAGTTCCACCGGCGAAATCTTGAACGCCCTTACCTGCGAGATAGCCAGTACCGGTGACGACATCTCCTACCTTGTTACCGAAGGCAAAGACCCAGTGAGCAACTGGGAAGTACACGACTGTTGACCAAATAGCTACAAAGATTCCCCATGAGATGAACTTTGCGCGATCTGCAATTGCGCCTGAGATGAGAGCCGGAGTAATGATTGCAAACATCAATTGGAATGCGGCAAATACCAACATTGGAATTGGGTATACGCCGCCGTTATTTGTGAAGTCGTTGACTACAGAGCCAAGACCACTGAGTGAAAGATTTCCGTACCAGGCTGATTCAGCTTTATAGCCAAATGCGAGTTCAAAACCATAAATAACCCAGAGAATACTGACGATTCCGATGGTCACCATCGACATCATCATCATATTGAGAACGCTCTTTGTCCGAACCATTCCGCCATAGAAGAAGGCAAGACCTGGAGTCATCAAAAGAACGAGGGCGCTGCTAATTAGGATAAAGGCGGTATCGCCAGTGTTGAGAACTACATCTCCCATTTACAAACCTCACTTGTATGTAATAAACCGCTAAAACTCGCCGTTGAGATAGGAGTAAGGTCGCAAGGAGGGGTTACGAAAGGTGGCAAAACGGGTTAAGGGGGTGCAACAAATGAGAGGGAAATGTTTCGGGAATGTTAATCCCGCAGGAGCCCGTCGATATAGGACCCGGCTGAGAAGGGGGCGAAATCTTCGATTCCCTCACCAGTGCCAATAAATTTGATGGGCAGGTCTAGCTGATCCTCGATGGCAAGGGCAACTCCCCCGCGCGCTGAGCCATCTAGTTTTGTCACTATCAGGCCGGTGACATCCACGGATTCGCTAAATAGTTTCGCTTGGATTAAGCCGTTCTGGCCAGTAGTGCCATCAATGACGAGGAGAACTTCAGAGACCGGTGTGGTCTTTTCTATAACTCGCTTAATTTTTCCCAGTTCAGCCATTAAGTCGTTCTTTGTATGCAAGCGACCCGCTGTATCAATCACAACATAATCCACACCTAGATCGGCGCCGCGTTTTGTTGCATCAAAAGCGACCGAAGCTGGTTCGCCTTCATGTTTACCTGTGATTACCTCTACGCCCACGCGAGCACCCCAGGTAGTGAGCTGATCTACTGCGGCAGCGCGAAAAGTATCGGCAGCTCCAAGTAGAACTTTCTTGGAATCGCGATGAAGATAATGAGAAAGCTTGGCAACAGATGTTGTTTTACCTACTCCATTGACTCCCACGACAAGAATGACCGCAGGCGATGCAGCGGGAGCAAGCTCTCTATTCTTCTGGGATAGATGAGCTGAGAGAATGTCTCGGAGCGATCCTTCTGCATCGTCGCCTCTAATTTTCTTTGCCTCTGCCACGAGTTTCTCGGTGAGCACAGGACCCAGATCTGCAGCGAGGAGCTCGCTGGTGAGTTCATCCCAGTCAAGAGCGGATGCCGTTGATTCGCCTTTGAGTTTTGCGACAAATCGAGAAAATAAACCCATAATGAACTGTCTTATGCGTTAGTGGATTCACGCAGGCGCTGCGAGATCACTTCGGTCACGCCATCGCCACGCATCGTTACGCCATAGAGAGCATCAGCAATCTCCATTGTGCGCTTCTGGTGAGTAATCACAATCAGCTGTGAACTCTCACGAAGTTCTTCCATGATTCCAAGAAGTCTTCCGAGGTTAACGTCATCGAGCGCTGCTTCAACTTCATCGAGAACGTAGAACGGGCTTGGACGTGACTTAAAGATTGCTACCAACATAGCGACAGCGGTAAGTGACTTCTCTCCACCGGAAAGGAGTGATAAACGCTTTACGCGCTTTCCTGGCGGACGAGCCTCCACATCGACACCGGTATTGAGGAGATCATCTGGATTTGAAAGGAAGAGCTTTCCTTCTCCACCTGGGAAGAGTCGACCGAAAATATCTTTGAAGTGAGCAGCGACCTCTGTGTACGCCTCCATAAATACTTCCTGGACCTTGTCATCAACTTCCTTGATGATGTCGAGAAGATCCTTCTTAGTGCGCTTGAGATCCTCCAACTGCTCGGCTAAGAACTTTAAGCGCTCTTCCAGAGCGTTGTACTCTTCCAAAGCCAGCGGATTGATCTTGCCAAGTAAGTTCAGCGAACGCTCTGCCGATGCAAGACGCTTCTCCTGTTGATCGCGGCGATAAGGGATGAGCTCGGTAGCAACAATCTCTCCCTCGTCAGTCTCAATAAATGTAGGAACGTCTTTATCTGGTCCGTATTCACCAATAAGGGTTGGAATATCAATACCAAGCTCTTCTACAGCCTTTGTCTCAAGAGCTTCAATGCGCATGCGCTGCTCAGCACGAGCAATCTCATCTCGATGCACACTTGTTGTAAGTTGCTCTAGCTCTGCAGTGAGTTCACGACCACGGGTGCGAACTGTGAGAGTTTCACTATCACGTTCATTACGTGAATTTTCTAAACGCTGACGTTCTGCTGAACTCTTAGCAATGGAGCGTTCGATATGGATCAGTACTTCGTATGCTGCCTCAGCAATTCCCTGCGAAATGATTGCACCACGTGCACGTGCGCCACGACGAGCTACTGCTCGTTCGGAAGCTTCACGTTCAGCATTAGCTGCATCTTTCAGTGATTGAGCGCGAGCTGCAATTGAAGTGACTCGCTCTTCTGATGTTCGCACTGCCAAGCGACTTTCCATCTGAGCTGTGCGCGCGGCTGAAACTGCCTCACGAAGGGCTTCGGCCTTGGTGCGATCTGGTTCTGCAATCTCGCCTTGTTGTCCAAGTTGTGATTGAGCAATCGTTAATTCGTTCTCATCACGAGATTTAGCAGTTGATGCCTCCGTAATTGCTTGAGTCAGGCGGTCTACCTCAGCTGCAGCTGACTTCATATTCTGTCCCGAGACCGCTAATTGCTCGGTGAGCGCTGCGATACGAGCATCTGATTCATTGAGCTTTGCAAGAGCTGCATCGAAATCAATCTGCTTTGCATCTACTTCACTCTGCGCAGTAGAGATTTCAAATTTTAGACGGTCACAGGTACGAGTAAGTTCTTCAAGCTGGCTTTCCAAGCCATTAATAAGAGCTTGAATTTCAACTAATGAGTTCGATGAAGCAGAACCACCACGGGCACGATGAGATGTAATGACGTCGCCATCTCGCGTAACCACGGTGAGATTTTTATTCTCGCGAAGAATTGCTTCGGCGCTGCTTGCATTCTCAACCACAACAGTGTTGCCAAGAAGTTGTGCCAAGAGATCCGAGATCTCATTGGATCGCACATGGGCTAAGAGCGGTGTGAGATGACCCGGGATTACTGGGGCGCTTTGGGAGCCTGGAGTGTGCACCAGAACATCAGCTTGACCAAGATTTTCACTGCGAAGAGTGGTGAGTGCAGTTACCGCGGCGTTGAGATCACGTACGACAACGGCATCGGCAAGAGTTCCGAGAGCAGCCGCAGTCGCTGACTCCCATCCGCTATCAATTTGAATCAGCGAAGCAACGCTGCCAAGAAGGTTGACTCCTCGAGAATCTCGCACGAGGGCGGCTGCGCCATCGCGTGATTGCGAGGTAATTTTCATCGCCTCTAACTTTGACTCTACTGAGTTTCGCTCACGATCAGCTGCGCGTTCTTGCTCGATCAGTTCTTGAATCTTCTTCTTAGCGCTATCGAGCGCGGACTTTGCGACTTCGAATTGAGAATCGAGACCGAGTTCGCCAGCATCGGCACCAGCAATCTCCATCTCAAATTGGCTATAGGACGCTTTAGCTTGGTCTACTCGAGATTGGGCTTCATTGCGAGCAGTAGTAAGGCGAGCAATTTCTTCGGCATTTGCCTCAAGTCGAGCAGCGAGGGATTTGATATGACCCTCTTGGCGCGCTGTGCCTTCACGTTGATCAGCAATGGCACGCAGCGCTGCATCGATCGTATCTTCTTCGGCCTTCAATGATGCTTCAAGTTCAGCTAACTTATTTGTAGCTTCAGCGAGAGCGGCCTCTGCCTGTGATGTTTCGTTGCGAAGTTTTGCTTCTTCTAAGAGAAGTGCTTCTGCTTCGGCCTCGAGCGCTTCTGGATCACGTCCAGCTGAGCGAGCTTCCTCTGCCTCTTCCGCTAAGAAGCGTGAACGCTCTTGTGCCAAAGATTGGGTTCCGCGGAACTTCTCACGCAAACCGGTAAGTGCATAGAAAGTTTCTTGGGCAGAGATAAGAAGTGGTGTTTCAAAAGCTGCTTGCGCATCGAGCTCTTCTTCGCGCTTGCGGGCTTTATCAAGCGCTGCATCTACTTCAGCGCGACGTTCGCGAAGCGCATTCTCATCTGCAACTTCAGCATCGAGAGTCTTTGAAAAAGCGATGTAATCATCAGCCAAGAGGCGCAAACGTGCATCACGCACATCAGCCTGAATGGTCGCCGCTTTCTTAGCAACCTCTGCTTGCTTACCAAGTGGACGGAGCTGACGGCGAAGTTCGACGGTGAGATCGTTGACACGAGCAAGGTTTGCTTGCATCGAATCTAATTTACGGAGAGCCTTCTCTTTACGCTTACGGTGCTTAAGGACTCCAGCTGCTTCCTCGATATATGCACGTCGCTCTTCGGGGGTTGCCATCAAGATTGCATCGAGCTGGCCTTGGCCAACGATGACGTGCATCTCACGACCGATACCTGAATCAGAGAGCAGTTCTTGAATATCAAGAAGACGTGATGCTTCACCGTTGATCTGATATTCAGATTGTCCATTGCGGAAAAGAATGCGCGAGATGGTGACTTCGGTGTAATCGATATTGAGCGCACCATCACTGTTATCGATGGTGACTGCGACTTCGGCACGACCGAGTGGAGCACGTCCAGAAGTTCCGGCGAAGATTACGTCTTCCATCTTTCCGCCGCGAAGAGATTTGGCGCCTTGCTCACCCATTACCCAGGTGAGGGCATCAACAACATTTGACTTACCGGAACCGTTAGGGCCAACCACGCAAGTGATTCCAGGTTCAAGACGAAGGGTCGTCGCAGAGGCAAAGGATTTAAATCCTTTAAGGGTCAGACTCTTCAAATACACGGCGATAACCTACCTTGCCGATGGGTTTACATATAAACGCGACTTACTTCAAGTTCAACTTGAGGGTTTAAGAATTGTAAATGCACTTCGCGCTGCTGCTTGCTCTGCCTCGCGCTTGCTCTTTCCGAGGCCTGTAGCAATTGCTTCTCCCCCGACAATTGCGATTGCCTCAAAGTTCTTATCGTGATCTGGCCCGCTCTCAGTTACCTGGTACTCCAGAGTCGACTTACCAAGGGAAGCCACAAGTTCTTGGAGTGCTGTCTTGCCATCGAGACCGGCACCCATCGCCATAGCGTTGGAGAGAGTTGGTCCAACCAATCGGAGAAGGCAGTCAGATGTTTTTTCAAATCCAGCAGAGATATACATCGCGCCAATCAAAGCTTCAAATGCATCGGCAAGAAGTGAATTCTTGTCACGACCATTGGTGACTTCTTCACCTTTTCCAAGTCGAATGTATTTTCCGAGATCAAGTGTTCGCGCAATATCAGCGAGCGCGCGCATATTCACGATTCCCGAGCGAAGTGGAGAGAGTCGGCTCTCATCAAGATCTGGATATTTACGATAAAGCTCTTCGGTAACAATCATTCCTAAAACTGAATCCCCGAGAAATTCCAATCGCTCATTCGTGGCAGTTAAGCCGGCCTCGTAGGCGAATGAGCGATGGGTAAAAGCTAACTCGAGAAGTTCGGCATCAATATCGACGCCGAGAGTCTCGAGCAGATCAGAATACAAATTAGACGTCAAGAACCTGACGGCGGTTGTATGTTCCACATGTAGGGCAGGCTACGTGGTTGAGCTTAGGCTGCTGGCACTGTGGGCAATTTGAAAGTGAAGCCGCTGTTGTCTTCCACATCGCACGACGTGAACGTGTCTTCGAACGAGACATCTTTCGCTTTGGTACTGGCACGGTAACCGTCCTTTAACTCGACTGCCGAGCCCTGTGGGCTAGGCGGATATGGGCGTAAGTATCGCCTAATTCTCGCCAGAGCCCAAATCGGCTCCGCCTTCTGCTGCTAGCCCCGAGAGGCCCGCCCACCGGGCATCGATGACCTCATGCTGATGATCCTCGGGCAGGTTCTCCCACTTTTCGCCGCAATCAGGGCAGAGGCCCAAGCAATCTTCATCGCAGAGGGGATTGACCGGAAGGGAGAGGATGATGGCATCGAGAATAGGTAGTTCTAGATTGACCTGTTCACCCTCGACATAGAGCAGCTCTTCCTCATCGAGGTCGACCAGCTCTTCATCCCGATGGCGCGATTTCTTACCCCTATCGTCGGTCGGCTCATAGCGATAGAGCTCCTGGATTTTGCGATCTACTTCGAGTTCAACTGGGTCGAGACAGCGGATACATTCGCCAATAGCTACTGCATAGATATCTGCCGTCACCAAAATTCCTTCAGTCACAGACTCGCATCGCACATCAATTTCAAGGAGATCGCCCTCTGGAATACCAATCAGAGGGACGCCGATGCGAAAGGGGGCATCGATATCGAGTTGATACTCCTTCATCTCCCCCGCTCGACGAGGAAGTTCATGGGTATTGAGAAGGAATGCCCCTTCGTTTGCAGGTTTCTTAGAAGCCATTTGTTATCTCAAATACTTCTTTGGGTTAGTTATCTGCATTTAGTTGAGAGAGAACATCTTTATCGTTGGCACCTTCAAGGCGTTCGCGACCACGAGCCACTGCCTCCATAGTCTTATTTAAAATCACTTCGAGAGTGGCGAGTCGGCCATCAATATAGGCCTCAACCTCTTCTCGCTCTTGCGCAGCAATGTCGCGCGCATCATCGAGGATTCTCTGTGCTTCATCGCGAGCTGATTGAACTATTGCGGTCTGTTCGACCATGCGAGCCACATCTTCACGAGCTGTTGCAATCATAGATTCAGCGCTGATGCGACCTTCTTCAATGATCCGATCGCGGTCGGCAATGATTTGCTCAGCAGCGTGCAGATCTGATGGAAGATATTCACGAGCACCTTCGAGAATCTCCAATATTTCACCACGATGCACTACGCAGGAGGCAGAAAGAGGAACGCTGCGAGCTTCCTCGACCATTGTGATCGCGGTATTGAGTTTCTCGATTGAATCCATAGACATATCTTTGCCGTCCTCTTACTTGCCTGCTCGGGAAGCAGCGCGTGCTTGCAGCGCTGCATTGACATTTGCTGGAACCATCGAAGAAACATCTCCACCGTAATAGGCGAGCTCTTTCACGATAGATGATGAGAGAAATGAGTGCGTTGGTGATGTCGCCATAAACATGGTCTCAACTCCGGATGCCTGGTTATGTACCTGCGCCATCTGTAACTCGTAATCGAAATCGGTTACCGCGCGAAGACCCTTAACAATTACATCAAGATCTTTCGCCTTGCAGTAATCAACGAGTAGGCCTGATCCTGAATCGACCTTTACATTGCCATATTTGGAGATATTCGCCGTGATGAGTTCAAGGCGCTCTTCGACCGAGAAAAGTCCCTCTTTCTTGCGGTTGGCAAAGACCGCAACAATGACTTCATCAAATTGCTTGCTCGCACGTTCGATGATGTCGAGATGCCCAAAAGTGATGGGATCAAAGGATCCTGGACAAACGGCGCGCTTCATGAGGAGAACGCTAGCAAGAGGCGGGCAAGTTATCCATTCTCAGGCGTATCGCCGAGTGGAATTCCATAGAAAATCGTGGCCTGTCCGTAATTCTTAACACGAACCTCTTCATATCCATATGGCCAGGAGATTTCTTTGGTGCGGCTGTTGCGCTCGATAGCAATGAGAGCATCTGGGTCAAGGAATCCATTTTCACGCAATTGAATAAGCGTCTCTACTACATCGATATCGTCAACATCGTAGGGAGGATCAATATAAATAAAGTGATATTTGTATTGCGCTTTTTCGCCTAAGAAACGGTGTGCGCCCATGGAGTAGAGATGAAATGTTCCATTAAATTGCGCACTCTTGATGCTGTCATAATTTGTTGATATCGCTTTCGCAGCTGCTTCATCCTTCTCAACTGCGTGCACAATTGCAGCTCCACGAGATAACGCTTCTAGCGCAATCGCTCCTGTTCCGGCATAGAGGTCGAGAACACGTAATCCATCAAAGTCGCCGAACTCAGAAGTTAAAGTCGAGAAGAGCGCCTCGCGTGCGCGGTCAGAAGTAGGTCGCGTGGCCGATGCGACAGCAGAGATTGGGCGACCTTTTGCGGCTCCAGCGATGATTCTCATCTAATTCTCCCTCTTCGTTATCTTTCTTAACTCTTGTCGATAAATTCAGTAGCAGTATCTAACTCTAACTTCGCCAGAGCACTCTCCAACAAGGACCCCTTTATCAGACCTGCCTCCAGTAATAATTGCGCCTCGGTCCTTGCGACTTCAATCAGCGCTTCGTCTCGAAGCACACGGAGCAGTCGAAGATGTGAACGTGAACCAGATTGGCTAGTTCCCAGAACGTCGCCTTCACGGCGCTGCTCAAGATCGATGCGAGAAAGTTCAAATCCATCGGTAGTCGATGCCACCGCATCGAGTCGCAGGCGAGCAGAAGAATCTGCTAAAGATTTTGTTACCAAAAGACATAGACCAGGAGATGTTCCTCGTCCCACACGACCACGTAATTGATGTAACTGAGATACACCAAAGCGATCTGCATCCATGATGACCATGAGCGTGGCATTAGGAACATCCACACCAACTTCTATCACGGTCGTTGAGATGAGGACATCAATCTCGCCTGCCGCAAAAGCTTTCATCGTCTCATCTTTTATCTCTGCGCTCTGCCGACCATGTAGCGGTGCAATCCGCAATCCATGGAGCGCACCACTTTGAAGTTCTGGCCCAAGTTCTTCAACAGCCGTGAGCGCCGTGCTCTCGCCTTCCAGGAATTCGAAGTCTGCATCTTCTGAGATACCCGCACTAATGCGTGGGGCAACGATATAGACCTGATGCCCCTGCTCAACTTCTTCGCGGACTCGTTGCCACGACCGCTCTAGGAAATGAGGTTTCTCCTCTACCGGCACTAAATGAGTGGTGATGACCTGGCGACCTAGTGGGAGCTCTCGCAAAGTGGAGACATCGAGATCTCCAAAGACTGTCATAGCTACTGTTCGAGGAATTGGCGTTGCTGTCATCACGAGCAGATGCGGAGTAACCGAAGCCTTCGCCTTGAGCGCATCTCTCTGTTCTACACCGAAACGGTGTTGTTCATCAACAATCACTAACGCCAACTCATGAAATTCCACACTCTCGCTCAACAGTGCATGCGTACCAACTACCAGCCCCGCTTCTCCAGATTTAATACGCGCATGCGCTTCTTTTCTGGTGGCAGCGCTCTGCGAACCAGTAAGCAATTGCACGCTGGTAGCGACATCAGAACTTCCTAATGTGCCACCGTGCGCTAATTCTCCGAGCAATTTATTGAAAGTTCGAACGTGCTGAGCAGCAAGAACTTCGGTTGGAGCTAGGAGGGCAACTTGTCCCCCATTATCAATCACTGTCAAAGCTGCTCGTAAGGCGATGATGGTCTTTCCGGAACCCACTTCTCCTTGGAGCAATCGTTGCATCGGATGGCTAGCTGCCAAGTCTGTTGCAATCTCAGCTGAAACGCTCTTCTGTCCCGCAGTAAGTTCAAATGGGAGACGAGCATCGAACGCATCGAGTAGCCCTCCAGGTTTATGAGGACGTGAAACAGCGTCAAGTTTTTTCAACTCCTCTTTTCGTTTAAGCAAAAGGAGCTGTAATAGGAGCGCTTCATCGAAGGTAAGGCGCTCTCGTGCGATTTCAGTTGCCTCCAAATCATTGGGGTGGTGAATCTGCTCGAGCGCCTGTCGAATGGTGGGATATTGAAACTTTTCCAATAAGTGATGGGGAATGGGATCTTCAACCTCATCCAGAGCAGCAAGAGCCAAATCAATGGATTGAGCAATCTTCCATGAAGGAAGTTTGGCGCTCGATGGGTAGAGCGGAATAAATTGATTTGCGAAACCTGCCACCGCACTATCCACGTCGTTCCCATCGGGAATCATTTCGTAATCTGGATGAGTAAGTTGCTTCTTATCTTTAAAAGCCCCCACCTTGCCAGAGAAGAGACCAGTGCTCCCTACCTTCAAATCTTTCTCTCGCCACGCTTGATTAAAGAATGTAAGTGAGAGTTTTGCCGTTCCGTCGGTAACAACTACTTCCAGCATCGTTCCTTTTCTCGCCTGAAAGCGACGAGATTGAACACTAAAAACTTCCGCAAGAATTGTTGCTTCATCACCTTCTCGTAACTCTCTAATATCTGAGAGCTCACCGCGGACAAGGTAGCGTCGCGGAAAGTGATGTAGGAGATCTCCGACTGTGGTGTAGCCAAAAAGGTCCTTAAAGACTTTGGCTGTCTTGTCGCCAATGACCCCGCTGAGCTTGGAGTCAAAGGTGGCCATGGCCTTATTCTCTCTCTAGCACGAGCTTTCTGGAGTATTGAAGCCAAGGCGCATGAGTGATAACAATCAAAGTGCGGCCAGCTGCCAAGTCAGTAATTGCTCTTCCTATGCGTCCAGCGCGCTCATGATCAAGATGCTCGAGTGGCTCATCTAAAATGATTATGGGTGCCGGCGAGAGCAGAGCACGTGCCACCGCTAGCCGCTTGGCCTCTCCGCCTGATAGCGGGCGACCAAATTCACCCAGGAGCTCATCGAGGGAAATATCCTCTAATTCAAGAGCCTTCACGATCTCCATCAATTTACTGTCGGCAATATTCTCATCGGCAATCTTGAGATTCTCGCGTAACGTGGTGTTAAAAATGTAGCTATTTTGAAGAGATCCAGATATGTATAGATTGAGATCTTTAATCTCGCGAATCTCTGCACCGCCTATCGTAAGAGAGCCTCGATAGTGAGCGAAGCCAAGAAGTGAAGAAGCGAGCGTGGATTTACCAACGCCACTTGCACCCGAAATCAGCAACGTTTCACCTTCCTGAACTTCAAACGATATGGGTGCAAGAAATGGTTGATCCCAATATGCCTGAACTTGATGCGCTTTTATGTGATGTCCGAGAGGAATGGCAGAATAACGAAGTTCTGAACTCACTGATTGAGAAAGCTCCTCTACTGTCTTTGCAGCGCGACGGTTTTTCCCTGAGAGAAAGAGGTTTGGGAACCAAGTCGTGAAACCTTCAAAACCAATGAGAATAAGGAAGACCGACATTGTGATTTGAATTGGCAACAATGTCGAGTCTTCTTTTGCTGACAGCGCAACCGCAACCAGCGCCGTTCCGATTGCCAAGGTGATGAGTGCTTGTAGAAACGATGAACGAAGGTGGAATTTTGATTCAAGGATTTTCAAATCAAGGATTAAACACTTGAGTTGTTTGTGATACGCCTCGAGATAGCCGAATACTTCTGCTTCGCGGCGAGCGTGAGATGCGCGTCCAATCTCCTCTGCCAATAAGTTCTCACGGTTCTCTATCTCTATGGCGATAGGGTCGAGGATTCTTCGCACCATTATTGGTATGGCTATTGCGAAAACAACCGTCACGAGAAGAACCAATATGAGTAATGTCTCTCCGATCCAAGCAGCGATAAGTATCGTCACCGAACCAGAACAGAGGGCATAGAGACCAGGCAAGGTGATGCGGAGGTGGTATTCCTGCGCTCGTTCAACATCGTCAATCGCAGCCTTGCTCTTGGATGCAACCGAGCCGCCTTCTTTTCGAAGCTGTGATACAAAGGCGGTAAAGAGGGTGACGCGAAGTGCTGTCAGCCGAGCAAAGATTGCTTCATGGCTAATGACTCGTTCACCGTAACGAGCGACCGAACGGAAGATTCCGAAGAATCGCACCATAACAATTGCGATCCCCAGAGCTAGCACAGGTGGATGCTGTGCAGCAGTAGTGATCAGCCAGGCGCTCGACACCGTTAACCCCGTGCCACCCACAAGGGCAAAAGTTCCGAGCAACACCGCGACAATAAAGGATTTCCTTCTCGAGAATCTCATCGCTCCACCATCACCATCTCATGCGCATTAGCAATAGCGTGCTCCAGCGAATGCAATACCGCGATCACAATCGTTCCGCCCTGCGCAATCCTTTCGAGAAGTGCCAGAATGTCACGGGCAGAAGTGGAATCTAAATCTGCCGTAGGCTCATCAACAATCAGCAAAGAAGGCTTTGTTGCGATTGCGCGAGCAATTGCAATGCGACGTCTCTGACCACCAGAAATTTTTCCACTCTTCTCACCCATTCCACCAACGACCGTCTCTAAACCATCAGGCAGGTCTATTAAATGCAAGCCCACGTCACTGAGATTGTTAATGATTTCCTCATCAGTGAATGACGGATTAACGAGGGTGAAGATTTCGCGAAGAGAGCCCGAAATCAGAGATGGATTTTGTGGAGCCCACCCAATCTCTTTACGTAAACTTTCGCGTGAAAAAGTCTCTATCGGCACATTATTGACCCGTATCGCAGCGCTGGAATTAAATCGCAATACTGAATTTAAGAACGTGGTCTTACCAAGGCCCGACCCGCCACGAAGCACAAGGATCTCCCCCGGGCTCAAGTGGGCAGCGGAAAGTTCACCGCGTCCAAAAGGAGAAACCCACTTATCCCAAGCCAGATGTGAGATGCGTCCAAGTTCCTGACTGCCTGAAGCTATGTGAACTTCACCTGTGACCGATGTCAACTCTGAGAGTGCGGCTGCGCCATCTGCCGACGCATGAAAGAGTGAGGCAGCATTGCGAATTGGGAAATATACCTCTGGTGCGAGAACGAGAATTACAAGTGCCGGAAAAAATTCCATGGAGCCGCCAACGAGTCGGAGGCCAATTTCAACCGCAATTAGCGCGACGGAGATGGTCGCAGCAAGTTCCAGAACAAGCGCTGACAAGAAAGAGATGCGAAGTACTCTCATCGTTTCTCGGGTGTATCGATCTCCCATCTCCTTAATGCGAACGGCTTGGCTTTTATGTCTTCCAAAAGTGGCGAGGGTGAAAATTCCACGGAGCGAATCTTCAAAGTACTTCGAAAGAGTTCCGAGTGACTGCCACTTCGCTGCGACGGCGTCGTTTGTATATCGACCAATAAGTGCGCCGAAGAGCGGAATGATGGGGAGCGTAAAGAGCGCAACCAAAGCCGAAATTATGTCCAGTGATCCGATTGCGACTATGACGGCAATAGGAGTTAACACTGCACCAAACATTTGCGGCAAGAATCGTGCCAAATAGATGTCGAGTGAATTAGCACCTTTGATGAGAAGTGTCGTGAGATGAGTTGAAGGAGTGGTTTCTACAGCTCTTTGATTCAAGACCACCGAGGTTCGGAGTTCACCCTTCAGAGATGATGCCTGCCGAGAAGACCATCGTTCAAATTGAGAGGTAAAAAGGGCTCGAAAAAGCCAAAGCGCGGAGAGCGAAATAATGTGTTGAGACAGGCTGGGATGACGGTAGATCAGCCCAACTATTACCGCACCGATTAAAAAGGCATTTCCGATAACAATCGCCGTATTGATAACTGCACCGAGGATGGCTCCGAGGAAAAGCTTACGGCTACTACCCAAAGAGAGCAGCAGCCGTAAGTCTTTCGATTTCACTAGTTCAATATATGTCTTTTACCGACCTTATCTGTGGTGGACGGTATCCAACATTCCCATCTCTGGGTTTGTGATTTGAGATGCACTGACGCGCTTTCTAAAGACCCAGTAAGTCCAACCTTGATATAACAAGACCAGAGGTGTCATTACAACTGCAACCCAAGACATCGCTGTCAAAGTATTCTCAGTTGCAGATGCATTGGTGATCGTGAGATCAAATTGCGACCCTAATGAACTTGGCATCACTCGTGGATACAAGGCATAGAAGAGAGTGGATACGAAGGTTGCGATTGTTCCGGCAGAGAATATAAATGCCCAGCCTTCACGAACCTTGAGAACTGCAAAGAGTCCGGCCAGCCAGAGAACTGCCACTGTCAAAGAAAGTCCAAAGACGAGACCGTTGAACTCAGGCAAAGCGAGATTTGTCCAAGCAAGGAATGAGACAGCAGCTACCGCAGCTACCAAGCCAATTTTGAGCGCAAGCGAGCGTGCACGTTCACGAATTCCACCATCCGTCTTAAGGGCTAAGAAGACAGCTCCGTGGGTGAGGAATACCGTCAGTGTTACGACGCCGCCTAGGAGTGCGTATGGGTTGAGCAAGTTGAAAAAACCTCCGACGTATTCAAGGTATCCGTCAGAAGATTTCTCGATTGGAACGCCGCGTACGATATTTGCAAAGGCAACGCCCCAAAGAAGGGCAGGGATGAAGCTCGCGACGACTATCGCAACATCCCATCGCTGACGCCACTGGGCTTTGCCGTACTTACTGCGATATTCAAATGCGACACCTCTCACAATGAGCGAGACCAAAATGAGAAAGAGCGGTAGATAAAAACCGCTAAAAAGCGTTGCGTACCACTCAGGAAACGCTGCGAAAGTGGCTCCACCCGCAACGAGCACCCACACTTCATTTCCATCCCAGACCGGCCCAAGCGTTGTGAGAACTGCGCGGCGATCTGCTTCATTCTTAGAAACGAATGGAATGAGAACTCCCACTCCAAAGTCGAATCCTTCCAGAATGAAATACCCCACCCACAGAACGGCAATCAGAACAAACCAGAATGTCTGTAGATTCTCAAAAGACATTTTCATCCCTCCTTAGTAACTCATCACGAGTGGCTTATTGGTGCTGCCACCAAACTGTGGATCTTCATAATCAACTTCTGGAGCTGGTCCGTTTTGGATGACCTTCAATGTGAGCCCTACTTCAATAACGGCCAGGACGCCGTATAGAAGAGTGAACACAATCATGGTGAAGAGAACGCTTCCGGCGGATACAACAGCACTGACGCCATCTTCTGTGCGAATGAGTCCGAAAACTGCCCAAGGTTGGCGAGCTGTTTCGGTAAAGATCCAGCCAAATGAAATTGCCGCGAGTGGCACAAATGGCATCGCAATCATGGAACGTAGGAACCACTTGCTGCGTGGAACCTCACCGCCTTTCCGTGTTCGCCACAGAGTAAAGATTGCCAAAAAGAAAGCTATCGCTCCGAATCCAATCATTAAGCGGAATGACCAATAAGCCAATGGAATATTTGGGGTGTAATCACCAGGGCCATATTGGGCGTCATATTTAGCCTCTAGATTATTTACACCTTCCACGGTTGAGTTGAAATCACCGGTAGCCAAGAATGAGAGGATCGATGGGATATCAATCTGAAATACAGGTCGAGATCCATCGAGCGTTCCGATCGTCAGGAGCGAGAATGGCGCTGACTCTGTTGTTTCGTAGAGCGCCTCTGCCGCCGCCATCTTCATCGGTTGCTGTTCTGTCATGACTTTACCGATGACATCGCCAGTGATTCCCACGAGAACAAAGGAGATGATGACGGTAATGAGACCAACCTTGAGAGTTGGGCGCGCCATCTCAACATCCTTCTTCTTTAACATGAGGTAGGCGGAGATTCCGGCCATAAATGCACCTGCGGCAAAGAATGCGGATGGGATTGTGTGAAGGAAAGTGATAACCGCGGTCTTTTGGAAAAGTACTTCGAATATATTAGTGAGTTCAGCGCGGTTCTTCTCGAGATTAACTGTGTAACCAACTGGATGCTGCATCCAAGCATTGGCTGCCAAAATGAAGTATGCCGAGAGAAGAGTTCCAGTCGCAGCCAACCAGATTGTCGCTAGGTGAACTTTCTTAGGAAGGCGATCCCAACCAAAAATCCAGAGGCCTAGGAATGTAGATTCTAGGAAGAAGGCAAGAAGCCCTTCCATGGCAAGTGGTGCGCCGAAAATATCGCCAACGAATCGAGAGTATGTCGACCAGTTCATACCGAATTGGAATTCCTGCACAATGCCGGTGACGACGCCAATGGCAAAGTTGATAAGAAAAAGTTTTCCAAAGAATTTGGTCGCTCGTAAATATTTGAGATTGTTATTGCGGTACCACGCTGTTTGCAATCCGGCGACTAAGAAGCCAAGACCGATAGTGATTGGCACAAAGAGGAAGTGATAAACCGTTGTAATAGCGAACTGCCACCGTGCGAGATCTAAAGCGCTCATAGAGCTCTCCGTTTCTAGTATTTCGCCTCTGCATCTGCAGAGGTTTCTTGCATGTCTCTATCTTCCGCCCGGACTAGAGTAAAAATGAGAGAGTTGGCTGTAGTCCGCCTCACAGTGGAAAATTCACGCGTAAAAATGAGAGGGCTGGCACTCAAGCTTTGCGGATTGGCTCATTTAGCCCCCCTCTTGATACCCTTTGCGCCTGCACATCGCTCGAGCGGTGAGCTTCACCAAGATATTAAGGAGTACCGCTGTGGCATCAACATGCGACATCTGTGGCAAGGGTCCAAGCTTTGGAAATAACGTTTCTCACTCACAGGTAAAGACACGTCGTCGTTGGAATCCAAATATCCAGCG